>Ga0209698_10006606_pt1 | contig 12297 bp, 11 predicted proteins | sample LitLauG_LLR_2012_FD_187203 | JGI IMG/M metagenome (GOLD analysis project Ga0209698, IMG submission 187203) | Freshwater sediment microbial communities from Pennsylvania, USA - Little Laurel Run_MetaG_LLR_2012 (SPAdes) (version 2) | ecosystem: Environmental > Aquatic > Freshwater > Creek >...
TGGGGTCTACGGCATCCGGGTTCCAACGCTGTATGGCCTCGTAGGCCCAAGGGCTGACGCAGGGCGCGATAAGCGCATTCACGCGGCCGGCATAGCTTTGGGCGTGGGCGGCGGCAAAGCGCAAGGCGCCAAGCACCCCGCTGGTTTCGTACCCGTGTACTCCACCGGTGACCAAGGCCACCGGCAGCGCATCGCGCCAGGGACTACTGCACAGCGCAACGACAGGATAGGTTCGCCCTGGTCCCTTGAGCCGACCGTATTCCAGCACTTCGAATTGCGGGCGCAGGGTGTCGACCACGCGTAACACGTCCGCCTCGTAGCTTCGCCGGAGGCTCTGCCGCGACAGCCATAGCGCGCGTTCGGCTGCACCCCAGGGCGTTCCGGGAGAGCCGATAGGGTAAGGGGCAGAAGCCGTTTGCATATCGGGAGCGACAGGTGCCTGAACTCTGTGGTTGCCCAATATACGTGCAAATCGAGCGCGAGGGGCTCGCGCCATTTCCACCGCGGCGCCGACGCGAAATGACGGTGCATGAACTCTACGGTTACTTGCGGTACGCCGCAACGGCGCTAAAGGCTCTTCCTGTTTCCGAAAACCAGCAGGACGAGCCCCAGTGCGATGGATCCAACCCCGGCCCAGACAGGCACATTGACGGTCTGCGTATCCTTCACCGACATTTCAATTGGACCCAGCGCAACCCTGTGTGTTTCTTTGGTGTAGCTGAAAGATCCATACGCGAGCCCTAGGGCACCGCCCACGATGAGGATAATCGCCCCAGCCTTAATGGAATTCATGTGTATCCGACCCCTTGGTAGCGCTAACCCACGTGCTCCGACATGACGTTTCCAGCCACGCTCGCAATTCCTCCTTCTGCCCCAATGCCTCGAACCGCAAGCCTTCGACGACGATCCTCGTAGACAGATCAAGATCGTTACGATTCATGAGAATTCGACCGTAGCCGTTGATGACCCTGGATTCGGATGCAATGTTGGCCGCGATCATCGAATGCAAGGGTCGCACAATATCCCCCGCCGACTCCCCCGCTGGCGCATTCCTGCCAACGCGCAATTTTTTCGCCAGCATACTCGGGAAGCCTAACGGAACGGACCCCGTCGCGCTTTTCGTCAGCAGCCATACGATGCCGCATGGATCCAGATCCAAGTCGGCGGATGTCCATCGCGAATGCACCCAATCTTGGCAAGGGGATTTGAAGCCGTCATCTCGCGCTCCTCATTTTGTTTCAACGCGTTGAGTTGCGCGTGAATCATCGCGAGAAAGCGACTGATTGATCTGTGCGGCAGGACACTATCGGACGCCGCATCGGCATAACGACCGGTGGAATAGTGGGAGTAGCATCCCGCGCGCATCGGTGGCTGAACAGCGTTTCACCTGCCACCGCTTTTCAATGGATTGAGCACCAGACTCGTTGTCGCCGCGTAAGGGTAATTTGTGGCCTTGAATTACTTTGGGCGTATGCGATTTGGTCCGGGAGCATCGCCCGTGTGCGCGGCTACATACGCATGAAGAAGGTGCCGGATCATGCGCTGGTACTGCGTATCGCCCTTCGCGGCTACGGGTTTGAAGAAATCGACGCTTTTCTTGCTGAGCGTGATTGTTAGCTTCACACCCTCATCGCGAAACGCCAGATCCTCTGGAGAGGGCAGAAAGTCACGAATATCAGTCTAGGCTGCAGGCAGGTCGCAGATATTCACGCGGCTTGCGCCTGAAGCCGTACTCCCAGCGCCCGCGCAACCTTTAAAACCGTGGCAAAGCTTGGATTGCCGCCCTCGCTCAATGCCTTGTATAGGCTCTCCCGGCTCAAGCCCGCGTCGCGCGCCACGTGTGTCATACCTCGCGCGCGGGCGATATCTCCAAGAGCTCGCGCGATTCCAGCGACATCATCGGGTGCCTCCGTCAGCCAAGCGTCGAAGTACGCCGCCATCTCCTTCGGCGTGCGGAGTTGCTGGGCCACGTCGTATGCGACGGTCTTGGTCTTGCCAGTTTTCAGGGAGCGCTTCGCAGCCATTGCTCGGTGTAATAGACGCCGTACCCCGGTCCGTAGTCGACCTTCAACTCGCGCACGCCACCAGTCAGGACCCGGTGCTGCCCGGGATTGCCGTACACAAGTCGGTCGACGCGCATCTGAATTTTCGCTCGGCCCACAATGTCCCGGAGACCGTCGATCCAGTCACGGTAGACCTAGGTCATCTCGATACGCATCAGCGTACCGTATCCCCCGGGATACAAATGTCAAGGCGCCCGATCGAGCTCCGGACGCTTCCGGGTCCCCTGCGGACCTAGAGAATCCGCCCCTTTGCCGGACGCACATCGGTGGACGCGACCCAGAGCCGCCTTGGAGGTATGTCCGATTTCCGGCTTTCCACGTTTCCAGGCGAATGGTGCCCGGCCCGCGACTACGCAACCACCGATATGGTTGCCCGATTCACGCGGAAAGTTCGCGCCCATCGCTGCAATTCGCAGAGCGAACTTCATTTACCCTGCAGAAGAAATTCCTCAATCGACATCTCGGACCACGTCGAACTTCTTTCCTCCCTATGTGGCGGCAATTGCTTCGGTGATTTGATGGGCAACGAATCTTTGATGCCCTTGATCCGTCCGACAAAGGTGGTCATGCCTAATGCATCCGAAGACCCAACCACGTAGCCGTTGTTATCTCGAATAACGGTTCCTTCAAGCCAACCTAGATGCCGGCCATTGAACGCGTAAATACTATCGCCGCTCAAATATGCGACGGGCTTGCCTTCCCAAAGATAAAAAATCCCGCCGTTATCTGCGTCGATATATGCCGCCTCCTCTCCCACCCTATTGAAGATCGTGACCTCACTTGCAAAAGCAATCTGTGACAACAAGATCGAGATGAAAGCCGAAAAGGTACACAAGGGGCGGAGAAACCTTTTCATGTCACCGTCCGTCGTTGGATAGTTAATCGGACTAACTGGCCGGCCTCAACATGCTGCGCCATGGCCGCATAAGGGCAATCCAGATTTCAATGCGCAGAGACCGCGCATGGCCGATTGGGATTTTCTCCCATGTCGGGTCTGATCGGCAATGTATTGTCGCTGTCGTGCGTTGAGCGGACAGCAAGCGGCTCTGCCAAAGGGACCCGGCGACCGATGCTGTCCAGTAACCCTTCGGTCAAAGCAAGATTGATCCGGCAGTCGGAAACTCGGTATCGACGTGGACGACGCTCTCGGAATGGCAGAGCATGCCGAAGCCCGAACCGGTCACCTGACGGGGCATTTTGAATCGCTTGCCGCTGGACGTTGCGAGACCGAGCGGAGGAAGAGCGCCGCATCTTCGGCGCCGCGGCCCTCGACGGCGCCGGTAACGGCGACGTCGGACCCGGTGTCAGAAGAAACAGCGGTCGAGATGGCGGGATTCACGCGGCTCTAGGAACAACCGCCGCGCCATGAGGCAGGCGGATTTGCAACTCGGCCAAGGTGGTGTCCAGAGCTTGGTCGAGCGGCGTGCACGGAATCGCTCCGATGGCAGCCTTCAGCTTGGCGCCTGCGAGGCGATGGGGCTCTTGCCACAGGTAACGCATCTTCGCGATTTCGCGCAGCAGCGGGTTGAAAAGCCCGGCCATCCGGACCAGCGTCCAAGGCATTGCCTTGACGGTGACTTGGCCACTCGCCGGCAACAAGCCGCGGCGACGCGCTGCCCGTATGAGTCCCGCCACGAGTTGGTCACCGCTCAGGGTGTGACCCGGGAAGTGAAACGATTCGTGAGATGCCAGCCTGGCGCGCGCTTCGGCCAGCAATACAAATGTCCGCGCGAGATCGGGCAGGAATGCCCAGGCGTGCTCCACGTTGCGGGGGCCGGGATAGGTAATGCGCCCCTTTGCCAGGTCCTTGACGATCGCCAGGTCCATCCACGAGCCGACGCCGGGCCCGCCGAAGAAGTCGCCGGCGCGAACGACGATGCTGCGCGGCGCGCCGGCCCGAATGGCTGCCTCCATCTGGCAACGAATCTCGCCCTTGCGATTGCTTGGTCGCTCCGGCGTCCGCTCCGTCAGCTCGGCGGGCATCGGTGAGCCGAAGTTGTACACGTTGCCCGGGAGCATGAGCGTGGCGTTGAGCGAACCGGCGATGGCGATGGCGGCCGCGTTGAGGGCTAGGGCCTCGGTGTCCCACTTCGTATACAGCGGATTCATCGCGTGGACGACCACCGCTGCGCCGGCTGCGGCCGCGATCACGGCATCGCGGTCGGTCACCGCGACACCGAGGTGCCGAATGCGCGGGTGGGCGGGGTCGAGGAGCGGTTTGCGCGCCTGGGCCACGACGTTCCAGCCGGCGTCGGCGAAGCTGCGCGCCACGACGCGGCCGAAGCGGCCGTTGGCGCCGAGGATAAGGACGGTTGAGTTCACGCTTGACCTCTATGGGGTAGGTTAGGTATGGACGCATTGTGTAGGGCGCGGCCTTGCCGCACAATTGCATGCATGTGCATATCACGATGTCGAAAATGAATAATGCGGCCGCGGCACTTTTCGACTGGACGCTGATGCAGTCATTCCTGGCGGTGCTGGAGCGGGGCAGTCTGCTCGGCGCGGCCCGTTGGCTCGGGAGCAGCCAGCCCACGCTGGGGCGGCATGTGGCGGAGCTCGAGCGCCAGCTGGGGGTGGTGCTGTTCGAGCGCACCGGCCGCGGCCTGGTGCCTACCCGCACGGCGCTGTCGATTGCCGAGCATGCCCGCGCGATGGCCGGGAGTGCGGAGGCCATCGGGCGAACCTTGGCGGGCCAAACCCGGCAGCTTGCGGGCGCGGTGCGCATCACCGCGAGCCAGACCGTTGCGGTGCACATGCTCCCGCCGCTCCTCGCCAAATTGCGCGAGCAGGAGCCCGCCATCGCCATCGAGCTTGTCGCGTCCAACGCGATCAGCAACCTGCTGCGGCGCGAGGCCGACATCGCGATCCGGATGGTGCGTCCCGAGCAGACTTCGCTGATCGCGCGGCGCATCGGGCAGGTGGAGGTCGGTGCCTACGCCCAGCAGGACTACCTGCGCCGCCGTGGTGTTCCCCGAACGCCCGTCGATCTGCTGCGCCACGACCTGATCGGCTTCGATCACGACGATCTCATCATCCGCAGCTTCGTCGCGAAGGGGCAGCCCATCGAGCGCGACGCGTTCGGCTTGCGCAGCGATGATCACCTGGTAATGTGGCAGGCGCTGCGGGCCGGGCTAGGCATCGGTTTCGCGGCCCGGTGGCTGGCGGATCGCGAGCCCGGGGTGCAGCGCATCCTGCCGGACCTGGCCATCCCGGCATTGCCGGTGTGGTTGACGGTTCACCGGGAGATTCGATCAAGCGCCCGCATTCGTGCCGTCTACGATTTCCTCGCTCGGGCAATTCCTGAGGTCTTGGCCTGAGCCGAAGAAGGGGGCGCTCATTACCATGGGACCAAACCGGAACGAACCAGGCGCGCAATTGGCACCGTCACGAATCACGCAGCAGCCATGCCCAAGCCCCCGCCCGAATTCGCCGCTGCAAGCGGTCTAGCCTTTGTCTTGGCGGGCGGCGGCAGCCTCGGCGCGGTTCAGGCCGGAATGCTGGCGGAACTCGTTACCAACGGGATCCATCCCAAGCTTATCGTGGGTGTGTCGGCGGGTGCCTTGAACGGCGCATTTCTGGCCCATGATCCCACCAGCGCAACGATAGAGCGCATGGTCGCGCTGTGGTCCGGCGTTCGTACGCGCGACGTCCTGGGATTTACCTTTGGGACGCTGCTGGGACTGCTTGGATTGCGCAGCCACCTCGCGGATTCCGCGGGCGTGCGTCGGCTGCTTGAGCGGGAGCTGCCGTACCGGATGATCGAATCGGCCAAGGTGCCCTTTCACGTGGTAGCGACGGAACAACTCAGCGGCGACGAGGTCGTACTTTCGTCTGGCGACGTCGTTCAGGCCGTGCTTGCCAGCACGGCCATACCCGGCGTGTATGCGCCGGTTCCCGTCGGCGGTCGGCTGCTGGTTGATGGTGTCGTGGCTTCCGGTACGCCTATCGCAACGGCGGTGCGCCTCGGGGCAAGCCGTGTCATTGTCGTTCCTTGCGGCTTTACCTGTGTGCAGCGCGCCATACCGCGGCATCCCATTGGTCGCGCAATGCATGCCTTTGCCTTACTGGGCGCGCGTCAGCTGAAAAGCGACTTTGCCCGGTATGCCGACCGGGTCGAACTGCGCCTGGTGCCCCCGCTGTGTCCCATGGCGCAATCGCCTTACGATTATTCGCAGGGAGCGGCACTGATAGCCGCCGCACGCCAGTCAACGCGCCGCTGGCTGGATGCGGGCGGCCTCGACCGCGGCGAGTTTCCCGCTGAGCTGGTCGTCCATGCCCACTAAGTCCTTGCGGCCCAAGGGCGATAGGCCGGGCAAGGGCCGACGGCCCGGCCAAGACAACTGATGGCAATGGTGATCCTCGGCGTAATTGCGCTGGGATGTACCCTGCTGATCGGGTTTGCCGCGCATCGCGCAAGCCTGTGCAATGTTCGCGCGGTGGCGCAGGTCATGCGGGAGAAGAACCCGCAGGTATTATTGAGTTTGCTGCAGGCCGTTTTATGGATGGCCGCGCTGACGGGTGTTCTCGTTCTGGCGTTTGGCCTGGTGCCACAGGCGGCCGCGGAGCGCATGCCGATCGCGTGGGCGCTTGGCGGTGGGCTGCTCTTTGGCATCGGCGCAGCCGTCAACGGCGGCTGTTCCCTGTCAACCCTGCATCGACTAGCCGATGGCAACCTGGGTATGCTGGGCACCCTGAGCGGCTTTGTGCTGGGTGTGTGGAGTTGGTTCACGTTCATGGAGTCTGGCGTGATCGCCACCTTGACTCCGGCACCATCGGTTTGGTTGCGCTGGCCACAGGTGGCGCCGTGGTTGCTGCTGCCCTTGCTTGGTTGGGTAGCGACGCGAATAGTTTCGTTCTGGCGCCTGGCACTTAATGCACGCGCACAGCCCTTGCGGCAGATCTTGCTGGCCCCGACTTACCACCTGTCGGTGGCGGGTGCCTTGCTTGGACTATCCGGCGGACTGCTTTATGCGACTCAAGGTGCATGGTCGTACACGAATTACCTGCGATCCGAGGTCGTCCATATCGTAGGTGGCAACATGGCACCGACAATGTGGCACGGCGTCCTGGTTTGCGGTCTGCTGTCCGGCATGATGATCTCGGCGATGCAGCGCCGGACGCTGGTTTGGCGCTTTCCCGGGCGCTTATCCGCATGGATCCGGCACGTCGGCGGTGGACTGCTGATGGGTGCCGGTGCCGCGATAATTCCCGGGGGTAACGACACGCTGCTTCTGAGCGGTCTTCCGAGCATGACTGAGGCAGCCATCGGCGCCTATGCGTGCATGTTGCTTGGAATCGGCGCCACGATCCTGGTTTTGGGCGACTAGGCGCGCTTTCGAGTACGAATGATCCTCCTGCCACCGGATGTGACGCCGTTCGTGACCGGGCCGTTTGATTCGGTTCGGATCAAGCGCTCCATTTGCATCGGAGCGAACGCTCAGGAGTCACCGGAGCCGCCGATCGGGTTGACCGGATTCGGCAGGGATACGCCGTGCATCGCGCTTTGCGCATAGCGCCGCGGCGGCATACCCATGGCCCGCTTGAAAGCGGCGCTGAAGGAGCTTTCCGATTCGTAGCCAAGGTCTTGAGCCACCACCGATACCCGCGCCCCGGGTTCGGCCAGCCGCTTGGCGGCCATAAGCATGCGCAGTTGCGTCAGGTAGTCCATGGGTGCCTTGCCCACTGTGGTCTTGAAACGTGTCGCGAAAGCGGTGCGCGACATGGCACTGGCGCTGGCCAGCGTTGCCACGGTCCAGCGCCGCGATGGCGCGTCGTGCATGGCGGCAATCGCGGCGCCCATGCGTGAATCGGCCAGCGCGTACAGCCATCCCGTTCGACCATGGGCGACTTCGGCAAGGTGAAACCGCAAGATCTTGACGAGCGCGATGTGCGCCAGATGATCGACGACGACTTCGCAACCCGGCCGGCCTCGTTGTAGTTCATCGATCATCTGATTGATTGCCTCTCGCAGTGTTTCTTTCGCCTCGGCATCGTTGACGCGAACCACCGTGTCCAGTCCGCTGAGCAGGAAGCGTGAAAACCCGCTCTCGAATTCGAAGTGGGCGGCAAACATCAGGCAACGCCCGCCGCCCCTGTAGGCCGCTACCGACCCGTTGGGCCGGCCGTCGAAGACGACGGCGGCATCCACGGGCTGCAGATGCGGGTCCGTGGCCAACACGAAGGATCGGCCGCTAGGAAGCACGACGCAATCGCCGGCACCCAGGCCCATGAGCTCGTCATCACCTTCGACCTGCAGCACGCACGCGCCGGACTCCACGCAATAGAGGTAGGCGCCCTCATGGGCCGGGAAGCGGATGGCGGTGTCACCGCCGACGTCCGTCGCGCCCACCGTGATGCTGCGCGGCTTGGACTGGCGGATGACTTCGGACAGCGGATCCATGGGAACCCCGAACGATTGAAGAGATATTTCGGACGAATCATCATAGATCATCCCGACGTTGCGGCCTAAAGTGCGCACATCGACGCAGGGGCCTCAGGGTATCGAGTCCGAAGGTCGCTAGCTCATTCCACCCCCTAGAAGGAGAAATTTCATGTCTAGCCATTCAAACCAAGCGGCCTGGATCAAGGCCAAGGGCCAGCCGCTGACGGTGTCCGCCGCGCCCATGCCCCAGCCTGAGGTCGGCGAAATTCTGGTTCGCAGCCGCGCAATCGCGATGAATCCTTTCGATGGCGTTGTGCAGACACTGGGCGGCATGGTCACTCCTTGGGTCACCTATCCGGCAATCCTGGGTTCGGACGTCACCGGCGAGGTCGTCGCCGTCGGTGCTTCGGTGTCCCGCTTCAAGCCCGGCGACCGCGTACTGGGGCTGGCCTTGGGCATCGATAAGCTCGCCAACCGAGCGGCCGAAGGGGCCTTCCAGAAGTATGTGATCCTGCGGCAAGAGGCGTCGACAGCCATACCGGACTCGATGAGCTTCGAGCAGGCCGCGGTCCTGCCCCTGGCAGTGGCCACTGCAGCGTGTGGCCTCTTTCTGGAAGATCAACTCGGCTTGCAAGCCCCGTCGGTAGAGCCACTCGAGCCCAAGGGCAAGACGGTATTGATTTGGGGGGGTTCGACCAGTGTGGGCAGCGCGGCGATCCAACTGGCGGTCGCGGCGGGCTACGAGGTCGTGACGACGGCTTCACCCCGGAACTTCGACTTTGTCCGAGGACTCGGAGCCAGCCGAGTCTTCGACTACAACGATGCGAACGTGGTGGCGAACCTGGTGCAATACCTGGGCAAGCGCGACGTGGCGGGTGCACTGGCGATCGCGGCGGGATCCGGTGCGCCGTGCATCGATGTCATGAGCCGATGCCAGGGCAATCGCATCGTCTCCATGGCCAGCTCTCCCTTGCCGATCGACGATGCGCCCTTGACGAACCAGCTCCTCTGGAAGTTGACGCGCCTCCCACGGCTCGCCGCCGGCTTCCTGGGCCTCGCGATTCGTGCCCGATTCCGGGGCGTCACCACGCGATCGATCTGGGGCACGGCGCTTATGAAGGGCGCGCTCGGCAAGACGATATTCAATGACTTCCTCGGCCCGGCACTGGCAAGCGGACGGGTCGTGGCCGCACCGAAGCCGCTGGTGGTGGGGCATTCCCTGGAAGCGATTCCCCAGGCGCTGGCGCAGTTGCGCCGGGGTGTCTCGGCAAGCAAGCTCGTCGTATCGGTTTGACGGCCGTCGGCCTGCATTTGCATTGCCAGCATGCAGGCTTCCTACAGGCTAAATATCTATATTCCCCGCCGACAAAGCATTCTCTTCAATAAAAATCCGCCTGGGCTCAACCTCATCGCCCATCAAGGTCGAGAAGATCGCGTCGGCACCGATGGCATCCTCGATCTGCACCTTGAGCAGGCGGCGCACCGTGGGGTCCATGGTGGTCTCCCATAGCTGCTCGGGATTCATCTCGCCCAGGCCCTTGTAGCGCTGCTTGCTGACGCTGTTCTCGGCCTGCTCCAGCAGCCATTGCATGGCGGTGCGAAAGTCGCGCGCGGGGGCTTCCTTGGCCTTGTCGCCCTCGCCGCGCGCCACCCGCGCGCCCTCGCCCAGCAGGCCGCGGAACACGCCGGCGGCGCTGTGCAAGGCGGCATAGTCGGCGCCGATGAGGAAATCGGCGTCGATGGTCGAGGTCTTCCAGTTGCCGTGCTGGCGCCGTTCGATGCGCAGGCGGTGCTTGTCGCTGCGCTCGTCCCACTGGGCGGTGACGGTGATGCCGCGGCCTTCGGTGGTGTTGAGCGCGGCGCCCAGCGCCGCGGCGCTGGCCTGTGCGGCCGCCTCGTCGTGCAGTTCGATGGTGACGCCATTGAGCACGGCATCGAGCGCGCCGCGGTCGATGACGCGCGCCAGGCGATCAATCACCGCCGCGGCCGACAGGTATTGGCGCGCCAGGTCGGCCAGCGCCTCTCCGGCGATGGGCTGGTTGGCGGCGTGCGCCTGCGCGCTCGGATAGAGCCGGGCACCATCGAGGGCCAGGCGCAGCATGTACTGGGCGAGGTCCGCGTCGTCCTTGATGTAGGTTTCGAGCTTCTGGTGCTTGACCTTGTAAAGCGGCGGCTGCGCGATATAGACATGGCCGCGCTCGACGAGCTGGGGCATCTGCCGGTAGAGCAGGGTGAGCAGCAGGGTGCGGATGTGCGCGCCGTCGACGTCGGCATCAGTCATGATGATGATGCGGTGGTAGCGCAGCTTGTCGGCATTGAACTCGGGGCCGATGCTGGTGCCCAGGGCCGTGATCAGCGTGGCGATCTGCTCCGAGGCCACCAGCTTGTCGAAGCGGGCGCGCTCCACGTTGAGCACCTTGCCGCGCAGCGGCAATATGGCCTGGAACTTGCGGTCGCGGCCCTGCTTGGCCGAGCCCCCGGCCGAATCGCCCTCGACGATGTACAGCTCGCACTTGGCCGGGTCGCGTTCCTGGCAGTCGGCAAGCTTGCCGGGCAGGTTGGCGCCGTCGAGCAGGCCCTTGCGCCGGGTGAGGTCGCGTGCCTTGCGCGCGGCTTCGCGGGCGCGGGCGGCGTCGATGATCTTGCTGCAGATCGCGCGCGCATCGGCGGGGCGTTCCTGCAGGTAGGCCTCCAGGGCCCGTGACACGACTTCCTCCACCGCCGGCCGCACCTCGGAGGACACGAGCTTGTCCTTGGTCTGGGCCGAGAACTTGGGCTCGGGCACCTTGACGCTGAGCACGCAGGTGAGGCCTTCGCGCATGTCGTCGCCCGAGGTTTCGACCTTGGCCTTCTTGGCGAACTCGTGCTCTTCGATGTATTTGTTGATGACGCGTGTCATGGCCGCGCGCAGGCCGGTGATGTGCGTGCCGCCGTCGCGCTGCGGAATGTTGTTGGTGAAGGCCAGCAGGTTTTCGCTGTAGCCGTCGTTCCACTGCATGGCCACTTCGACGCCCACGCGCGTGCCGTTGGCGCCGGCGGGCGAGGATTCGCCGTTGGCGCAGAAGATGTTGCCGTGCAGCGCCGTCTTGTTCTTGTTGATGTATTCGACGAAGCCCTTGACGCCGCCGGAGAAGGCGAAGTTTTCCTCCTTGCCGTGGCGCTGGTCCACCAGGCGGATGCGCACGCCATTGTTCAGGAAGGAGAGCTCGCGCAGGCGCTTGCTGAGGATCTCGTAGTGGAACTCGACGGTGCCGAAGATCTCCTCGTCGGGCAGGAAGTGGACCTCGGTGCCGCGCTTGTCGGTGTCGCCCAGCACCCGCAGGGGCGAGACTTCCACGCCCTCGGCGATCGTGACCAGGCGGTTTTGCACGTCGCCCTGCTTGAACTCGATCTGGTGGGTCTGCCCGTCGCGGCGTATGGTCAGGCGCAGCCATTTGGACAGCGCGTTCACGCACGACACGCCCACGCCGTGCAGGCCGCCGGATACCTTGTAGCTGTTCTGGTTGAACTTGCCGCCGGCATGCAGTTCGGTGAGGGCGATCTCGGCGGCGGAGCGCTTGGGTTCGTGCTTGTCGTCGAACTTGATGCCGGTGGGGATGCCGCGGCCATTGTCCACCACCGAAATGGAGTTGTCGGTGTGGATGGTGACGATGATGTCGTCGCAATAGCCGGCCAGCGCCTCGTCGATGGAGTTGTCGACGACCTCGAACACCATGTGGTGCAATCCGGTGCCGTCCTGGGTGTCGCCGATGTACATGCCCGGGCGCTTGCGCACCGCTTCCAGGCCCTCGAGGATCTGGATGCTGGCCGCGCCGTAGTCGCCATTGGAGGCGCTGCCGCCGTTGCCACCGG
>Ga0209698_10006607_pt1 | contig 12297 bp, 8 predicted proteins | sample LitLauG_LLR_2012_FD_187203 | JGI IMG/M metagenome (GOLD analysis project Ga0209698, IMG submission 187203) | Freshwater sediment microbial communities from Pennsylvania, USA - Little Laurel Run_MetaG_LLR_2012 (SPAdes) (version 2) | ecosystem: Environmental > Aquatic > Freshwater > Creek >...
AAGCGGTATCACTACCGTGGTTGCGAGCAGATAGGCCGTGACGATCCACGAAAGATGCGCGAGCCCGCCAATCTCGCGCACGATCGTCGGCAGAGCCGTTGACACGATGGTCTGGTCGAGTGACGCCAGCAGCAGGACGAGAACCAATGCGGCGAAAATGACCAATCTCTCGCGGCGCGGCGTCTCCCCTGCCTGTGACATATGTGAGGAGGTAGCATGTGTCATGTTGGCCGCCCGCTGTAAACGCTTACCCAGGCAACCGCTGGCTCAATTGCCGGATCCAGCGCCCAACCGGCATCCAAGCCAGCAAGCGCTGAGTGCCACTTTGCGCCAATCAAGGCAAGTCATCGAGCAAATCTACCCGCAATACAATTGACCTTGAGAAGACCTTGAGAGTCGGTGCGGAGCGGCTTGACGACTGCTCCCTATGCGATTGGCCGCATCAGGGCCAAGTCACAACCCACGTCGCCCTTACGAGTTCCGCCCAGTCGCAACAGTTCGATGGCAAGCCGCCATTTGCTGACTCTGTGATGCTCTCCGGCATCCCGGACGCAAACTGATGGACACTCAGCGACCGTTTTTCTGCTCTTTTTCAATAAGGGCCCGGTACTCCTGAAACAAATTCGCCCTATCGGTTTCACTGATCCGGCTTTTTCCATTGTTGCGCTTCCACTTGGCAAGAAAGTTATTAAATTTTTCTTCCAAATCCGGAATCACCTCAGCCCGCGATGATACAGGCGGCACCGGCTGCGCCGTATTGATCCGGCCAATGACATCTTCGGCCACTGAATAGCGCTTCCAGCCAGGCACCGTGGCCGCTAGATTGATTTCTTGCCATTTGGGCTGGAACGGCGGCTGCTTGAATTGATCAAATTTCAAACAGAATTGTTCGATAAATCGAGCCACTCTCGCATATCTGTCGCTCGATTTTGGCCAGTTATAAACCGCGAGCACGGTCGGCACGCCAATCGTGTCGACATGCTCACCCTTTGCTATCAAATTCGGGTAGTCATCGCTCGTTATGTCCGCCGGAACATAGTAGTCCTTGAATTTGTCTGAATACTCGAGGGTAAGAAAATGAAATCCCGGCTCCGGCTTGAACTTCGATAGCAGCTCGTTCGGCTTGCCGACGACGTGAACGATCCCCGCAATGTCTCCATTGCGCATTTTTTCCAGTGCCGCAGCGTTGTTCATGTAGACGCGTTCGACGGCTACGCCGAGACGATCGAACACGATGCCACCCGTCAGATTGGCAGCACTGCCCACTGTATTGAAACTGACCTTCTTGCCGGCCAGGTCTTCGAAAGTTTTAATTTCGCTGCGGACATAAACATGAACCTCAGCCACAAAAAAGCGCGCGATATAATGAATTCGATCCCCGATGTTAGGGACATTCCCTTCCCGCTTGAAGTAATCGAGCACATCGGCTTGGGTTATCGCAACGTCGATGCCCTTGAGATAGAGCAAGTCCGACACGTTGCCGACCGCGCCGTAAGAGACGACAGGCAGTACGCGCAAATTAGGCGGATCGTCGACCACCTTTGCGATTTCTGCGGCGAACCGTATGAACGTGCCTTCGAGTAACCCGCCCGCAAGCCCAATTGTCCCCTCGTTAACCCGCTCAATTGTGGAAGGCTCGGCCGCCTGCTGGGATCGCCCAGCTCCCTGGGCTGCCGCCCCCGATAACGATGTCCCGGTGATGGAGCCCACAGCGCAGGCCGCGCAAAGGGCCATAAGTAGTGCTGACAAGCGACGGCGGATCATCATTCATATCCTATTTCGAATGGATTCAATTCGGTTTCAATCTTTCCAGGCGATCAAATGCTTCTTTCGATCCAAGATCGATAGCCCGCCGATACCAACGGCGAGCCGCCTCGATATCCGGGGTCATTCCCTTCACCTTCAAATTGGCTAGAAAGTCCGGCTCGAAGGATCGCCCCAAAGCAATCGCCGCGTTCGCGTCTCCAGCATTCGCGGCCTTCTGGAAAAACATACGGGCGCCCGTTATGTCGCCTAGCGACAAATGCGCCTCGCCCTGTTGCAGTAGATCCTTGGCCTTTTCCTCGCGATCGTTCTTGCCAAACGGTGAATTCGGATCGATCGGAGGCCGGACATCAAGCGCGGGGTCGACACGTGCGATCTCGACGCCTTCGCTAGTGCTGAGCACCACTGTCAGTCGCGCACTGCTCGCATGAGCCGGTAGTGCGAGCTTGAGACCGGGCAAATCCGCGGGCATAAGGCTCCACGTTCCATCCGCACCCCTCATGCCATGGTTCAGCGTTGCAGCCGCCGGCAGCCCGATTATCACAATCTTAGAGCCGGTTAGTGGACCACTGGCAGAATCGATTTCAATCGGCCACGGCACATCTGCAGCTCCTGCCGTTGCAACGATATTGGGCGCGACGAAACGCTGAACCGGTTGGACCGCCTCGGCAGGAGGGATCACAGCGGCGGAACTCGGCGCGAGTCCGTCATGAACCGGCGACGTGTTTTGTGCCAGTTGGGCACTGTTCGATATAAGCCCCAATTCGCCTTCTCGACTTTCGGTAAGGAGATCCACTTCAACAGTTTGAATGGTCACTGCCTTCAAAGCGGACGCCGCGCGCTCGAGTTTCCTAAACTTGGAGCCCAATGCATTGCCGGAAGCGAACAACCCAACGGACCAAGCCAATACAGCGCCGGCGAAAGCTCCAATTCCGATCAGCCCGATACGCGTTGGAGACAGACCCATCGTGCGCACGCGCCTCTCTTGTGGAACGTCTCCGCCCAATTTACCGACGCGCTGCGGCTGGGCGTTATGATCACCCTGCTCGGGTTGGGTTACAACATCGAGGTGACCAATGCCCTTGCGGCCGGAAAACATAACATCCAGCTGAGAGCCAAATCTGTTAAGCGCCGGCGGATTGGCCGTCCTCGCCCAGCTGCCGGATCCGTCATTTCTAGTTGGCGTGACTGCCAGATTCCCAGGTGGCACTGCCGAATTGGACACACTCGACGCACTTACCAGTGGAGCAACACCCCGAGTTTCCCTCAAAGATCCGTCACCTACGTCCAGCGGAGGCGACGAATCCTGCGTTGCCACCTGCGCCAATACCTCGCGGAGGCTATAAGCGTCCGCTAGCCGCTTTTTGTCCCGACTATTCCCATTCCGCATTCTTCCCCCGGACGCGCACGATACGATCTTACGAGCCGATCAAACACGATCACCTCATCAGGTGCCCGTAAATGGAACTCGCGGATCACGGAGGATCCAATTCGGGGAAACTCTTACTCGTAGATTGGCGATGTTTGAGGTCATAGTGTGGCAAGCTATCGCTCGACAATTGATCGACGACTGATTGTCAGCCTGAGTTTGCCGGTCGTCCCGGACCTGCATTCGTCGAACGGAATTGCGTGTGACCACCGACCTTAAAGCCGCCGCCGATTCCGTCCGGCACGCGCAAATCAGCCGGGTTTCCCCTGCTAAGAGCACGCCTTTACGTGTCGTTCTCTGTTGTTGACTTGGTCATGGCCATCGTTTTCAAACAGACGCCTTCACGGTGAGTGCCGGGGCCGCGTACTCCACCTTTACGTGCACACCCTATATTGACGCAACGATGGAGTTCGTTTCGTTTGGGCCCGCTCGCTCCGCTCTCGCGATTCCGGTAGCAGTCTCGTTGGCCGATTTGAGAAACAGTATCTGCTATGTGCTCGACCGTTAACCAGCGCCTGAGTCAGAGCAATGGCAATGCCAATGACATTGCCACCCTCTTCCGGCCTGACAAGGCAAGCCCCTCGCAACCGATTGTCCCGAGCCTTGGGCGCAGCACGGCATGAACATATTTCTCCGGCGACAGCGAAGCCTCGAGTTGTTTATAACGCCGCCAAAGGCACTGGGAGACTCTTTGTGAGCGGCCCGGGACATAGTCCACAGACGTAATCGGACAATTGGACAATACTTTCCGCATATTCGCGGGAGATGGAGATGCTGTAGGGAGATGCCGCGGAGTATGAATTCGGTAGCGGAACAACACCTGCGTTTTGCGGCCCGTCTCCCAGAAGGAGAGGCAACGACCGGAGTCTGCCTCGAGTTCGATGCTGCCTTCAGGCGCCAGGGTGGACCAGGGAGCGCGAACTCGCCCCCAGCGGGCGGGCTCTACTATGCAATTCCGCCGGAAACGCAAACCGTGCCTTCCGAAGGCGCAAAAAGCTCAAAGGGCGTTCTTGAAGAACTTTCCATCCTTCATAATCGCCAGAAAGTTCTTCTGAGGATCTTCGACGAGCTTGATATTCGCAATCGGGTCGCCGTCGACGAGTAGCAGGTCGGCCAGCGCTCCCTCTGCTACGACGCCGACCTGACCCGGATAAGGATTGCGCAAGCCAGAAAGCGCCAGCAATTCCCCATTGTCGGCGGTCGCCATTTTCAGTGCTTCAGCCGGCCTATATCAGTGCATCAGCCGTTTAAGAATGGCGCCCTGCTGGCTTGAGTGCTTGGCATCGAACAGCGTGTCGCTGCCGAATGCCGTCCTGATTTTATATTTCTTGGCTGGCGAATAGGCTATTTCGGTCCCTGCGTACATCTGCAGTTGCTTGATAAGATTCGGGGAACCCTGCAGGAAACGCGAGTCGCTTCCATCGTCTATAGACGGCTGGAGTGTCCACCAGATATCCTACTCGGCCATCAGCTTTGCCGTCGGCTCGTCGATCGGCTGGCCATGTTCGATGCATTTAACCCCGGCCGAGATTGATTCCTGAATTGCCCTTGGCGTGTACGCGTGCACGGCAACGTAGGTGCCCCAATCGGCCGCCGCCTTGGCGGCAGCATGAATTTCCTCTTCCGTGAATTGACTGACGTCGAGGGGATCGAAGTCAGATGAAACACCGCCTCCCGCCGTCAGCTTGATCTGACTTGCGCCACGCATCAGTCGCTCGCGCACGCGACGCAGCACTTCAGGCTCGCCGTCGGTGATCGCTGTGAAGCCAAGTTCTTCGGAGAAGTGCAGCTTGTCGCCAGTGCTGCGTGGTAGGTCGTGCAATATGCGGAAATCGCAGTGACCCGAAGTCTGCGAGATCAAGGCGCCGGACGGCCGGATGCTCGGACCAGCCGTAAAGCCCTCGTCGATGGCCCGCTTCAGACCGAACGTGTTGCAACCATGTCGCGAACGGCAGTAAAGCCCCCCATCAGAACGTCGTTGGCCGCCTTGGCCTGGCGCAGCATCGTATAGTTGCTGTCGGCCGTCATGAACATCAACAACGACGTATCGAAAAGGGCAATATGGACTTGCACATCGATTGGTCCCGGCATCAAGTGCGGCCGCCACCGTCGATAACGCGCGTTTCGGCGCTGCGATCCGTCGGGATTGGATCCTTGATATTTTGGCGATTGTGTTGCTCTTGACGAGAACATTGTCCGGCTCGCTGAGGCCGGCACATTTGCCTTCGAACAAGCGCATATTGGTGAAAAGCGTCGTCGGCAAAAGGCGGGGCAGCCTGCTGCGCCAATGCGGGATTTACAAGCGCCGCAAGCGCCAACGCGACAAAAGTGCGCGAAACGTGAAACCTGGAACTCACTTCACCAATAAGCGTGATTAAATCCGGAATTCGGTAATTTGCAATGACGTAGGTGATGCCACCTTCAACGAGATTCAGAACCCGGAACCCAAAGCGGCATTGATAGTGAAAGAAACGCCGCCTCCCCCCGCGGCCGGTTCTCGACAGCAAACACTTGATAAAATCGCAATCTCGTCGTGACCGGCACCTTGCCGATCGAGAAATCGTAGCCTGCGGATCCGCCGATAGCCGTGATGCGGCCTTCAAATGCGCCGAGGGCAGCCCGGGCGCCAGTGTCAGGCGTCCATTGCCTATAGACGTAGCCGATTGCACCGAGTGAGAATCCGTTATCCCATTTCTTGGTGACGCCCCAATCCCAGTGAAATTTATCGCCTATCGTATAATGGGTCGCGCTGTTCTCGGCGTTGAAGGTAAAGCCGTCGGCGCTCGATTTGTCGATACCGCTTTACCGGTTCAATTAGGTGAGCGCGCCCTGGAGGTCGGCCGCAAGCCGGAGCTTGGCCATATTCGCCAGCACCCCTTGTTCATAATTGCGCCGCAACCAGTACCGTTCTGGCGCAACGGGGCCAATCTCGATATCTCGCGGGTCGCCAACGGGCGTCAGCTTCAACGGGAAGCAGACCTCCGACGTACCCTTGCACTCGCCGTGCGCCGGGAGCACACTAGTCGCATTGAGTATGTCAAGTCATTTTCGGAGTGCGACGGATGAACGTTGCACGGCAATGCGCCCGGGTCATTAGCCCGCTTCTGATGGGTCTGCTGGTCATGATCGCGAGCTCGGCCGTCGGCGCGGAGGAGCCCGAGGACCTCGGGGCGCTCAACCAGCGAATCGTCGAACTTTATCAGACCGGAAATTTTGCCGAGGCGATGGAACTGGCTGGGCAATCGCTGGTGCTCGCGGAAAGGCAATTTGGCCCTGACCACCCCAACGTGGCCGAGTCGCTTACCTACTTGGCCGCGCTTAACAATGCCCAGGGTCGATACGGTGAGGCAGAACCGTTGTGCAAGCGCGCGCTGGCGATCTTGGAGAACGCACTCGGCCCCGACCACTCCGACGTGGCAAAAGCACTCAACAACTTGGCCGAGCTGTACCGGGCCCAAGCTCGATATGCGGACGCCGAACCACTCTATCAGCGCAGCCTGAGGATCCAGGAGACAGCACTCGGCACCGGTCACCCCGATGTCGCTGATCCAATCAATAACTTGGCCCTGCTGTATTTCAGCCAGGGCCGGTTTAAGGAGGCTGAACCGCTCATTCAACGAAGTCTAGAAATCACCGAGAAAGCGGTCGGCGCTGACCATCCAAGCGTCGCCACAGTCCTGAACAACCAAGCGGAGTTGTTCGAGGCCGAGAGCCGGTACGCCGACGCCGAGCCGCTTTTTCGACGCAGCCTGGCCATCCGTGAGAAGGCGCTCGACCCCGGTCACCCCCACGTAGGATTGTCGCTACACAGCCTGGCCTCGCTGTACCTGACCCAAGCACGGTTTGCCGACGCCGAGCCGCTTTTTCGACGCGGCCTGGCAAATTGGGAGAAGGCACTTGGCCCCGAGCACCCCGATGTCGGCAACAGCCTCGTCGGACTCGCAGCGACATACTACGGCCAGGGACGGTACGGCGATGCCGAGCCACTCTTGAAGCGGGCGCTGGCGATCGCCGAGAAGGCGCTCGGCCCCGACCATCCCGAGGTCGGCAACGTTTACAACCACCTCGCCGTGCTGTACCTCGCCCAACGCGATTGGCCCCGGGCCGCAGAGTCCTGGCGGCGGGGCACACGGGTGATCACGCGCCGCACGGAACGCGGCACTGGGGCTGAACCACCGACTGGACAGAGGAAGAGCGAAGCTCAACGAGCGAGCTACGAATTTGTCGGTCTTGTCAAAGTGTTGCATCGGCTCACGGCGGACGGCAGCGATCCGGGCGCGGCCCGCGAAACTTTCGAGACCGCGCAGTGGGCGCGATCCTCCGAGGCGGCCGCTTCGTTGGCGCAGATGGCCGCACGGGCGGCTGGGGGGATGCGTCAAGGCGGCAACGGAGACCTCGCCGGCATCGTTCGCGAACGGCAGGATCTTGTGGTGAATTGGCAACGGCGCGACGGCGCGCGAACGGCAGCCATCTCGCAGGCACCCGATAAGCGCGACCGCCAAGCCGAGGCGGCCAACCTGACCCAGCTGACCACGATCGATGCCCGCATTGCCGCGATCGATTTGCGCCTCAAGGTGGAGTTTCCCGACTATGCCGCACTCGCCTCCCCCGAGCCGTTGACCGTAGCGCAGGTGCAGGCCGATCTGCGCCTCGACGAAGCCCTCGTGCTGTTCCTCGACACGCCCGAATTGAAGCCGACGCCGGAGGAGACGTTCATCTGGGTCGTCACCAAGACGGACATGCGTTGGGTGCGTTCGGAAATGGGAACGCCGGCGCTGACCCGCGAGGTCGGTGCGTTGCGCTGCGGGCTCGATTATGCCGGGTCGTGGCGCGCCAACGATTCACGCTGCAATGAGTTGCTGGAAACCACCTATAGCCCGGCCGATCACCGCAATGGCATACCCTTGCCATTCGATTCAGCTCGCGCCTTTGAGCTATATAAGACGCTGTTTGGCGAGATCGAAGATTTGATCAGGAATAAGCACCTGCTGATCGTGCCGTCCGGCCCGATGACGCAGCTGCCGTTCCAAGTGCTCGTCACGCGTCCGCCAACGACGACCGACTATTCGTCCGCCGCTTGGCTGGCGCGCTCGAACGCGATCACCGTGCTGCCTGCTGTTTCGTCGCTAAAAGCGTTGCGGCAGAATGCGAAGGCCTCGGTTGCGAATGAGCCATTCATCGGTTTCGGCAATCCGGTGCTCGACGGCAATCCCATATGCGGAGAGATTACGATCCCCCGGACGTGTCCGGACGAGGACGTGCCGGTTGCCGCCGCCGCATCGCAGGTGATGCGCTCCGTGCCGCCGGCCGACGAGGTGCCGAGCTACTTTCGCGGCGGGCTCGCCGACGTGGCAGCCGTCCGCAAGCTGTGTCCTTTACCCGACACCGCGCACGAACTCGCCTGCGTGGCCAAGAGCCTGGGCGCGCCCGCCAGCAGCGTTATTCTCGGCCGTGACATGACCGAGACGTCACTGAAAAAGATGCCGCTCAACAGCTACCGGGTCATCCATTTCGCGACCCACGGCCTCCTCGCGGGCGAGGCCGCGAAGCTGTCGGCAGCCCATGCTGAGCCAGCCCTCGTCATGTCGCCGCCTGATGTTCCAACCGAGGAGGACGATGGCCTGCTGACTTCCTCCGAGATCGCGGGCCTGAAACTTGATGCCGATTGGGTTGTCATGTCGGCCTGCAATACCGCCGGAAGTGGCGAGCAGGGTACCGAGGCGTTATCAGGGTTGGCTCGGGCCTTCTTCTATGCGGGCGCTCGTGCACTGCTCGTATCGCATTGGCCGGTTAGCTCGTATGCCGCGACAATGCTGACGAGCCGCACCTTTGCTCGAATGCGCAAAGACGCCATCATCGGCCGCTCCGAAGCATTCCGGCGCGCCATGCTCTCCCTCATGAGCGACCCCGACCGCCCCTGGGCATCGCACCCCTCATACTGGGCTCCGTTCGTGGTGGTGGGCGAGGGTGGGGCTGCCGTCAGATAGCTTCCGGTTTTGTGAGGATATGCCGACAAGATTGTCGCTCGGGCAGACGGAAGCTGAGGGTCATGCAGGTCGCCCGCCAACAATTGCCCGGAGGAAGTCGTGATCGTGGTCCCGGCATCGCGTCAAGTGTGCGGCGGCGTCTACCCATGGCGAAAGATTGAGAGCCCGCGAGGATCGTGTCGAGGCGACGCGATACCCCGAAGAGCGTACGCGTCCGATGACGGCTTCGCCTCGCCATTCACACAGAGTTCGAAATCCCCGCCTGTATAACAATCGTTCTATATCAATTAATCAAGCAACCATGCCTGCTGCCCCACGCCGTCTGAGCCAAACAATTCTCCCTGTTGTCAGCATTTCGGGTGCTTGGGGCACGCTGGCCGCGGCTGGAATGATCCGATGCTCGCGCTATGCACCAGTCGCGACCTGGCCGGCTGCAAACGTGGCCGGGTCCACTTTCGTGAGCTCGGTGCCCCCAGGTGCTGGCGAATCGTTACGGCGCCGGAAGCTATTAAAACAAACATTGGCTTGGGCCCAGCTATGCCAAAGATTTCATTTTCCAATCCTTCAATGCTGCCACGTCGCCGCGATGCGCGACCGCATCCTTGATGGTCCGGAATGTCTAAAGTCGAGCTTGCCCCGGAGCCAGCGGCAAACCAGAACCGCACGCAATAGCTTCGTCGCGCCCTAAACGCTATGCAGGCAAGGGTCCAGCAGGACCATAACCTTATGAAGGTGCAGGACACATGGCTGCTTCGGTTGACACCCGCTTGGTACCGGAACTCGTCGACAGAAAGGGTCTTCGAGTTGCCAAAGAATTGGCGACGTTCCTTGAAGAGGAAGCATTGCCGGGCACAGGCATCGACCCGGACCGGTTCTGGACCGGGTTTTCGGCGCTCGCACACGACTTCGGCCCGCGTAACGCCGCACTGCTGCAGCAGCGCGAAGACCTGCAAGTAAAGATCAATGCGTGGCACATCGCGCGGCGTCGCCAGCCTCATGATCGCGAAGCTTACAAGGCTTTCCTCGAACAAATCGGCTACCTGGCTCGTGAAGGAAAGCCCTTCACCATCGAGACCACGAACGTCGATCCCGAGATCGCCCTCGTGCCTGGGCCCCAGCTTGTGGTGCCGGTTACCAACGCCCGCTTCGCCCTCAATGCCGCCAATGCGCGATGGGGCAGCCTCTATGATGTGCTGTACGGCACGGACGTTATGGGGCCGTTGCCAGCCGGACCATATGACCGGGGCCGGGGCGCCCGGGTCGTCACCAAGACGCGCGTGTTCTTGGACGAGTCCTTTCCGCTCGCTGGCGGAAGCCACGGGGATGCGCGGCGTTATCAAGTCCGTAGCGGCGCGCTGCTGGTCGACGACTTGCCGTTACTGCAGCCCGAAAAGTTCGTCGGCTATCGCGGCCATCCTCGTGCGCCAGACTCCGTACTGCTGCGAAACAACGGGCTCCATGTGGAACTGGTTTTCGACAGGGCGCATCCGATCGGAAGTCGCGATCAGGCGTGCCTGGCCGACGTGCGCTTGGAAAGCGCGATTTCGGTCATCATGGACTGCGAAGACTCGGTGGCCTGCGTCGATGCCCCCGACAAGGTGTCAGCCTACCGCAATTGGCTCGGCCTTATGCGCGGCGATCTTCACGATACGTTCGACAAAGGCGGCGAGACGGTCAGCCGAAGCCTCCATCCCGACCAGACCTTCGTTGCCCCGGACGGCAGCGGCGAGGTGACTGTCAAAGCCCGAGCCTTGATGCTGGTGCGAAACGTCGGCCATCTCATGACAACTCCAGCGATCTTCGACCGCAATGGCGCCGAGGTCTTCGAGGGACTGATGGACGCCATGATCACCACATTGATCGCACTCCATGATCTCAACAAGAAGAGTGGTGCCCGCAATTCGGCGACGGGCTCAATCTATGTCGTGAAACCTAAATTGCACGGTCCCGACGAGGTCGCCTTCACGGATGATATCTTTACGCATGTCGAGAGCGTGCTCGATTTGCCCCGTTACACCGTCAAGCTTGGGATCATGGACGAAGAGCGGCGCACAAGCGCCAACCTCAAGGAGTGCATCCGGGCAGCCTTACACCGCGTGGCCTTCATCAACACCGGCTTCCTCGACCGGACCGGTGATGAAATCCACACCTCGATGGAGGCCGGACCGTTCAGCCGAAAGGATTTCATCAAACGTAAGGGCTGGATAACGGCGTACGAGAACCAAAACGTCGACATCGGCCTCGAATGCGGACTGTCGGGCAAAGCGCAGATTGGCAAAGGCATGTGGGCCATGCCAGATCGTATGGCGGCCATGTTGGAAGCCAAGATCGAGCATCCAAAAGCTGGCGCAAATTGTGCCTGGGTGCCAAGTCCGACGGCCGCAACGCTGCATGCGCTTCACTATCATCGGGTGGACGTCTTGGCGGTTCAAGCAGCACTCGCCAAAGGTGGCAGGCGGGCCTACATCGACGCGTTGCTCGAAATTCCAGTCGCAAGCTTTCGCCAGTGGACGAAGGAACAAGTGCGGCGCGAAGTCGAAAACAACGCGCAAGGCATACTGGGCTACGTCGTGCGCTGGATCGATCAGGGAATCGGCTGTTCCAAAGTGCCCGATATCAACGATGTCGGCCTGATGGAGGATCGGGCGACATGTCGTATCTCTGCCCAGCATATTGCCAACTGGTTGCACCATGGCGTGGTCAGCAGGGACGAGGTGGTGGACATCATGCAGAAGATGGCCGCCGTCGTGGACCGCCAAAATGCGCGCGACCCAAACTATCGGTCGATGGCACCGGGCTTTGATGGCGCGGCGTTCCGCGCGGCTTGCGATTTGGTTTTCAAAGGCACCTCAGAGCCTTCGGGTTACACCGAACCAATCCTCCATGCTTACCGTCAAAAGCTGAAAGCGAGTTAGAGCATTTTCCGATCCGTATGGTTCCCGGTTCGGCGAAGAAAATGCGACAATACAAAGACCTAGAGCCGCGTTCCGATTCCCTAGGTTCGGAATGTGCTCTAGCTGTGAACTTTCAGGAGGTTGTCCATTCGGTCCGGGTCGGGAAGACTGGTGTTGCGAAGCATCAGCTCAACTCGGAGGCCAGACCGAATGAACACCCACA
>Ga0209698_10006608_pt1 | contig 12296 bp, 12 predicted proteins | sample LitLauG_LLR_2012_FD_187203 | JGI IMG/M metagenome (GOLD analysis project Ga0209698, IMG submission 187203) | Freshwater sediment microbial communities from Pennsylvania, USA - Little Laurel Run_MetaG_LLR_2012 (SPAdes) (version 2) | ecosystem: Environmental > Aquatic > Freshwater > Creek >...
CAGTAGCCGCTGGCGACGCCGCTGCCGCGCACGAGAATTTCGCCATCCTCCGCCAGTCGAATCTCGCGTCCCGGCAAGACCTTGCCAATCGATCCCCGGCTCAGCTTGAAGGGATGGTTGACGCTGATCAGCGAGGTCGTTTCCGTCAGCCCGTATCCCTGAATCAGGGCATATCCCAGCCGGTGCCAGAATTGTTCAGTGTCAGGGTCCATTGATGCGCCGCCACTGATCATGGCCCAGAATTTCCAGCCGAACTGTCGGCGGATGCCGCGGAACGTCCACCAGCGCTGCAGGTAGTGCTGCGCATCGGCCCGGCGGCAGCGCTCGGCAAAATCCTCCCCCCGGCCGCTGTCTTCCAGATCCCGCTCGATCTTTTGCTTCAGCGACTCGATCATCCGCGGCACCGCCACCAGGACCGACACACGCTCTCGCCGGATGGTCGCGATCACTTCGGTTGGATTGAGCGTCTGTTCGAAGACCACCGTTCCCCCCATCAGCGGGGGCAGAAAGATTCCCAGGAACTGTCCGAAGACATGGCTCAGTGGCAGCAGGTTCAGGAAGCGGATCGGATGCACAAGACGTTCGTAGCGCAGATATTTTCTGATCTCGGTTTCGAGCGGCGTGACGTTGGCGAGCACGTTGGCGTGGGTGATCACGACTCCCTTGGGTTCGGCGGTCGTGCCCGAGGTGAAAACGATCTCCAACGCCTCCGAGGGTTGAATCTCGGCTGGCCGGAACGGATGGGCCGAATGGTGCGAAATGGCGGCCAAAAGGTCTGCCGGATCGATCGCCGGGATGCTCTCGAACATCTCCGCCCGCTCGGGCGCGCACAGCACCAGCCGGGTTCGCACCTGCGCGCTGATCCGGCGTGCGAACTCCGGGCTGGTGCTGTCATCGATGGGAACGGCAATTACCCCGCACAGGGCGCATCCAAAGAACGCCGCAATCCACTCGGCACAGTTCGAAGACCACAACAGCACCGCGTCTCCCCGGCCAACGTTGCGTGTCTGCAACTCGCGGGCGAACTTGTACGCGCCGTCGGCAACCTGGCGGTAGCTCCATCGCTCGTGCCGGTATCCGCGGGGGTACACGTAGGCGCAATCAGCGCCCCAGGCTGCGAAGTCGTCCAAGTAGTCCAATAGACTTGCCCGCACACCTGTTTAGTAGCACAATTCTCCAGCCTTGGCAGGCAGACTGTTACAGATAATCGCGGGCCTGGGCCGAAGGGCGAGACTTTCACAGATGCGATGTTCAAGGACCCCGGCGGTTTTGTTGACCCTAGGCGCCCTCCTCGCCTGCCAGCCTTCACACTCAGCCCGGAACTACGAGTTTGCGACGACCGCCTCCTCCGAGCGAAAGCAACCTGCCACCTCTGCCGCCGTCCGCGATCTCAGCCGGGACGAAGGGGCCGGCGGACACACTCTCCGCAAGCACGTCGGCCGCACCGATGACCAACTCCTCGATCGCCTGGACCACGAACGCAACATTTCCGGCGCGTCCACCTACACCGACCGCGCCACGGCCGAGCGTGCGGTCGGCGCAGCCATTGCCCAGTCCCAGGACCGCATCCAGCGCTGGCAGAATCGCAGCGGTGGCCATCCCAACCTGGTGGTGGACTACGATTCCGACCGGCCCATCGGGCGCACCATGAACCGGGGCGAGAGCCAATCTCACCCTTGCTCCCACGCCCTAGTCGTGCTGAAATACGAGCCACCATCCGGTTACTACGTTTTGACTTCTTATCCGGAGTGCCGCTAATGGACCCCAAACCTACCAACTCGAAGCCAGAAATCACCACCGCCAACTTCCCGACGCTGCACACGTTTCTGCGGGGATACTTCCACGAGGACGTCGCCGACGAGTACGGGACTCCGCCGGAAGCCGCCGAGCAGTTTTGCGAAGACGCCGATACCGACGAACGCATCCCGGTCGCCCGCGAATGGCAGCTCTTAGCGGAACTGACACACGGACAGCCTACCACCCTCAACGCGGCTTTGAAGAAACTAGGGAGTGCAGTGAAGTTGAACGAAGAGGAGATCCCGCAAATTTCCGCGATCTTCGCGCGTTACCTCGCTCAAAAACCAAGACGTCACGCCGCAAACGAGTAAAACGGTGGCGGAACGTCTCGCCCGTCGGCCGGGCGGAGACGCCCGGCTCTCCACGAGCAAGGCCGTCTACTAATCTTCTTTTTTTCGATAACTGAAGAGGTTCGCGCACCTGGACAGCCGGGGGCGGCCGTCCCTACGTGGGTTCTGGAGCGGAATACAGGGCTTCGATCGCAGCCCTTACCTTGGCGGTGACTACTTCGGTATTGTGTAGGCTCAAGCCTACCGTTGCAATCGGCTGGCCCACCCGCATTTCCAGAGGTTGGCACTTGATGTGATAGGTATTCATCGGCAGCAAGTCGAACGTGCCCAGCAGTGCGATCGGCACAATGTCAGCCTGCGCCTTGATCGCAAGAAAAAACGCCCCCGGCAGAAAGGGCTGCAGTTTCCCATCCGGCGTGCGACCGCCCTCCGGAAAGATCACCAGCGGCATCCCGCTTCTCAGGCTCTTCAGCGCGGACTTGATCGCCCCGATCGATGCCGACGGATTCTGCTGGTTGATGCAGACCTGTCCCGACCGCTTGAGATGCCACCCCACAAACGGATACAGCAACAACTCGCTCTTGAAAACAATGCGGAACTGGAATGGAAGATGGACGTAGAGAATGGGAATGTCCAGCGCCGAAGCATGCGTGACGGCATACACGCGGGGCTTGGAGCCATCGAACCGCGCCATCCCGGTCACTTTCACGGGCGACAGAATCGTCTTCATGATCAACTGTGACCACATCCGCGCCAGCCGATGCTGCACTCGACCGCTCGGGTCGAACAGCGAACAAACCACCGAAACGGTGCCCAGCAGCAGCGTGTAAGCCCAGATCAGCGGATTCAAAACGAAATATGATCGCAGGCGGCTGAGCCAGCCATGGCGCGTCTGCACCGGCCGATGTTCGGCCCACGCAGGGACTGCCGCCCCCGGCTGTCCAGCCGAACGCAGTTCGGCCCCGTCGTTCTCGGGCTCTACGGTTGTGGTCGTCTTCGTCAAACAGTCCCGTCAGTGTCTGCAACTCGCGGACAGGAATGTCCGCGCCACACAAGTACTTTAGATGCGCATGCCCAGTCTTTGCATCGCCTCTCCCACAATGTAAATCGAACCCGTAACCACGACCAACCCTCGGCGGCCCGCGACTTTACCGGCGTCCGCAAGGGCCGAAGCCACATCCGCAGCTTCCCTCATGTCCCCTGCCACGCGCGAGGCCGCCTGCCGGATCTCCTCCACGCCGGCCGAGCGTGGGTTATTGGCGTGCGTCACAATCACCTGCTTGGCCATCGGAAACAGAATCTCAGCCATCTCCGCGACCGCCTTGTCGCGCAGCACGCCAAACACCATCGTAAAAGGCCGCTCTCCGTAAGCGGACGACATCGTCGACCGTAACGCCCAGGCTCCTGCGGGATTGTGCGCTACATCCAGCACGAACTCTGGGCTGCTGCCGTCGCTCGGCACAACTTGAAACCGCCCCGGCCAATGTGTCCCGCGAATACCCTGCTCCATGGTCTTGGGCGTAATCTGCCTGAAGCCCTGTTCGTGCAATTCCTCCGCCGCCGCAATGGCCAAAGCGACATTCCTCAACTGATGCCGCCCCGCCAAGGGAGACTCAACCAAAATCTTTTCGCCACGAACCTCCAGCGCATACCGTTGCGCCACAGGATTCTGGCCACTAGCCACTGACCACTGACCACTGTGTACCAGGTACTGGCTACTCCCGGGAGAAACCGGCGGCACATACGGCACCGCGTTCACCGCGCGCGCACCTTGATCCAGAATCGTGTTTCCAATTACGTCGTTCGCCTCGGGCAATTGTGGTAGCGTGACCACCACGCCGCCCGGCCGGATGATCCCAGCTTTCTCTCGTGCAATCTCGCCGATCGTACCGCCCAAGTATTTCTGATGATCGAGGGCGATGTCAGTGATCACGCTGACCCGGGGCTCCACTACGTTGGTTGCGTCCAGGCGACCGCCCATCCCGACTTCCAGCACCGCCACATCGGGCCGCACGCGCGCAAAGTGCTCAAAGGCCATCGCGGTCAGCATCTCGAAAAAGCTCGGATGCCACGGCAAGTCGCCCTCCGTCACCAGCCGCTCCGCGGTGCGGCCCACGACATCGTGCAGGAGCGCGAAATCGCTATCGTCGATCGGTTTTCCATTGACCCGGATCCGCTCATTGATGTGTACCAGGTGCGGCGAGGTGTATAGCCCGCTCTTCAGCCCCGCTGCCTGCAGAATGGAAGCCAGCGTTGCTGCCGTCGAGCCCTTGCCGTTCGTGCCCGCCACCAGCACGCTCGCAAAACTCTTCTCCGGATGCCCGAGCGCTGCCAGCAGCACCCGCATATGCGCCAGGTCGAACTTGTGCGAGGGCGTCTGTGCCAACTCGTGGCCCAACGCATACATTTGCGCAACTGCGGTTTCATAGGACATAAACAAGCCGTCAGCCGTCAGTTTCAGGCATGGGGACAATCCTATTCCAGAGACGCGCAATGAAATGCCAAAGATTCACAGTAAGTGGGGGAAAGATGGTGTCCGACTGGCCAAACACCGCAACCAGAGAACTGATAGCGCGAAAGCTTTTAGCTGACGGCTGATGGCTGATGCCTGACGGCTGAATCCATAAACTCCAGCGCGCGCGCGATGTAGGGCTTCAACTCCTTACGCGTGACCACCGCATCCAGCATCCCGTGCTCCAGCAGGAACTCCGACCGCTGGAAACCTGGCGGCAGTTTCTGCCGGATGGTCTGCTCGATCACGCGCGGTCCGGCGAAACCAATCAGCGCTCCCGGCTCGGCGATATTCAGATCACCGAGCATGGCAAAAGAAGCCGTCACTCCGCCCGTCGTGGGGTCCGTCAAAACCGAAATGTACGGAACGCGCGCCGCATCCAGCCGTGCTAGCGCCGCAGAGATCTTGGCCAGCTGCATCAGGCTAATCACGCCTTCCATCATCCGCGCCCCGCCCGAAGCTGAAACAATGATGATCGGCGTCCGCGTGTCGGTGGCCTTTTCAATCGCGCGCGTAATCGCCTCGCCCACCACCGCTCCCATGCTGCCGCCGATGAAGGAGTACTCCATTGAGCTCACAATCACGGGGCGTCCATTCAGCTTGCCGTGCGCGTTGATGACTGCGTCTTTCAGGCCAGTATCTTTCTTCGCCTGCTTCAGGCGAGAAGAGTAGGCCTTCAGATCCACAAACTTCAGCGGGTCGGTCGAAGCCAGGTCGCTGTCGAAAACTTCATACTGGTTGTCGTCCAAAAGCTGCGCCAAGCGGGTGCGCGCATCGATGCGGAAGTGCTTGTCACACTTCGGACAGACATTCAGATTATCTTCCAAGTCCTTTTTCCAGATAATCTGGCGGCAGTTGTCGCACTTCACCCACAATCCCTCGGTGCGAACCTTCCTCTCGCCCGAAGTGTCCAGTTCGCCGGATTGTCGTTTGAACCAAGCCATAAAAGCAGTTTCTAGTTGCTTGTTTCTAGTTCCTATTTGTCTTCCCTAGACTACGCAGCACTTCCAACTAGCAACGAGAAACCAGCAACTAGAAACTAGTACTCAATTCCTCTCTGCGCCATCACGCCCTTCTCATAGGCGTGCTTCACCTGGCGCATTTCGGTCACGGTATCGGCCAGTTCGACAATTGCCGGGTGCGCGTTCCTTCCGGTCAAGATGACATGCACCATCTCCGGCTTCTTCTTCAGAGCCTCGGCCACCTTGGCCGCGTCCAGCATACCGTAGCTGATAGCGTAGTTGATCTCGTCCAGCACCACCAGGTCCCACTCCCCGGACTGGATCGCCTTCTCCGCCTCCGCCCAAGCTTCCTCAACCATCCGCACGTCCTCAGGATCGGGCTTTTCGGCGCCCACTTTGACAAATCCTCGGCCCATCTGCTTCATCACGAACTTGTCGCCGAACGCGTGCACCGCATCGAGTTCGCCATAGTGCCACGAACCCTTCAGAAACTGCAGCATCAGCACGCGCATTCCCTGCCCGACCGCCCGCAGGGCCGTTCCCATCGCTGCCGTGGTCTTGCCCTTACCCGGCCCGGTATTCACAATGATGAGACCACGGCGCAGATCGGACATAGCAGGCGAATCTCTTATTTTACGCTACTCAGCACCATGGCCGGTCAGGTAAATACTCTCCGACCCAGCCACCTTGAGGGAACAGGGGTTAAGGAAATGAACTCCTGCGGAAGTCGGGGAGGGCTTTGGAATAAGAGGGTTGGACGAGGACGCAACCCGAGGAAGGGTGCCGGCATCAACCAAATCGAAAAGGCGGACGGCCTTGGGGTTTCCGTCCGCCTCGAGTCAAACGGGGGAGATCGGTTTACGGCATTTCGACAACCCGCGACATCTTGGTTTGGCCCTCGCCGGTGGCTGCGCCGTGATCCTCCGCGTTCAGCAGCCGCGCCGCCATCCGCAAAACTTCCACTTCTTTCCGGACCTTGATTAATTGCTGTTCCTTTGCGCGTATCACATCGTATGGGTTTTTCATTAAAGAGTCCTTCGTCCAGTTCTTCAGGACTTTGTCCCGCCTGTGACAGACACAATAGTCCAATTCGGAAAGCTTGAAAACCTGTCGGAGGTGCATCCCGCCGGAAAATCGACCCCCAGCCAAATCGGGCGATTGGACGATGCCTGATTACTCCTAAGTTACTGTCCCAGACACCCTTGCAGCGCGGATACTCCCTTCAACATGGTCCAGGACAGCTGGTGAGCGCACAACCCCAGACGCTTCACGTCCAACTAGCCCGCGAGATGAACCTGCGCCTTGAATCAGGGGCATCATTTCAGCGGTTTGGCCTAATGTTCCCGATGATAGGGATGGTTCTTCAGGATGGTAAAAGCGCGGTAGAGTTGCTCCAACAGAACGACCCGCGCCAGTTCATGAGGCAGCGTCATCTTGCCCAGGGACAAAACAAAACCGGCCTGCCGCCGTGCCTCGTCGGTAAAACCATCGGCTCCGCCGATCGCGAACAGGAGCGGCACCGCGTTGATTTGCTCGCGCGCCAGAAACTCGGCCAGTTCTTCGGACGAAAGCTGCTTCCCGCGCGGATCGAGCAGGACCAGCCGGTGCCGGTCCTTCTGCCGCTCCCCCCGCGCCAGCGACAGAATCGCAGCCTCGTCCTTCAGCGTGAGCCCTGCAACTTCCACATAGCGCGCCGTGCGCTCCAGGTAGGTGTCCGTCAGCGCCTGGATCGCGGGCTCCTTCGTCTTGCCGATCCAAGCTACCTTGATCTTCATGCGCCGTTCCGAGATGCGGGTGCCCCTCCCATCGCGCACGTCACGATGAGTGGGACTCCACGGAACCTAAAATGCCAACACGCGCAGGTCACGCGATCCCCGACGCAAACACCACCTTCGCCCCAAACCGCACCTCATCCCCCACCCGATATCGCTCAATCGCTTCCTTCGCTTCGGCGTGAATGACCGGCCACTGCTCGGCCGGGACGCGTTCCAGCATCGGCCGAAACGGCGTCGCCACCGCGCAGGCATATTCGAAGACTTCATCGGCATCGCCCGGCCACGTCCACGGCAAGTTGCGTAGCGACTCTTCCACTTCTCGAAACCCGGCCGCCTGCAACCCCTTCGTTAGCGAACCCGCCTTCGAAAAGCGGAACGGATCGGCCCCTCCATTCTCGATCATCGCCCCACCCGCATGCCGACGCACAATTTCCATGGTGGTTTGCCAATAGGGCTGATCGATCGGACCCCACGCTGCAAAGCAAGCGCGCGCCCCCGGCTTCAACACGCGGCGCAACTCCATCAGCGCGTGCTCGACATCGGCAAAGAACATCACACCAAAGCGGCAAGTTGCCAGATCGAAGCTCTGGCCGAAGGGAAGTGCGTGCGCATCCGCCTGCTGCGTCGAGAAGTTCGTCAACCCTTTATCCCTGGCGCGCTGACTGGCGAGTTCGAGCAAGTCCGAACTCAGGTCCGTGGCCGTGACATGGCCGTCTGGCCCTACCCGCTGCGCCAGGCTGATCCCCGGCTCCCCTGTGCCGCTGGCCAAATCGAGCACCTTCATTCCCAGCTGCGGCAGCGCATATTCCACCAGCGCCTCGGTAACGGCACTCCCCAGAACCGCCGACTTGGCTCTCCACTTTTTCGCCGCGATCAGCCGGTACGACGAACTCCACGGAGTTGCATTCGATGTCGCCACGTTCACGCCTTCTTCTTGCGTATGCGCTTCGGAGCCGCCCCACTCGCTGCCCGCCGCCGCTTCGGAGCCGCTCGCAACTCCGCCGGATCGAGCCGCGTTGCCGACTTCCACAAACGCTCCAGATCGTAGTACCGCCGGGCATTTTCGGAAAAAATGTGGACGACAAAATCCACGTAGTCCAGCAGCACCCACTCCGCCTGCTTGTAGCCTTCGGTGTGCGTCGGACGCAGGCCGAACGCTTCCAACCGCTCATCCACCGCGTCCGCAATCGCCTGGATCTGGCGGGGATTGGTACCGCTGCACATCACAAAATAATCGGTGAATGCCCCTGAATCCTTTTCCAGCTCAAGAATGGTGACTTGTTCAGCTTTCTTATCCTGGCAGGCGAGAATAGCTTCGTTGACCTGACGTTTGAGGTCGTTCGCTTTTTTCATAAGAGGGCGTAACGATTGTAACGCGCTGGCGGCGGGACGAGGTGAGGTATACCAACCTTGAAACGGCGGTTTTTGCGGGCCGGAAGCCTCGGAGATGGCCCACGTTTGTGGTATAAGCTGAGGTCAGACGTCCATCACCTTGAGACTCGCGCATGACAGGTGCGCGAGTCGCGTACACGGTTGCGAGTCTGGAGCAGTTATGTTGCGTATCCCTGCGGTACTCGCCATTTGCGCCGCTGCGTTGCTTTGCGCATTGGCTAGTGCTGCCCAGTCTTCGCCCGCAGAAAAATCCCAAGGCGGCTCCGACAAGGACCCGAAAGTGATCAAGGTGGGAGTAGCGGTCCTGCAGAACACGGCGCTGCGTTCCGTGCCGGTGAAGGTCGAGCGGGACCGGCTGGTCCGGGCCATTAACGAAATGAAACCGCCCAAACACTCCAAGAACAGCGCCAGAATTCAGGCGGTCGCCCTCGATAGTTCTGCACCGAACGCCGCGAACCCGCAGGCGCGGGAACTGGGCTGCGATTATGTGGTGTTCACCAATCTGACCGACCTGCGGGAGTCCGGTGATCCCGCACGGCCGCCGCGGCCCGGCGAAGTCCGCATTGGTCATGATCCGGTTGCCGACGATCCCACGGTATTTGTTCGTCACGAGGTGCAACGTTACGCGGAGATGGAGTTTCAGATGTTCCGCACAGGTGATCCGAGCCCCCGCGTCGACGCTTCCGCCAGCGCTCACGAGGCAACCACCGAAGACGGAATCGTGTCCATCTTGATCGACCGCGTTGCCAGCCGGGTGGTTGGCGAAATCCGTAGCAACAGCCCTCGGCCCCCGGTGGAATAGCAATCCTGTCTTCGATAGCTGAGGTAAATCAGGGCGTGCACATCATCCAATGTGGCCTACTCCCTCTCACGCACCCTTCCGATACAACCCCATCTTCCGCACATAATCCGCTACCCGGGGATCCAGCCATCGCCCCAGCGGCTTACCGTTGGCCGCCGCTTGCCGAATCGTCGTGGCGGAGACATTCTGCTGCACTCCATCCAGCAGGTGCAAAGTCACGCCTGGAAGAACCAGATCGCCCGTCGCCGCCTGCTTCTGAAACGGCTTAGTCACGGCCGCCGGAGGCCGCAGCGGCTCGGGCAGCGACTCAGCCACCTCCCGCAAGGAAAATCCCGGACGGCTGGCCACGATGAACTCGCACTGCGCCAGCAGTGCCCGCGATTCGCGCCACTTCGCAATGTCCTTGAAAGCGTCCATTCCAATCAGGAAGAACAGTTGGTCCGCCTTCTTCAGGGTCTGTTTCACCCGTCGGACCGTATCAATCGAGTAATGGACCGCCTGCGTAAGTCCTCCACCCCCGCCCAGTTCACCTGCCTCCAGCAACGAGGGCACCCAGCGCTTGTCGCCCTGCGTCGCCAGCGCCACCATCGCATACCGGTGAACGAACGCCGTCACGGGCTGTTTCTGTTTGTGTGGAGGCACGTTAGCCGGCACAAACAGCACCTGTCGGAGAGCGAAGCGGTCTGCCGCCGCCTGGGCCAGTGTTAAATGCCCGCGATGGATCGGATCGAAGCTTCCACCGAAAATCCCGATATTCATCCGTTCCCTTTCTACTGTGCTCCGCTAGTGTTGTGTTTCTTACCGCCTGTTGCAAGTCTTTGTTCTCCGTAAACCAAATTCTGCACGATTGGTTCTTGAGTTACTGGTATTTCGGCGTATCGTGGATGTGCCAACGGCGTTGCCTCAAACCCGGCTCCCACACTGGCCATTGGGACACTGTGCCTTTGCCGGGACCGCGTGAACAGGCGTAACTCGCTCGCGCATCTTTCTGCGCATAGCATGAATTGAATTTATGCGAATGAACCTCCCTCTCATCCGCACACTGGCACTGGCTCCGGCACACGCTCCCATTCTGCGGTATAGTGTCGCTCTGCTCAGCGCGGTTCTGGCTCTCATCCCCACTCTGCTGCTCACCGACATCGCGGAAAGCCGACTGGTTGTTTTCGCGGTTGCCGTCATGGTCAGCGCCTGGTACGGCGGGTGGAAGCCCGGACTTGCGGCCACCTCGTTTGCCCTCACGGTCAGCGCCTACTATTCGCTGACCGGAGAGCACAGCCCGGCCGAGTACCGGAAAGCCCTCGCACACCTGATTCTCTTTTTTGCGGTCGCCCTTCTGATCTGCTGGTTCAATGCCGCCCTCCGCGCCACCCAGGAGAGCCTGAACCGGTCGGAGGGCAACTTCCGATCGCTCGTCATGAACGCCCCGTACGGAATCTGCCGCTGCAACGCACTGGGAATGATCCTGGACGCAAACCCCGCCCTGGTTGCCATGTTTGGGTACTCCAGCGCTGCCGAACTGACCGGCCGTCACCTGGGCAGCCTCTACGCCGATGCCCAGCAGTGGTTCCAGACCGCCGACTACTTTCATGCCGGAAAAGAATTCAACCGCCTGACCACAGAATGCGTGCGTAAGGACGGCGCCGCCATCGTCAGCCGCATCTCCGGGCGCGCCATTCCCAACGGGAAAACCGGCGGCACCTTCGAAATCTTCATCGAAGACATCACCGAGACTCGCACGCTCGAACAGCAGCTCCGGCAGGCCCAGAAAATGGAAGCCATCGGGCGTCTCGCCGGCGGCATCGCGCACGACTTCAACAACCTCCTGATGGTGATCTCCGGATACTCCGAGTTTCTACTCGAGCGCGTCGGTTCCGACCCTCGCCTCCGCGGTCCGGCGCAGCAAATTTCCAACGCGACCGAGCGGGCTACCTCGCTCACCCGCCAGTTGCTCGCCTTCAGCCGCAAGCAGATGCTCGCACCCAAGGTCCTCGATCTGAATGAGGTCGTCACCGAAAACCTCAAGATGCTTACGCGCATGATCGGTGAAGATATTGACCTCGTCATGGTGCCCAGCCCCGCCATCGGCGCCATCCGTGCCGACCCCGGCCAAGTCGATCAGGTCATCATGAATCTGGCCGTCAACGCCCGGGATGCGATGCCCGACGGCGGCAAACTCACCATTGAGACTGCCAACGTTTCGCTCAACGAGAGCTTCGCCCGCACCCACGCGCCCCTCCAACCCGGTGATTACGTCATGCTCGCGATCAGTGACACGGGCGTCGGCATGGACGCCGAAACTCAGTCCCGCATCTTCGAACCTTTCTTTACCACCAAGGGCGCCAAGGGCACCGGCCTTGGTCTTTCCACCGTCTACGGCATCGTGAAGCAAAGTGGCGGCTTCATCTTCGTCGACAGCCAGCCCCAACGAGGCACCGCCTTCCGCGCCTACTTCCCCCGCGTCGACGCCCGGGAGGAGACCATCGCCGTGCACGAGACTCTCGGTTTGCCTCGACCCCAGCACGGCCAGGAAACCATTCTTCTCGTCGAAGACGAGGCCAATCTTCGCCGTTTGGCTCGGCAATACCTGGAGACGCAAGGCTACAAGATCCTCGAAGCGGAAGATGGCGCCGCCGCCCTGCAAATCGCCGCCGGGCATAAGGGCGCCATCGACCTCGTACTGACCGACGTCGTGATGCCCGGAATCAACGGACGCGAACTGGCCCGGCACATTTCCGCGCAGCGGCCAGAACGCCGCGCCGAGCGCGA
>Ga0209698_10006609_pt1 | contig 12295 bp, 4 predicted proteins | sample LitLauG_LLR_2012_FD_187203 | JGI IMG/M metagenome (GOLD analysis project Ga0209698, IMG submission 187203) | Freshwater sediment microbial communities from Pennsylvania, USA - Little Laurel Run_MetaG_LLR_2012 (SPAdes) (version 2) | ecosystem: Environmental > Aquatic > Freshwater > Creek >...
TTTCACGGAGCCTCTCGCACGACCCACAGGAACTTTGCTCCAATCCACGCTAACCGACACGCGCTTTTCTTTTTCAATCTTTCCTTGCGATTCGCTCAACACAATCCAGGGAACACTCGGCGTTGCGGTAAAGACAAGAGGCTCCCGACCTCGATTGAAAACGTCGATGTAGTGGCGTTGCTGGTTGAAGGCGTCAAAAGGCGGGAGAATTGCCTCGCCCGGCGAATCGGGCCATGCCAGCTCCGAACCTTCAACAGACACGCCGAGTTGCGCCGCGGCGGGGACTTCGATCTCGGTGACTTTAGGTATGGTGTTCACCGGCGGCTGCTGCCAGTAGGTGTAGCCGATGTGCGTTTGATCCATCATATGGTCCCACTTGCCGTGCGCCAGCGTGTGGTTGTAAGAGGCGGAGAGATCGGCGTCGGCTTGAAACAACGCGCGCGCCTGAGCGGCTAAATCGTTCGCGCTGGCGCGGCCTTGGCTCGCGTAGAGTTGGTTCTTACCGGCAGTGATGTACAACTCTGTCACGATGGCGGATGCTTTCGTGGGGAAAAGCACCAGCTCGAAGAAAGCATCTCGCTGATCCTCCGGCAACTTTTTGTAGAGCTCTTCCGCTTTGGCTGTGGCGGCCTGGAAATCGGCAAACACCGTTTCTGCCTCGCGGTAGTTCACCAAGCTAAAGGTATCGGGCTCCAGCAACTCGGGTTTGCGCCTGCCGTTGTATTTCGTGTACTTCGCAAGGATGTCCGCAATTTCCGGGGCGAACTCCGGCCCGAACTGGCGCTCCGCCCAGAGCCTGGTAAATTCTGATATTTTTTCTTTCGGCCAGTTTTCCGGCTTCCATGCCAGGTTCAGGAAAAAATCGATGGGGAACTCCATTGGCTTTAAATCGCCCACATTGACGATCCAAATTCGATCGGCGCCGTAGTGGTACGCAAGATTCATCTGTTCCCAGACCTTGGCAATCGGATTGGTGTTCAGCCACTTGTAGTTGCGAGGATCGCCGACGTAATCGAAGTGATAGTAAATTCCTGCGCCGCCGCTACGCTTTCGTTCCTCCGCGGTCGGTAACCTGCGAATGTTTCCCCAGTTGTCGTCGCACCAAAGCAGGGTCACATCGTCGGGAACGCGCATACCCTTCTCGTAGTATTCCTGCACTTCCTTATAGAGGGCCCAATCCTGCGGCACTTTGGATAAATCGGGGTTCACGCGCTCCGCGATGATTTTGCGCTGATCCGCCACGATTTTTTCCAGCAAGGCGATATTGGCGCCCTCGGTCATGGGCATGTCGCCGTCGCCGCGCATGGCGAGCGTGGTGATGCTCTCGTACTTCTTGTTGCGCTCGACGCCTTCGCCCCAAAACCCTTTCAGAAAGTCCGAGTTTGTCGAATAGTCCCACGGACCTTTCCCATGTCGCTTCCACTCCTGCTGCGCACGCAGCATGGGTTCGTGATGAGAAGTGCCCATCACGATGCCGTATTCGTCGGCGAGCTTGGGATTGAGCGGATCGTCCTCATTGAACGCATTGTTCCACATGGCCGGCCACAGGTAGTTGGCCTTCAAGCGCAGCAGAAGTTCAAACACTTTGGTGTAGAACTCGTGATTGTAGTTGCCGTATTTTTCCTGTACCCATCCTGAGAGTGAAGGCGCTTCATCATTCAAAAATATTCCGCGGTACTTGACCGCCGGTGGCCCTTGGACGTATCTGCCGGGCTTTACAAAGAGTTCATCATGATGCGGGATGGGGACGTCGGCCCACCAGTACCACGGCGAAACACCTATCTGGTTGGAAAGGTCATAGACGCCGAAAATCGTTCCGCGTTTGTCACTGCCCGCGATTACCAGAGCGCTGGCTACGCCCGGCAGCGGATTCGTCACGACTTGAATAAGAAACGATTCCCATTTCCCCTCGACAGACTTCACATCGATTTTGCCTTCGCGAATCAGTTGATCGATGAGCTTGCTCTTTCCTATCGTCCCAACAATGATCGCATTCGGGCCAAGGTTCTTTTCGCCGTGCGTGACCGCACCGGCGCTGTTCGCAACACGTTCAAAGTCCGTTTGCAAATCGTTAACGGCGCGAATGACTCCCGGGAAGTCAGTGGAATCAACGTGAAGAGTTGGAGTGACTTTCCGCGACACTACAGTGAAATCGCCAGCGTGATACGCGAATTCCACGTAGCGCTCCTCGCCGATTGCCTGGGCGCGAAGAAAAGGAGCCGCGAGCAAATAAACAATCAAAAGGAGGGCGGTTTTGAGCATTGTGGACTCGTGTCGTCGAGAAGAATTGTGACCCACTTCAGGTAGCGCTCTGTTTCAGACCAACCCTAGATACTGCTCGGCATTTCTATAACACACATTTTGCACCATCGTGCCGAGGAGTTTTTCATCGTCGGGTAATTCCCCGTTCTCAACCTCGCGCCCGAGCAGATTGCAAAGAACGCGTCGAAAGTATTCATGTCGCGGAAACGACATAAACGACCGCGAATCCGTGAGCATGCCAATGAATCGCGATAGCAGCCCGGCGTTCGACAACGCGTTGAGTTGCCACTCGATGCCTTCCTTCTGATCAAGAAACCACCACCCGCTGCCGAACTGGATCTTTCCCGCCACTGGCCCTTCCTGAAAACTCCCGATCGCTGCTGCAAACGCATAGTTGTCCGCAGGATTCAGGTTATAAATGATGGTCTTGGGGAGCGCATGCTCCTGGTCGAGTTTGTCGAGAAAGGCGCAGAGCCCCGCCACCTGGTTCCAGTCGCCGATGCCGTCATACCCTTTGTCCGCGCCCAGTTCGCGAGTTCGGCGCGTGTTTACGCGCCGCAATGCGCCCAGGTGCAATTGCTTCGTCCAGCCTTTTTCGGCGTCCAGCCGCCCGAAAAACAACAAAAGATAGGAAGCAAATTTCTCGCTCTCTTCTTTGGTTGCAGCAACACCGCCGCGCGCTTTTACGAAGATGACTGCCGCTTCTTGCCCCGTACAAGGCGCATCGCAGCAATAATTCAAACCGTGATCGGAGAGCCTGCCTCCCAGCGAATGAAAGTAATCGTGCCGCTGCTTCAGCGCGCGGAGAAAATCATCGAGCGATGAAATAGAGACATTGCTCGCCGCTTCCAACCTTCCCAGCCATGTACTGAATTCTTCCGGGCTATCAACAGCGAACGCCCTGTCGGGTCGAAACGTCGGAAAGATACGAAAGCTTTTCTCCGAGGTAGCAATCGCCCGGTGATGCTTAAGGTCATCGCAAGGATCATCCGCGGTGCATGCCACCCGGACATTAAACTTCTTTAGAACTCCGCGCGCCGTCAGATCGGAATTCTGGAGCAGACTGTTTGCCCGATCCCAGATTCTCTCGGCGCTGCCCTCGTCCAAAAGTTCGCTGATGTCGAAATACCGTTTCAACTCCAGATGCGTCCAGTGATACAGCGGATTCCGCAGTGCAAACGGAACAGTCCGAGCCCAGGCCAAATACTTTTCAAAGGGAGCTGCATCACCGGTGCAGAAACGCTCGGAAATTCCATTGGCCCGCATAGCTCGCCACTTGTAGTGGTCACCTTCCAGCCAAATCTCGAACAAATCTTTGAACCGCCGGTCAGCGGCAATATCGCCAGGAGAGAGATGTGAATGGTAGTCCAGGATCGGCTCCGCCGCAGCGTAGTCGTGGTAAAGCCGGCGGGCCATCTTGGACGACAATAGGAAATCATCATGAATGAATTCCATGCAATCTCCGCTCCCACTTCCCATCAAAGCAGACGGGTATTAGAACAAGTCGCTGGCCACAAGGCAATCTCGGATCAGATGAGTTTATTAGCTAGTCTGGGAGCGTCGCTTCATTGACGATCGTGAACTGCGTGCTGACCCCCGCGGTTTTCGGCAAGCCCACACGCCCAACTGGCTGGCCACCGCCGATCCACACCTCTACATTACCCGGCACGATGCGATGCTTACCCGCTTCATCCACGATGCTCAAGTCACGCTCATGAAGCTTGAACGATACGGTCTTTTTCTGGCCGCGGTCGAGATGCACACGCTGAAATCCATTTAGCGACCGCAACGGAGCGCCCGTCACGCCAGAGCGGGTGAGATACAGTTGGATAACTTCATCGCCCGCCATTGCACCGGTGTTCGTCACATCGACAGAAATCGTTACGTCTCCCCCACTGCCAACCTTTGGCGTATCCAAGCGCACTGTGCCGTAGGCAAAGTTGGTGTAGCTCAGGCCGAATCCGAAGGGGTAGAGCGGCTCACCATCAAAGTAACGATACGTTCGCTTGGCCATTGAGTAGTCTTCAAAAGGGGGCAACTGGGCAACGGATTTGTAAAAGGTAATCGGCAACCGGCCCGCCGGGCTGTAGTCTCCCGCGAGCGCATCGGCAACCGCCGTTCCGCCTTCTTCCCCCGGGTACCAAGCCTCCAGAATCACGGGCAAATTTTCGTCCGCCCAATTCACTGACAAGGCGCTGCCATTCATCAACACCAGCACGGTTGGCTTCCCAAGAGCGTGGATACGCTCCAAGAGTTGCTCCTGCGGCGCCGGCAAATCGATGCGCGTTCTGTCGCCACCCGCAAATCCCTCGGCGGCAACTTCCATCTCTTCTCCCTCAATTCTCGGAGAGAGCCCCATGACCACGACAACAAGACCCGCACTTCCAGCCGCGTCAAGCGCTTGTTGAGTTCCCTGGTCAGGCAAACTCCAAATCAGACGTGCTTCGGAGCTGCGGATATTCTGGAAGTATTCGATCTTGATGGGGTACGGCCTTCCTTTTTCAAGTTGGATTTTCTTCGTTTTCGTGGAAGCAGGATGATGTATTTTCCAGTCTTCCGCGATCAAGCTGCCGTCGAACCACAGTCGATAGCCATCCTGGCCGGTAAACCCGATCAGATAATCGCCAGTTGCTGGGGCCATGAGCACGCCACTCCAGCGGACGGAATAGTTCTTGAGCAATTGCGGTGAAATGCCGGTGTCGCCCCAGGCAAAATCAACCGTTCCATCGATCCGATTCAGGATCGGGTCGCCTTCCAGTGTCATGTTCGAAAAGTATTGCGCCTTCAAACCGTGCTCCGCACACGACGCGTCCGTACAAAGCGCGGTCGTAGGAACAGCGGCGGTAACGGGACCAGTTAAACCCGTGCCCTGCACATACACCACTTTGGACTGCGGAAAACGCTTGCGAATGCCGGCAACTATAGTCACCGGTTTTGAAGGGGTGCCGTTGTAATTGCCTTCCAGCGCATCCAGATCGTCGGCGTCAGGCCCGATCACCGCAATCGAATCAGGCGCTTTTTTGATCGGAAGAAAATGGTCTTTGTTCTTCAGCAGAACGATCGCTTCGCGGGCCGTTCGCAAAGCCAATTGACGATGGGCTTCCGTGTCGTTTTCTGCGACCGTCACCGAAGAGTACGACACCATGGAAGCCGGATCAAACATACCCAGCCGAAAACGGGCCATGAAAAGACGTCGCAGCGAACGGTCAACGTCCGCCTCCGAAAGCAGCCCTTTGTGAACCGCACCAAGAATTGCTGCGCGCTCGGTGCTCATCCCGTTCCGGTAATCTCCGCAGATGAGATCCATACCGCCTTTGAATGCTGCGGCCACGCCCTCCTCGGAAGTGGCGGAAAAGTGGTGACCGCCAAAGATATCGGCCACCGCACCGCAATCTGAAACCACGTACCCTTGAAAACCCCAATCGCGCCGCAGATGCTCATCAAGTAGAGCTGGGTTCGCACAGGCCGGCTGGCCATTCACTGAGTTATAGGCGCACATTGCGGATAGCGCTTTGCCCTCGGTCACCGCGGCTCGGAATGCCGGAAGATAGGTATCCTCCAAATCATGCCGCGAGGGCTGGATGTCCACCGTGTGGCGAGTCGATTCCGGACCGCTGTGCACCGCAAAATGTTTCGGCGTTGCAATCGTCTTCAAGTACTTGGGATCGCTTCCCTGTAAGCCGGTGACAAACGCGACTCCCATTCTTGAAGTTAGGTAGGGATCCTCGCCGTACGTTTCCTGACCGCGTCCCCAGCGCGGATCGCGAAAGATATTGATGTTCGGAGACCACACCGAGAGCCCGCGGTACCAGTCCGCGCCTCCGTCCGGATGCAAAGTCGCATAGTACTTCGCCCGAAACTCCGTGCTGATGACCTCAGCAACCTCGTGCATGAGCGGCTCGTCGAATGTCGCGGCCAAGCCAATCGCCTGTGGAAACACCGTCGCATTCCCGGCTCGCGCAACTCCATGCAGGCCCTCGTTCCACCAGTTGTATTCCGGAATGCCGAGCCTCGGAACCGCTTGAGCGGTGTGCCCAAGTTGCGAGACTTTTTCCTCGAGAGTCATCCGCGAAATCAAATCATCCACTCGCTGTTCCACGGGAAGCTTTGGATTCTTGTATATCGTCTCTTCCGCCGATTGCTGCGCCAGGGCCGTCGCGCAAAGCATGGTGCAGGAGAGCGCGCAAATGAGTAGGGCGATTTTTTTCACTGTATTCCTCTCTCGCTAGTGGAAGTTCTCTTCGAAACTGCGGTTGAACTTCTCTCGTTCACCACGAATTCTTCTCGCTCGGAGCTTTTCCCTCTTCCACGGTAAAAATGCGATCCACTCCCGGCACGGTAACTATTTGCTTCTTCCCGCTTGGCCAATGAATCTCGATGGCCTCCACGGTCGTCGCATTCCCTAGCCCGAAGTGCACCCTCTTGTCGGAACTCGAACCGTACGACCCGCCGCTAAACACGTCCGCCCGCTGCCGCACCCCGCCCGCCGTCAGAAAAACCTTCGCCCCGATGGCGTCGCGCGGGCTCTTAGGTCCCCCCACCAGTTTCAGAGTCAGCCAGTGATTCCCATTCTTCACCACATTGCGCAACAACGCGGGCGCCGAATCAATGTTATTGATGACCACGTCGATGTGCCCGTCGTTGAAAAGATCCCCGAACGCCGCCCCGCGCCCGGTAATCACATCCGCCAATCCGCTTCCTGTGGCCGGCGGCACTTCCTGGAACTTTGTCCCATCAAGATTCCGAAACAGCTGTGGCCGTTCCGCCCAGGTGGAACCCCAATCCTGTTTGTCGACTTCCGGGTACACGTGCCCGTTCACAATAAAAATGTCCAGCAAGCCGTCATTGTCAAAGTCCAGAAAGCCTGTGCCCCACGAAAGAAAAGGTATTGTTGCGACCGCCAGCCCCGCTCGGTAAGTGACGTCCGAAAAACTGCCGCCGCCATCATTCCGGTACAGCGTCTTGTAATCATCAGAAAAGGTCGTTGTGAAAAGGTCGACTTTTCCGTCTCGATTGTAATCCCCTACCGCAATGCCCATGGACGCCTGCTCGCGCCCATCTTCACTCAGCGCGAATCCCGACGTGTAACTTATGTCCTCAAATGTCCCGTCGTGCTTGTTGCGATAAAGATAGTTCGGCACCGAATCATTGGCAACCACCAGGTCGACCCAGCCATCGTCATCCACATCCAGAAAAACCGAAGCCAGCCCGTAGTAGCCGCTGGGATTGGATACTCCGGCTTTCACGCTCACATCCGTGAAGGTCCCATCGCCATTGTTGTGAAACAGGTGGTCAGCTTCTCCTGGCAAGCCTCGCGGCCCACACATCACGGCTATTCCGCGAAATTGGCAAAAATTGGGTGGGATGATTCCTTCGCCCGCGATCGGAGGATGCTCCAGGTCAAATTTCACATAACCTGGCACAAATAAATCCAGCAGTCCGTCGTGGTCGTAATCGCCCCAAGTCGGCCCCGTCGACCATCCGCCTAACGCCACACCGGCTTTTTCCGCTACATCTGTAAATGTGCCGTCGTGATTGTTGTGATACAAACGATTTTTTCCGTAGTTCGCAATATAAATGTCCGGCCAGCCATCATTGTCGTAATCGCCGATCGCCACCCCAAATCCCCATCGCTCGTTCGCCACACCCGCTTTTTCGGTGACATCGGTAAACGTCCCGTCGTGATTGTTGTGCAGCAGCATGGCTCGCGGCGGAGCTTCCTTCCCCTTCATCGCTGCCACTGTCGAGCCGTTCAATAAGTAAATGTCCAGCCAGCCGTCGTTGTCGTAGTCCAGCAGAGCCACGCCGGAACCCATGGTTTCCAGAATCGTCTTCTTCTCCGGAGTGCCAGAACGATTCAAAAACTTATCGAGGCCAGCTTGCTTGGTAATGTCGGCGAACACGACGGGGGCATCATCTACAAATCCTCCAGCCGTAATAGGACGGGAATGTGAATCCTTGACCGCGGCATGCGCCGGCCCCGTCGCCATGCCCGCGCCTCCAGTCGACTGCTTTTTCTTGGGATCAGGAGTCTGTTGGCCTTGCGCGCTGACCCCAGACGAAGATAGCCACAGCGCCAGCAAGATTTGAACGGCAGCCAGGATCGCCGCCAAATTCCTCTGTTTTCGCCGGTTCCGCTGTCTTGGATGGGGTGAGGTCATGTTGCCCGGATGAGTAGACGCTGGAGTATAGCATCCGCTGAATCCGCATCACAGGTTCAAGCTATCCGTTTCTTAGCTTTAGCCCGCAAACCGGCAGCCTGTAAGGGCGCAAAAACCTCGCCTTTTGGACGATTTGGCGGTAGGCTGGCCCCCCACCTCACAGTGCGCCAAACAGCGGGTTCCCAGGCGAAGCAAAAAATCGCTTGACAAGCATCGAATAAAATAATAAAAGCATCTTAACCGTTAACGTTAACGGTCGGGTTCAGGGGTTGTTCGGGGTTACTGGGTTGAAAATCTTCTCGGTCAGCACAAGGGGTGAAATATGCATCTTCAGTCGTCGAAGTGTGTCAGGAGGCCTATGTCTGTTCTAAAGTTATCCAATCTACGCTACTTGCTGTTTCTTCTTGTTCTTCTCGCTGGTCTGCCGTTCCGCGCTTCTGCGCAGAACGCTACCATCGTTGGAACGGTGACGGACCCCTCGGGTTCCGTGATCGCCAATGTCAAAATTTCAATCACGCACATGGAAACCACTCTGGTCACCTCGTTGACCACCAATGACGCTGGCCAGTATGTTGCCGTGGACCTGCCAATTGGCCACTACAACATCAAGGCCGAAGCCGCGGGCTTTAAACTTGCCGAGCAAAAGGGCTTGGTATTGCAAGTCGGCGATCGCACTCGCGTGGATTTTCAGTTGGTATTGGGGGCGGCCACCGAAACGGTAACTGTCGAAGCCAATGCCGTCCGCGTCCAGGCAGACAGCGGTGAAGTCAGCAGCGTCATCGACGAACAACAGATGAGCCAGATCGCGGTGAATGGCCGCAGCATCTACCAGCTTGCTGCTCTGGCCCCTGGCGCATCCAGTCAGGTCAACGGTTTCGTCAACACTCCAGTAGGCGGCGACGCCAGCGTGGAATTCAACGGTATGCGCCAGAACCACAACATCTATCTGTTGGATGGCGGCGAAGATGATGACCGCGGCGGTGCAGGCGGCATGAGCATTGCCCCCTCCACGGACGCTATCGCTGAGTTCCGTCAGTTGACTTCCAACTACAGCGCGGACTACGGCCTCTCTTCGGCCGGCACCATGACCATGGTTCTGAAGTCTGGTTCCAGCACGCTGCACGCTTCCGCATGGGAATTCAATCGCAACGATGCCTTTGACGCTCGCAACTTCTTCAACCCGGCTCCTCAGAAGGTTGCTGAATTGCGACTCAACGTCTACGGCTTCAACGTCGGTGGCCCGGTTACTTTTGGCAAGCTTTACAATCCGGACAAGAAGAAGACCTTCTTCTTCTACAACATGGAATGGCGCAAGCTGATTCAGGGCGGTCTCACCAACCAGGCCGTGCCCGATCCGACCACCTTTAACGGCAATTTTGGCACCACGGCGATCAACGTTCCCACTGCGGCACTTGTCGCGCCGAGCGTTTTGTTTGCGAACTGCCCGGGTGGCGTTGCACCGGCGGGAATCGTTCAGGGTTCTCCGTTCCCCACCAACACGATTCCTACCTGTATGATCAACACCAATGGACAGTCTCTGCTGAAGGCCGGCATCTTCCCTGCTCCGACCAGCGCTGGCCGGTTCATCGGCGGCAACAACTCTCCGACGAACTTGCGTGAAGAAGTTGTTCGCATCGACCACAACTTCACTTCCAAGTTCTCCGTCTTCGGCCACTATATCGCCGAGCAAGTGACGCAAACCTTCGGCACCAGCCAATGGAGCGGCGACAACCTTCCGACGGTCGGGGACACCTTTGGCAACCCATCGCGCAGCGGCGTTATCCATACCACCTACGCCATCAGCCCAACACTTCTCAATGAAGTGGCCTTCAACTACAACGGTAACGTGATCAACATCGTTCCGTTCTCGGGCGCCGGCCTAGCGAGCCTTGCGCTTCCTTCTGGATACGTCTCCACGAACTCCCGGCTTTTCACTGGCCCGAATAACCTTAGCCGTATCCCCAACATTGACTTGAGCGGCGGCAGCGGCGCGCAGTTTGAAATTTCCAGCTGGCCGTGGCACAACAAGGCGGATGATTACCAGGTCCGCGATGACATCTCGCTGACCAAGGGAGCCCATCAGCTCAAGTTCGGTGGAAGCTGGGCCCTCTACAAGAAGATTCAGGACCTGTTCGGCCAGACCCAGGGCGGGTTCACCTTTAACGGCACATTCACTGGCAGCAACGTTGCCGACATGCTACTCGGTGAACCTTCCGGATACCAGGAACTCGCCGTTCAGGATCATGGTTATTGGAACAACGTTTCCTGGGCCGCCTATGCCCAGGACAACTGGCGCGTCAACAAGCGCTTGACCTTGAACCTCGGTCTGCGTTGGGACGGTGTGCCGCACACCTATGAAGCCAACAACCGCATGGGTAACTTCTATCCCAACCTGTACAACACAGCGAACGCGGCCACCTTCAACCTAAATGGCAATATTTGCGCAGGGGCCGGCAATGGTTGCACCGCAGCTAGCCCAGGGTTGACGGGCAGCCCCAATCCGATTCTTCAGGCTGCCGGTGTGCAGCTTTATACCAATGGCATCGGGATCCCGGGCCAGAATGGCGTTCCAAAGGGCCTCGTGAACAATCACTGGGCAGCCTTTGGTCCTCGTCTGGGCTTTGCCTATGACCTGACCGGCAACGGCAAGACCGTCGTCCGCGGCGGCTTCGGCATCATGTACGAACGCATTCAGGGCAACGATATGTACAATGCCGGCCCGAACATTCCGTTCAGCCTCCAGGTCAACTCATCGAACGTGGAAATGAACAACCCGAACATTGCTCTCGCCACTGGCGCCGCAGTAACTCGTCCGATTCTCCCGGCCGGCATCACCGGTTTGGCCGTGGATAACTACAAGCTCCCGGTCAGCTACCAGTACAGCGTTGGCGTGCAGCACTCCTTGTCAACCAAGACGGTGCTCTCGGTCAGCTACGTCGGCAACCAGGGTCGTCACCAGAACGACTATCGCAACATCAATCTGCCCACGGATACGCCGGCAGTGCTCACGGCGCTCGCCAACGGTTCCAATTACAACATCGCTCCGGGGCTACTCTATCCGGGCTTCAACTCCATCAAGCAGGCCGAGAACGAGGCCAACACCCACTACAATGGGTTGCAAATCGACCTCAACTCCCAGCTTAGCCACGACCTCAACCTCCGCGCCTTCTATACTCTTTCGCGTGCGGTTGACCCGACGACGGGCGGCAACGGCGGCGGCGATCTCGGCACCGTATCCAACCCTTATGCCGGTTGGGTCTATGACAACGGCCCGAGCGGATATGACCGCACGCATGTGGCTGTCGTGGACTTCATCTATGACATCCCCCTCTTCCGCCACAATGACAGCAAACTGGTGAAGTCGGTTGCCGGTGGCTGGCAGGTATCGGGCATCGTCACCTTTGAGTCCGGCCTGCCCATCAACGTTACTCTTGGCGGCGGTCAGGGTGGTTTCGGCAACTTGGGCGCCAGCAACCGGCCCAACTTGACGGGCTCAGTGAGCTACCTTAGCGGCGGCCAGTCTGCCGCGAATGGCAACCCGATCTGGTACAGCAACTCAGCGTTCACCGCCCCGACTCCCGGCACCTTCGGGACCATGGGCCACTATGCCCTGCGTGGTCCGGGCCGCGACAACTGGAACATCTCCCTGTTCAAGAGCTTCACCCTCAGTGAGTCTCGTGGCAGCCGCTTTGAATTGCGTCTGGAAACCTTCAACACTTGGAACCACACGCAATTCAACGGTACCGACAACACCATGGCCGACAAGAACTTCGGCCAGGTTACTTCTGCCTTCGACCCCAGAATCTTGCAGCTTGGCGGCAAGATTTACTTCTAACCCCCCGACACCCCGGGCTGTTAGATCTGCCCCCGTG
>Ga0209698_10006610_pt1 | contig 12294 bp, 7 predicted proteins | sample LitLauG_LLR_2012_FD_187203 | JGI IMG/M metagenome (GOLD analysis project Ga0209698, IMG submission 187203) | Freshwater sediment microbial communities from Pennsylvania, USA - Little Laurel Run_MetaG_LLR_2012 (SPAdes) (version 2) | ecosystem: Environmental > Aquatic > Freshwater > Creek >...
AACTCCCCCCGCCGGAACTACACAAACGTCCGATCGCTCGTAGGCAGCGCTGATTTCTTTCTTGGTGGCAAGATCGGCGGTGCCCAGCGGCTTTCGCAAGGTCGAAATTGGTTTCAGATAGCCTCGCACCACCACGTCCTCGCCATTAGTGATCCCGCCTTCCAGTCCACCAGCGCGGTTCGTCGGCCTGGTAAAGCGATGCCGGCCATCATCGTAGCCTATTTCGTCCTGAACTTCTGAACCGTAGCAGGCGGAATTTGTGACCCCGCTTCCAATTTCCACGGCCTTCACCGCTTGAATGGACATGACCGCCCGGGCGATTTGTCCGTCAAGTTTTTCATCCCACTGCGCGTGGCTTCCGAGCCCGGGAGGGACTCCGTGGGCCACCACTTCAAATGCGCCGCCGACAGTGTCTCCCGCGCGGAGGACGTGATCGACTTCGGCCTTCATCAGCGCCTCTGATTCGTGATCAGCGCAACGCAGGGGGGATTCGAGATCCGCGCACACAGCGCGAATCTCATCCCATGAAATTGTGCGCTCGACCTTTACTTTGCCCACGGCGATGACATGGCTTAGGATTTCCAGTCCGAATTGTGAAAGAAGCATTTTTGCAATCGCGCCCGCGGCCACTCGAGCGGCGGTCTCACGCGCTGAGGCACGCTCAAGAATGTAGCGGGCGTCGTGCAAATTGAATTTGAGCGCTCCCGCCAAATCCGCGTGTCCGGGGCGGGGAGCGGTCAGCGGTCTGCGCGCGTCTTCGCCGCCATCAACATCCTCCACCGGCAGGGCCTTCTCCCAATTGGCCCAATCACGGTTTTCGATGCGCAAGGCAATTGGCGCGCCTATGGTGTGCCCATGGCGAATTCCGGAAATCGCCTCGGCGCTATCGTGCTCGATTTTCTGGCGCCCTCCGCGCCCGTAGCCGAGCTGCCTTCGGTGCAACTCGTGCTTGATGAATCCCAAGTCCACGGGGACACCTGCCGGTACTCCAGATATCCAGGCGATCAGTGCCTGTCCGTGAGACTCTCCGGCGGTTACGAATCTCAGCATCTCGTGTTCGCCTGGAACGCTTTCCGGCGCGAGCGCCGCGACAGAGCGGCGTGTTGGCCAAATCCAAAACGAGTCATTCTATCGAAGCGGCAAGCAGTGGTAAAGCGATGGACTGGAGCAACTCCGTAGAAGAGGTATTTCCTTAAACAAACTACCCGTTACTAATTCCATGTGCCGTGGTGCCACGTACCATGCGGTGCATGACGGGGCAAGGCGACTCGCCCGGCAATGAATGCAAGCATTGATTGCTTTCTCAAACTAGCCCAAGCCAGCAATCGGTGCATACCGGCGAGCGGTTTACAGGAGAGGGAGCTTTATAAAGGAGACGTGAAGAGTATGATAACGGCGCTTCGATTTTCATGCTGAGAAAGGAATCCGCTAATGGGAGTGACCAACACAAATCAGACGAAGGGACGCGGTAGCCAAAAAAGAGTGAAGGCGTTCCATGACGGGCATTTCACAGAACTGACAGTGGACGCTCGTTTCAGCGCATTTCTTACAGTGGATTTGTGGGTCTTAGATCAAGTCGCCGATCCTAACGGAACCTGGGCCGAGATGGCCCAAAGCATTAGGCAAGTACTCCCCAAGGCGCGTAAGAGCGGGATGCAAATCGTGCACGCCCCATCAGATACCGGAAGCCGATATCTCAACACGAAGGCGGCGTCCGTAGTCATCACCCGTGGCCCTAATAACAGATGTTACCGTACGATGATGCGCGAAAATCCAGCTCTAAAGGATCATCCTGCAGATTTTTTGACCCTCATGCCAAGATCGCCGCAGAACCGCAACTTTCAGTCTATGCCTGGTTGCGATTGTTGCCAGGTCGTGAGCGCCGACAACGGCTGGAGAGGGTTCCAAAAGGAGGAATGTGGCCAAGACCAAGGATATCAATATGCGCTTGCAGACCTGATTGAACACGGAGACGCGTTTACAGACGACCGCGACGGAATGTGTCCCGGCGGTGTAGGTTTTTTCGGGAAGACAGTATACGGTTACGGGTTGCGAACGTACCTCGCTGAAAGAAGCATTGATACCATCTTCTACACGGGGGGTTCAATAGATCAGTGTCTTTCTTGGCGCGCGTTTGGCGTTCAAAACATGGTGAAGCAAATTGAGGTGGCAGGAAAAGAGCGTTGGGGACAGCCCTTCCGATGCATTGTTATGGAGGGTTTGACCAAGGTGGGTCCTATGGAAGGAATTACTGATAAAGTAGCACTTCATGAACTCGCGAAGGTATCTAATACCTACGTAATCGACCTAAAAGATCTTAGTGGAATCATCGATGATTCCCTTTGAGCGCGGGTGCCCCACACATCGTCGTTACATGTGGGAATTTTGTGACTGCAATAATCAACGCATGATAAGCCAAAGACCCCAGGCGCAAAATCGGCGTCTGGGCCAACCGACCAATCAAGAACCCAACGAGGCGAACTGGATCTGGTAGCTGAGGATGGCCTACGTTTGGAAGATAGGATCCGACGCCGTCATCTAATCAGGTCGCTCAATCACCGACCGCATTTGACACTTCGGAATAGAGCCAGGTCGCCCAATCCTTATATTCCTGAGTCCGGCTATTACCTGCGGTAATCCATCGAAACTCGGCATTCATAGTGACTTGAAATTGATACGTTTGGCATCTAATTGCCAATTGTGGGTCCAAACTTAGTCCATTGGGCAGCGCTCCGAGTCCTGTGCCCGCTATAGGCTCGATCACGAATCGAATCGTGAAGAAGAGGGGTTTTTCAAGTTGAACGATGTATTTCTCCCTCCCTGTCTCCTTCGAGGTAGGCTGGTGAATGAGAGTCACGCTGGTGTTTCGAGGCAATGGCATGTGGCCGTGTTCCCAATGGAATCTCTGATGATCGTTATTCGAGAAGCGATTTTCCGCAATGACGTTGAGAAACGTAGGTCCTGGATAATCGACTTTGTCGGAAAGTCTCATTGGTTTGGAAACAGAGGCGGTTGATGCACCGAACAAATATCCCGCCATGGTACTGCCGCGCTGAAGTTTCTCGATGGAAAGCAGCAATTGATATTGAAGGAGTTCCGCACAGAAACTGAATCTTTCTTCCTCCGTAGCAGGTATAGGGATTGTCTCAATGACCTTTCCATCAAGATTATACTTTCGTTGTCCTAACATGCTGAGATCATTGAGACGAGACGTAAGCTTCATGTTGATTGGATCAAGTCCTGGGAGGGGCGGTGCCCCTGCGGTTGTATCCATCACTACGGACGTCGTAAATGCGGATTCTATGGCGGAACTCTTCAACGATACCAGAACTGCTGCGAGCATTGTCGCTGTTCCAACCAACAAGATCGAAAAGACTGGGCTGTAAGTTCTTTCGCCCCAATTCAGAATAACCAGTATAAGAGTGGCGCTGAACAAGAGCAGAAAGCCCGCCACGGCCGCAACAATAATAATCGTCGCCATTTTCGCCCCATTTCTCAGAATGAATGTCCTGAAGGATTTGGCCATGTTGTCGGGCATGTTATCTCATCTGGACGGCATATACATCTTCAGGTGCGTGGCAACCGTTTGAATTCGCTTCTGAACTAGATTATGGTTGTGGCTGGCCATGTTCGTCTCCCGCCAATCCAGTTGGCGACAATGTTGGGGGTGGATGGTTTCGATTCGAAGGCTTTTCCACAGACGATTCCCGAAATATTCTATTGACGATATATACCCGACTAGGTAACATGAGCTGTAATCTGGATTGACGCTGCAAGACAAAGTGCCTCTAGGATCCACGCAGTACAGTTCTTCGTTGTTTGAAGCAGAGTAAGAGTTTTAAGTCCCTTGTAATGCCCAGTTATGGTGTTCGGGGTTGTAAGTCGTTTAGATTGATATTCATTGGACGATGCCTACGCGTAACCCATTTGTTTTGATATTCATACGAATTCGATGGGGGAGGGGGGGCCAATCGCGATGATTTTTGTCGAGAGGGGCGGTTATTCCGCTCGTATGGAACGAGCAGGCCGACGGGGTGCGTTCCGCTGCAGCCCCGCGGCACTCATGAAAGAAGGGGCCCGGGAGATGAAGACCGGACAACCTGGAAGGTTGCCCCTACGGAAGAAAAGAAAGGAGCGGTACAGCGAAATGGTTCGGGCTGGAGTTGAGTTGACGGAAGTACACCGACAGGAGTGACGGTGCAACCAAGGCGGCGCGGAGGTCCGCCATGGCGGCGCGCAAATATGATCCACACATGATCCCAGCTTGACGCCAAACTGCGCACACGCTAGCCTTTCGAGGACAGTCCTGGCGTCATTCGCTTGACGCCCGCACGGGATGGTCAGCCGAGACTCCAAGTTGTCGCCGACAGAAGTCCCTCCGCCGCGGCACGTTGTGTCGCAGGCGCTTAAACGAGCAGTCCTCGCATTCCAGAATTACTCGATCCTCTCCGGCCGCGCCGTGAGCAACATTTTTACTCCGCCCCATTATATTGGCGACCTGCTCGAACAGATGGATATGATTGGGGTTGGATCGCTCCCGATCGTTCTGCTGGCGGGATTTTTTATCGGCGCGGTCATGGTATTGCAAACCGCTTCCCAGTTTGTTCGTTTTGGCCAGACGTCCTTAACGGGTGATGCCGTATCGCTGGCGCTGGTCCGCGAACTTGGACCCACTATTACCGGTTTGCTGGTCGCGGGAAGAAATTCTTCCGGTATGGCTTCGGAACTGGGTTCCATGCTGGTGACCGAGCAAGTGGACGCCATGCGCGCCATGGGCACGGACCCCATCCGCAAGCTGGTCACGCCGCGCGTCCTGGCCACCATTCTGATGCTCCCCTTGTTAGTGGCCATGTCGGATTTCGTAGGGCTAATCGGCGGTTTCGTAGTTTCGTATTTCACACTGCATTTGAACTCCGTGGAGTTCTGGACCCGCGCCATCAAGGCGCTTGAGTTTTCCGACTTGATGCAAGGACTCACCAAGCCGCTCTTCTTCGGCTTCATACTTGCAACGGTGGGCTGTTACAAAGGGCTGACCGTCACCGGCGGCACACAAGGCGTTGGCCGAGCGACCACACAGGCGGTGGTGATTTCCTCCGTCACCATCATTGCCATGGACGTGGTCCTGACGAAAATCATGCTGTACCTTGCGGGACGTGTTTTTTGATCAGCAAACCGAAATTGGAACCCGAGTTTGGAATCGATGAACACTGAAGCGCCTTCCGCCGCAGCGCCCAACGACCCGGTGATCGTTTTTGAGGGCGTCCATCTGGGGTTTGACGAGGGCGAAGTTTTGAAGGGATTCTCCTTCCACGTCGCTCCGCACGAATCCAAGATCCTGGTCGGTGAGAGTGGCACAGGGAAGTCGCTCACCATGAAGCTGGCCGCCGGATTGCTCCGGCCTGATTCAGGAAAAATTCTCTTGATGGGCCGGGATCTGGGCGAAATGAATGAGACGGAGCTGCTGGACTTTCGCCGGACCATCGGTTTCGTTTTTCAAGAGGGTGCTCTTTTTGATTCCGATTCGGTTTCTGAAAATGTCGCGTTCCGCCTCCGTGAGGAGGGCGAGCCGGAAGAGGTGATTGAGGAGCGAGTGCGCGAATCGCTCCGCTTCGTGGAGATGGAGGATGCCATCGACAAAATGCCATCCGACCTTTCGGGAGGAATGCGGCGCCGTGTTTCCATTGCCCGCGCACTGGTGAGCCGGCCCCAGGTTGTTTTCTACGATTCCCCGACCGCGGGGCTTGACCCGGTTACCTCGCAAACCATCATTACATTGCTTCTGCGTTTGCGTGATTCGCAGGGAGTCACTTCACTTTTGGCCACCCATCGCCTTCAAGATGCATTCGCCATGGCCAATTATCGTTTCGATCCAGCCACCGGCAAAATTTCCAGGTTGACGAAGGACGAAGTAGCCCGTGATTCCGTGGGGAAGACAACATTCCTGTTTCTGCGCGACGGACGCGTTTACTTTGAGGGGGACCCGCAGTCCGTGCTCGATTCTGCCGATCCCTATCTGAAGAAATTTCTTGTCTAGGATTTCATCCGGCCGCGGCCGGAAAGTCATCAAGGAGGATCAGCAATGGCTCAACGCAATCAACTTAGCTGGGGCGAATTGCGCGTAGGACTATTCGTACTTGCAGGAGTGACGCTGTTAATCATGGCGACATTTTATGTCACGGGCTTCGGGATACTGTCCTCGAAATACGGGCTCATTACCTATCTACCTGAAGTGTCGCAGCTTACCAAAGGCGCACCTGTACGGCTGGATGGGATAGATGTGGGTAGCGTGGACGACATTTCCGTGAATCCCGCGTTGGGCACAGAGAAGGAAGCCTCGAAGAAGAGCATCGTGGTCAGCCTGCGGATCAACTCCAAGTTTAAGGAGAACATCCGGACCGACTCCAGAGCGAGCCTCATCACCGAGGGTCTGCTGGGCAACCGATATGTCAACATTTCGCGCGGATTCAGTGGAGATCCGCTGAAGAACGGAGATGTTGTGGAGGGCGAATCGGAGAAGGGCATCAATACGCTGGTGGCGCAGGGTGCAAACCTTGCGCAACACCTGAACGCGCTCTCCGATAACTTGAATGGATTGATCGATGACGTTCGGGCAGGACACGGTTCGCTGGGGAAATTCATTACCGATCCGACGGCTTATAACAATTTCAATGGCGTTTCGGCGAAAATAAACACCTTGCTGGGGAATGTGGAAGCCGGGCAGGGGACGCTTGGCAAGCTGTACACCAACGATGAGCTTTATAACCGGTTCAACAGCGCCGCGGGGCGCGTTGACAGTGTGCTGGGCGCCGTCCAACAGCAGAAGGGATCGCTGGGGAAATTCATCTACGACCCGAGCATCCACGACAACGTCAGCCAGTTTATCGGCAAGAGTAACGCGATGCTGGATGATGTCCACGCGGGGAAGGGAACCCTTGGAAAGCTGGTGACCGACGATTCACTTTTCACCAAATGGAAGGACGCCGGCGAAAATGTGGCCACCGCCACGGCGAAGTTCAACTCCAATCAGAGCACCGTCGGTAAATTGTTCACCGATCCGCAGCTTTATGACAATTTGACCGGCCTGACAGGAGACATGCGATTGCTGATGAATGATTTCCGACAGAACCCGAAGAAGTTTCTTCGCGTGAAGTTTTCAATATTTTAACAACGTCTGACACTTACAGGGCTAGCGCGAGCAGGCCCAACAGAGCGAATACTGTGAGCAGAGCAAGGCTTTCCAGGCCGGTGCGCTTGTCGGAAAAACTGCGCGCGTAAATTCCTTTAATGAGGTTGTTGCTTGCCGCGGCGATGGTAACGCCTGCCGCCGCCACATCCAGTGGAGTCAAAGTCCCTGCCGATTGCGTCAAGCTGAGAATGAAGGGGTCCACATCGGTGACTCCCATCAGCGCCGCAAGTGAATAGAAGCCTGAGCGTCCCAGATACGCGAGGGCGAAATGCGTAATCACCAACATGGCCACAAACAGGAGTCCGAACAGCATTGCGGCCTTCAATTCCAGAGGATTTCCCGGAGTCTCGGTGGTTCCAACTTTTGCTTCACCGGACTCCCGCCGCAGTGACCAGGCCCAGCCGCCGATTACACCCACCAGTGTCAAGGCCAGAAATGCCGGGGCCAGCCTTTGGAACAGTCCTCGATTGAATATGGCCAGCAGCGCGAGCAAGCGAAGATACATCATCCCGCAGGCCGCCAGAGTCGCGCCGGCAAAAAGATGCGGCTGTGATTTCTCTTTGGCGCGTTTTGCCAGGACCACCGTTGTGAGCGTGGAAGAATATGCGCCGCCGATCAGCGCGCTCAACATCACCCCGCCCTGGCCGTGCGTGGCCTTCTGCAGAAGGTAGCTACCGTAGGAAATCCCGCTGACAGCCACCACCACCAGCCAGGTCTTGATCGGATTGAATCCGAAGGAACCAAACGCTCGATTCGGCACAACAGGGAGGATCACCGCCGTCAAAACAAGGAATTTGGCAAAGGTCAGGAGTTCCCCGCCGGGAACGCGCTTGGTCATGTTTTCAAGGGCCTGCTTCAGCTCCAGAAGAAGGACACTAATGACTGTAATGGTTGTAGCGATCCAGTATTGCTCCTGATAGACGAGCACGCCGACGGTGTAAATAACCAGGCCGCCAATTTCGGAGGTCATTCCCGCTTGCGGCGAACTCTTGAGCTTGTAATTGTAGGATTGCCAGAGAAAAACGCCGACCACGGCCAATCCAATACCCGGCATGATCAGATTTCCGGCGGAAATAAGTCCCATGGCGTAGGCGAAGAGGCCAATCAACGGGAAAGTGCGCACGCCGCCAAAACCGTAATGTTCCGAGGCCGCCATGTGCTCCTCGCGCTCCAGTCCGACCAGGAACGATAGGAACAGGACCAGAATAATTTTAGCGGCTTCGGTTGGAATGAAATGGAACAATGAATCTCCCAAAGTGATCTCCAGACGTGCGCGATTCTCTACTTTCTGCGGGGACAAGACAAGTGCGGGGCGTTGTGGCCGAGGGTCCCTGTGGGCCGCAACCCGCGCTCTGGCGTCCGCGCGGTTCTCTCAGTAGAATAGAACCACCGGCCGGAATGGCGGAACTGGCAGACGCGCGAGACTCAAAATCTCGTGGTGCTTAGCACCGTGTGGGTTCGACCCCCTCTTCCGGCACCAACCTTTTGCAGGGCAAAATAAGTTTCAAATAGCTAAGTTCGTGCGCGGGACTATGATACGCGCATGGACGTTCGCTGTGGACCACCCGCGACCTCGAGGACGTGAATGTGCAGAGGGCCCTTACCCTTCATCGGGAGGGGTTGTCTGTGCGTGAAGTCGACGAAGGGCTGAGCGTTTCAAAGTCCAGTGCCCGCAGACTGCTGGTGAAGTACGGCATAAACGGACCGGGAGAAGTGTCCCACTGTCCCGCTCCATAGGGGTTGGGACAGTGGGACAGTCTCGAATCCAGCCCAAGTTTGAGACGGTCAACACTCAATTTCGGCCCTTAGACCGGGCCACATAGTTTCACAAAGATATATTCTTCCAATAACTTAGCTCGCCACATCCATACCACATCTGGCCATTTGCCTCCTGTGCCAAAGTAGGACAATCTACCACGACGGGCCAGTGTGTTCAGCTGGCCCCGCTTAGCTGAATTCTGGGCGGCAGGTGAGGGAGTTGTGAGGAATCAGCAAAAAGGTTACCCACTCTAAGGAGGAGTTGTTCATGCGAAAGCTCATATTCATCATTGGAGTTCTGTTTGCAGTGGCGGCTCCGGCGGCGGCTCAAGGATATGACCGCGCGGAATTTTTCGCCGGATATACTTATGCCCACTCTTACAATACAAACGGCGATAGTTCCAGCAGCAATGGCGGCACCGTCGATGTGGCTTTTTTCCCCTGGAGATATCTGGGAATTGTAGGTTCCGTGGGCGGGTCAGCCACCAACGGATTCACAAATAACACCGGGACCTTTGTGGCCGCCAATATCTCATCAATTCACTACACCGCCGGACCGCGTTTGCGTGTGAGTGTTGGACGAGTCGCGCCCTTCGTTCAAACGCTCTTTGGCGGCATTTCTCGATCCAGTGTGGTGAACTCGGTGGGGACAACGCTGGCCACGGCTCAGACTGTTTTCGCATTAAGCGTTGGCGGCGGCATTGACATAAAAGTGGCTCGCCACTTTTCCATTCGGCCAGCCCAGGTTTCCTACACCTACACGCAGTTTACGGCGCTCAGCGGGACCACCAACCAACAGAACGGCGTGTCCTACTCAGCGGGTATCGTGATTCACTAGAAAGAGATTTTCCGGGGCGAGTATTCGTTTGATTTTAGTTATGGACTTGACGTGGGCTACACCATCCGCGCCGCGCGGGGCGTGTAGCCCAGGTCGGGTTGAAGACCGGGGGATTTTCGCGGCCAATCGAGCAGATCAAAGGCCCTGGCGGCGATCACTGCATTCCGGTCTGCATCAAGCGCTTGATCAAATTCAACCTCTCCTCTGATCCCGAAAGCATATTTGACGGGAACCGGCGATAGCTCAGGATGCGGTTGAAAATAGCGTCCTCATGGCTCACATTGAGCGCCAGGCCGGCCAGATACTGCAGGCGCAGATTTGAATCGCTGTTAATCTCCGCGCCCGCCAGCCACGGACGCAAGTCGGAATCCTGTCCGGCGTAGGTGGAAAGCAAATCCATTGCGGAATTGAATCCCACACTTCGGAGCGACTCGGCCACGCGCTGATTTTCGCGGCTATCCAGCCGCGCCTGCCATTGATCCACATCTATTTTCGTGGGCACATTTTGTCCCAGGAGGTAAATGTCGTAGCCTCTGCCTTCCACGGTGTTGGCCCAGACTGTTCCGCCCGGAAATACGCTGAAAAAAGTGGCCACCTCACTCTTCACGGTTTCCTCATCACTTTCGTAGAGAGGCACCCATTGGGTGACCACTCCGCCCGGATTCAAATGTGCCCTGACCATTTCAAAATATTCTTTGGAGTAGAGAGTTGCGCTGCCTTTCACCCAGGGATGGATGGGGTCGGAGGTGATGACGTCAAACTTTTCCGGCGTGGTCAGCACGAAATGCCGCGCGTCGTCATAGACAATTTGCGTGCGCGGGTCGTGCATCACGTCATAATTCTGTGAAGCGAAGTAGCGAGTGGCGGTCGGCGGCACCAGCGGCTCCATTTCGCAAATGACGATCCGCTGGATGCTGGGATAAGTGACGAATGTGCCCGACGTGACTCCCGCGCCAAAGCCCACAATTAATACGGATTTCGGATCGGGGTGAACCAGCGCGGCCATGTGCCCCAGGGCGCGCTGCAGGCGCATGTCGTAAACTTCCGTGGATGCTTCCACTTTTCCGCTGACATGAAATTGCAATGCGCCGTCATCCCAGGTGGAAATGGCAATGGAGGAGTTGAGTCCTTCGCCGACATACATGATTTGCGAACGATTGTAATTGATCATGAAGCGGCGCCCGTAAGCGATCAGACCCTGGGGAACGGCGGAAACGCTTGAGGCCAGGTATCCGGCCACGAGCATGGATGCAATCAACAGCGCGGCTGCTGTTTTAGTGCGCTTTGTCCAAACATAAGGCGCCAAAACGATCAACGAGCTGACTGCGGAAAGAATGATCAAAATGCGCTCGCATTGTTGCGTGCCAATCCAGGGAATCAGAATCATGCTGAATGCCAGGGCGCCTAAGATCGCTCCGCCGGTATTTGCCGCGTAAATTCCGCCTACCAGGCGGCCGGGATCGTCATCGCGTGAGGCGGCCGCGGCCAGAGCCAAAGGGAAACTCGCGCCCCAAAGAACTGTGGCTGGAAGGATCGCCCAAATGACCCGTGCCAGGTCGATCTGGAAAATGAACCAGGGGCTGCTGGTAAGTAGCGGATTGATGGGCCAGTAGGGAAGCGACCTGGCAATCATGAATGCTGTCCAGGCAATCGCCGCGATAAGCAGCAACTGGCTGTAACCGAGCGCGGCGCGGGGGTTCACTTTGCGGGAGAGGATTGATCCTGCGCCGCTGCCGATTCCCAGGCCGATCAGAAATACCGCCAGGATTATGGAAAAAGTGTAAACCGTCGCGCCCAGCATCAGGCCAAGCAGGCGCGTCCAAACCACTTCGGCGCCGAGTGCGCAAGTACCGGAGATTGCGATGGTCATGTAAATGGGCCAATTTTTCTGAACTTGCCCGCGCGGAGTTTCGTCCGTTGGAGATTCGCCTGCTTTGCCGCTGCCGGCGTCTGCAATAGATTCAATGGTGCTGGCCGGCGTAATGCTCGCGAGGATATAGCTTGTAAGCGCCACGGCTCCGTTTGTCATCGCAGCCACATAAGTCGCGGTCGCCAAATCGAATACGCGCAGCAAATAAAACCCCGCCAGCAGGCAGCCAAACACAGCGCCAACGGTATTGGCGCCATACATCAGCCCCAGCCAGGAAACTCCACGAGGAGTTGACTGAAGCCAGCGCGCCATGGCCGGCAAAGATGCGCCCATCAAAATCGTTGGAGGCAGCAGGCAGATTGCGCAGACAATTGCGCGAAGAATCATGGCCGGGAAGCCGTGTCCTACCGCGGCAACATAAATCCAATCCACGAGTGGAATTCCAATGCGCGCAAGAATTCCGCATACGCCGATTCCCAATTCGATCGCGGAATAAACGATCAGCGGGTGATACTGCCGCCTGGCGAGAATTCGTGGGAGGGCCAGGCTGCCCAGACATAATCCACCCATAAATGTCGCCAGCAGGACGCCCAGTGAAATCGCGGTCGAGCCGATAACCAGCTGCAGCAACTGGTACCAGAC
>Ga0209698_10006611_pt1 | contig 12290 bp, 8 predicted proteins | sample LitLauG_LLR_2012_FD_187203 | JGI IMG/M metagenome (GOLD analysis project Ga0209698, IMG submission 187203) | Freshwater sediment microbial communities from Pennsylvania, USA - Little Laurel Run_MetaG_LLR_2012 (SPAdes) (version 2) | ecosystem: Environmental > Aquatic > Freshwater > Creek >...
ACGTAAAGCTCAGTGCCGCCAATCTTCTGGGCGTGAACTTCTCCGCTTCACAAGTTGTCTCGACGACCACGTACAGCATTTCGGGCACGATCAACCCGGCGGGGAATGGCAGCGGCGCAATGGTAACGCGTGCATAAGTGCGGCCGTCGGGAAGATTTCGAAGCCCCGCATAACGCATGCCGTACTTGGTGTACTCGACCTCGAGGCCCGCCTGCAGCACCTTCTCATGCGGATAGGCACCCGGATCATCCCAGCGCACCGATCGGTGCAGGATACCGGCGTGCTGCAAGGGATCTCGGTCGCCGCGCAAACCGTTTCGTATGGCGCGATGGCGGAGCATCAGCAGGCCCTGGCGGCAGCGATCCTGACAGACCCTGACGTGGTCAGCCTGAGTTCGTTCATCGGCGTGGACGGCACCAACACGACGTTGAACAGCGGCCGGTTCCTGATCAACCTGAAGCCGAAGAACGACCGCACGCTGAACGCAACGGACATCGGCCGGCGTTTGCAGCGTGAAACGGCGGATGTGCAGGGTGTGCAGCTTTATCTGCAACCGGTGCAGGATTTGACGATTGATGCCTCGGTCAGCCGCACGCAGTACCAGTTCGTGCTGGAAAATCCCAACCTAACGGCGTTCACCGAATGGGTGCCGAAGCTGTTGGCGAAGCTGAACCAGTCGCAGGAGCTGGAGAACGTCGCCAGCGACCTGCAACAACAGGGGCTGACCGTCAATCTGGTGATCGACCGGGCAACCGCGGCACGCTTCGGCATCACGCCCGCGACAGTGGACAACGCGCTGTACGATATGTTTGGCCAGCGCATCATTTCCACGATCTATACGCAGTCCAACCAGTATCGCGTGATCATGGAGGCCGACCCTTCGTTGCAGACCTCGTTGGATGCGCTGTCCTCGATCCGGCTGCCGTCGGCTGCCTCCACCACTGGGCAGGTGCCGCTGACGACGATCGTCACGATCGAGCAAAAGCCGGGCCCGTTGCAGATCAGCCACCTGGCGCAGTTCCCCGCCACGACGATTTCATTCGATATCACACCGGGATCGTCGCTGGGTGCGGCCGTCGCGGCGATTCGGCAGGCGGAAGCCGACATCAACCTGCCCGAGAGTTTCGTCACCGCCTTCCAGGGCGCTGCCTCGGCGTTGGAGGCGTCGCTGTCCAACGAGTTGCTGCTGGTGCTGGCGGCAATCATCACGATGTACATCGTTTTGGGGGTGCTTTACGAAAGTTTCATTCACCCCATTACGATCCTCTCGACGCTGCCCTCGGCCGGGGCCGGCGCGCTGGTGGCATTGTGGATGGCGGGCGACAACATCGATGTGATCTCGGTCATCGGGATCATCCTGCTAATCGGGATCGTCAAGAAAAACGCCATCATGATGATCGACTTCGCGCTGGCGGCAGAGCGCGAGGAAGGCAAGCCGCCCCGTGAGGCGATCCATCAGGCGTGTTTGTTGCGGTTCCGTCCGATCCTGATGACGACGATGGCGGCGTTGCTGGGGGCGCTGCCGCTGATGCTGGGTAACGGCACCGGATCGGAACTGCGCCGGCCGCTGGGAGTGGCCATCGTGGGCGGGCTAATCGTCAGCCAGGTGCTGACCCTGTTCACGACTCCGGTGATCTACCTGATGTTCGACCGGCTGGCTTGGCGCCTGCGCGGCGGCAAGCCTGAGGCGAGCCTGGCCGAATGAACCTCTCGGCACCCTTTATCGCGCGTCCTGTCGCCACAACGCTGCTCACCATCGGGATCGCGCTGGCTGGCATTTTCGCGTTCTTCAAGCTGCCGGTCTCGCCCTTGCCGCAGGTGGATTTCCCCGCCATCAACGTCCAGGCAACGTTGCCCGGCGCCAGCCCGGAAACTGTCGCCACCAGTGTTGCCAGCCCGCTGGAGCGGCACCTCGGGCAGATCGCGGACGTGACTCAGATGTCCTCGACCAGTTCGGTCGGATCGGCCCGCATCAGCTTGGTATTTGGCCTGGACCGCGACATCAACGGCGCCGCGCGCGACGTGCAGGCCGCGATCAACGCCGCCCGCGCGGACCTGCCGACCAGCCTTCGCAGCAATCCAATCTACCGGAAGCAAAATCCCGCCGACGCGCCTGTGCTGATCCTGGCGCTGACCTCGACCACCCTGACACGCGGCCAGATGTACGACGCCGCCACGAACATTCTGTCACAGAAACTTTCCCAAATTCAGGGCATTGGCCAGGTCATCGTCGGCGGTGCGGCGCTGCCGGCTGTGCGTGTCGAACTCAATCCGACCGCGCTGTTCAAATATGGGATCGGGCTCGAGGATGTACGTGCGGCCCTGGCTTCGGCGAATGCCAACAGTCCCAAGGGTGCGATCGAGTCCGATACCCTGCACTACCAACTTTATACCAATGATCAAGCGACAAAAGCGGCGGACTACAAGCCACTCGTGATCGCCTATCGCAACGGTGGCGCGGTGCGATTGTCCGACGTAGCCGACGTGCTGGACTCTGTCGAAAATGTTCGCAACGCTGGCTTGTCGCAAGGCAAGCCAGCCGTTCTGGTCATTGTGTTTCGTCAATCCGGCGCCAACATCATCGACACCGTGGACAGTGTGAAGGCGGCATTGCCACAGCTCGAAGCTGCGCTGCCCCGGGACATGAACGTCGCGATCGCCAACGACCGCACCACCACGATCCGCTCCAGTCTGCACGACACGGAAATGACGCTGCTGATCTCAGTCGCTCTGGTAACGGTCGTCGTGTTTCTGTTCCTGCGCAGCGTGCGCGCCACCATCATTCCCGCCATCGCGGTGCCGATATCCATCATCGGCACTTTCGGCGGCATGTACCTGATGGGCTATAGCCTGGACAATCTGTCGCTGATGGCCCTGACGGTCTCAACCGGCTTCGTCGTCGATGACGCCATCGTCGTGCTGGAAAACATCTCCCGGCACATCGAGGACGGAATGCCCCGCATCCAGGCTGCCTTGCAGGGCGCCAAGGAAGTTGGGTTCACGGTCATTTCGATCAGTGTCTCACTGATCGCCGTCTTTTTGCCGATCCTGCTGATGGGCGGCATCGTCGGACGCCTATTCCGGGAATTCGCGGTCACCCTGTCGTTGGCGATCATGGTGTCGCTTGCGATCTCGCTCACCACGACGCCGATGATGTGCGCCCTGCTGTTGAAACCAGCCGATAGATCGAAGCCGAAGCGGCGGACGTTGTTCGATCGGGCTCAGTCATTCTACGGACGAACGCTCGCTCGGGTGCTACTGCATCCTCGGCTGGTGATCCTGGTGTTGCTGGGCACGATTGGGCTGAACATCGCGCTTTACGTGATCGTGCCAAAAGGGTTTTTCCCGCAGCAGGATACTGGCCGCATGATCGGCAGCCTAGTGGCCGATCAAAGCATCTCATTCCAGGCGATGCAGGGTAAGCTAGCGGACCTTTCCCGCATCGTGCAGGAGGATCCGGCGATCCAAAGCGTGGTCGGGTTTACCGGCGCCGGCGGCTTCGGCGCGACCAATACCGGTTCGGTTTACGTCGCGCTGAAGCCGCTCGCGCAGCGAGACGGCATCGACACGGTGATGACCCGCTTACGTCGTAAGCTCGCCGTGGTCCCTGGCGCCAGGCTGATCCTAATTCCGCTGCAGGACATCAGCATTGGCGGGCGGCAGAGCAACGCGGCCTATCAATACACGCTCCAGGCCGACAACTCGGCCGAACTGTACGAGTGGTCGCCCAAGTTGGTGACAGCGCTGGAGCATGAGGCCGTGCTGAAAGACGTCAACTCGGATCAGCAACAGAAGGGTTTAGAAACCGACCTGGTGATAGACCGAGCCAGCGCAGGCCGTCTCGGCGTGACCGCGAGCCAGATCGACAACACGCTGTACGATGCTTTCGGGCAACGTCAGGTGTCTACGATCTACAGCGCGCAGAATCAGTACCATGTGATCATGGAAGTGGCGCCACGCTACTGGCAAAGCCCGGCCATGCTGAAGGATATCTACGTCAGCACGGCGGGCGGCGCTGCCTCCGGCACGCAGACGACCGGCGCCGTGGTGGGCACTGTCATCTCCCCCACGACCGCCAGCACGACAACCGCGGCGACGATCGCCGCCAGCTCCGCGCGCAACGCAGCAACCAACGCGCTGGCGAATGTCGGCAAGGGCACTGCATCGTCCGCCGCCGCGGTAAGCACCAGAAAGGAGACGATGATCCCGCTAGCGTCCTTCACCACCTACGGATCGGGCAACACGGCACTGGCGGTTAATCATCAAGGACCTTTTGTCGCAAGCACGATTTCGTTCAACCTGGCGCCAGGCAAATCGCTGAGCGACGCGACCGTCGCGGTCGAGCGGGCGATGCGCCAGATCGGCATGCCAGCCTCGATACATGGCGGCTTTCAGGGTACCGCGCAGACGTACCAGGCATCCCTGGCCAGCGAACCCCTTTTGTTGATGGCAGCCCTGGCCGCCATCTACATCGTGTTGGGCGTGCTGTATGAGAGCTACATTCACCCGATCACCATCATCTCTACCTTGCCCTCGGCCGGCATTGGGGCGCTCCTCGCGCTAATGCTGTTCGGGACCGAATTCAGCCTGATCGCGGCGATCGGCGTCATCCTTCTAATCGGCATCGTCAAGAAAAACGCGATCCTCATGATCGACTTCGCACTGGAATCCGAACGAACCCACGGTCTTAGCCCACGCGAGGCGATTTTCGAGGCTTGTTTGATGCGCTTCCGCCCGATCATGATGACCACCAGTGCCGCGATGTTGGGCGCCCTGCCACTCGCCCTGAGCTTCGGCGACGGTGGAGAACTCCGTCGTCCGTTGGGAATTTCCATTGTCGGCGGCTTGCTGGTGAGCCAGGTGCTGACGCTTTACACCACGCCGGTGGTGTATCTGTACCTGGATCGTTTCCGGCTCTTCACGAATCGAAAATGGCGTCGGGCCTTCCCTGGTCTGACCGCGCCGGAGGCTGCCGAGTGATACGACCTGCTTTGATTTGCCTCACACTGACCGGCTGCATGGTCGGACCGGACTACAAACGTCCCGACGCTCCGGCCCCCGTCGCGTTCAAGGAACTGGCCGGATGGAAGATCAGCCAACCGGCCGATACGGTGGACAAAGGACCGTGGTGGTCGGTGTATCACGACCCGGAACTCGATCGGCTGGAGCGCATGGTCGCCGTATCCAACCAGACGGTGAAGGCGTTCGAGGCGCAGTATCGCAACGCCGAGGCGGTAGTGGCCGAGGTGCGCGCGGGGTTGTTCCCAACTGTCGGCCTCAGCCCTGGCGTGACCCGAAGCGGCGGCGGCGCCAGCGGGCGTTCGAGCGGATCCCGCGGCGGCACGAATTACAGCATTAGCGGCACTGTCGCCTGGGTGCCGGATGTTTGGGGCAGCGTGCGGCGGCAGATCGAAAGCGCGACCTCGGCCGCCCAGATCAGCGCGGCGGATTTGGCGAATGCCAAGCTGTCGGCACAGGCGACGCTGGCGACCGACTATTTCGACCTACGGGCGGAGGATGCACTGCGGCAACTGCTGACCGAAACGGTCGCCGCCTATCGCCGCGCCATGCTGATCGCGCAAAACCAGTACCATGCGGGAACGGTTGCCAGCACCGATTACCTATCGGCCTTGGCGCAACTGCAATCGACCGAGGCGCAATTGGTCGCGGTGGGCATCCAGCGACAGCAATTCGAGCATGCGATCGCCATGCTCACGGGCCATGCGCCGGCTGAGATCACCATCGCACCCGCACCACTGGCGGCCAAGGTTCCGATCCTGCCGCCCGGTCTGCCCTCGGCATTGCTGGAGCGGCGCCCCGACATCGCGGCGGCGGAACGGGCAATGCAGCAGGAGAACGCGCTGATCGGCGTGCAAACCGCTGCTTATTACCCGACGATCTCGCTGTCGGCGTTGGGCGAATATGCCGGCAACCCGTTGGCGCAGTTGTTCAATCTCGGCAACCAAATCTGGTCGCTGGGGGCGTTGGGATCAGAGACCCTGTTCAATGGCGGTCAACGCGGTGCCGCGGTCGCCGCCGCCGGGGCATCGTACGACGCGTCAGTGGCGACGTACCGGCAAACCGTATTGACGGCGTTCCAGGGCGTGGAAGATGCTTTGTCAAATCTACGTATTTTGGAACAACAAGCCAAGGCGGAGGCAACCGCTGTCGAAACGACCCGCCGAGCGGTGGAGGCCACGTTGAATGCTTATCGTGCCGGGACTGTCGCTTATACCAGTGTGATTACGGAACAAACCTTGTTGCTTTCGGACCAGCAGGCGGCGCTTGCGGTGCACCAAAGCCGGCTGGTGGCGAGCGTGGCGCTGATTGAGGCGTTGGGCGGGGGTTGGTCAGCCTCCGACCTCCCGGCGACGGTCGCGACGCCAAATCCATTGCTGCCGTAAATCAATTTTTCACACAAGCATCCCGGGAGACCGAGCGATGGCGGCAACAAGGTCGGCTCGGCTGACCACCCCGACAACCCGGCTGCCGCGCATCACCGGCAACCGTTTGACACCATGATTGACCATTAACTCCGCGAGTTGCGGCAAGGTCGCTTGTTCTTCAGCCGTAAAGACATGGCGAACCATCACGTCAGCCGCGGTGCGGATGTCCTGCCGGAGGTAGTCTAGAAAATCTTGAGACAACTCCTCGCCTTCCGCGATCACACCCAGCCACCAATCGCGCTTGGCGCGGACTGATTGGCGGAATGGCCGCAGGATGTCGTTCTCGCTAACAATGCCGGCGAGCGTCTTGTCGTGATTGCATACCGGGACCGCGCTAAGATGTTTGCTGGCGAGCAGTGACGCAATCTCGGCCATCGTTGTTTCCGGCGAAACGACAATAGCAGGGGCCGTCATGATCTCGGCTGCGGTAATGGCCATTGGTCGATCCTCCATGAATGGCCGCATCATCCAAAGGGAAAGGGCGGTGTCTTTGATCGCGATCAAACCGCGGTTGGTTTACCGACTTCGCATCGGCACCAATTGTCGTGGCACGTTTTCGTGACGATGTGGATTGATATGCGTCAAGGTGCTCGTTTTACTGCCGCCTAGGTTGCGAACTGACAGAATATTCGGGAGGGCGTTCGATGAACTACGCAACCTTGATGGTGCATTTGGAACTCGGTAGTCCCAATGCCGGCCTGTTGAATATCGCGGGCGACCTCGCCGCCCGCCTGCATGCCAGTGTTGTTGGCATCGCTGTCTGCCAACCCATACGGATCGTCTACTCCGATGGTTACGTTCCTGGCGAAATCATCGAGCAAGACCGCCAGCAGATCGATGACGAAATAAGAGTCGCCAAGACTGAGTTTCACGCGGCGCTGGATGGACACAGCGCCACGGTCGAGTGGCGATCGGCCGTCACGTATAGACCGCTCTCGGACCATCTGGCGAAAGAGGCGCGCTGCGCCGATCTGCTCATTACCCGCGTGGAACGGAACCCGTCCATATTTGATATGTCTCACCATCTCGATGTCGGGGACCTCGTCATGCAGATTGGCCGCCCGTGCCTGATCGTCCCGGACGGAACGGATCGGCTGGCGCTGGACCACGTCATTGTCGGCTGGAAGGACACCGGTGAAACCCGCCGAACCATCAGCGACGCACTGCCGTTGCTGCGGGTGGCGAGGCGGGTGACCGTGGTTGAAATCGCGGCCGAGGATGATCTGGCGGCGGCCCGCGCCACTGTTCAAGACGTCGTTGGCTGGCTCAAGCGGCACGGTATCGACGCTTCGCCGTTGGTATCATCCGCAACCGGCCATGACGCCGATCAGTTGAATGCGATCGTTCAGGAGCAAAAAGGTGATTTGCTCGTGGCCGGCGCCTATGGACACAGCCGGGTGCGTGAGTGGGCACTGGGCGGGGTGACGCGGGATCTGCTGCTACAGGCAAAGCGTTGCGCCTTGGTATCGCATTGATGTCGTGTTTTCAGCAGGCGCTCACAGATATCCGGCTCCGGCTTCCTCGGCGAAGCGGCCGGGATCGCCTTCCCAGACGATGCGGCTGTGCTCGATGACATAGACGCGGTCAGCATGCGGCAGCGCGAACGTGACGTTTTGCTCGCCCAGCAGCACGGTGATATCGGTGGTCTGGCGCAACGTTTCCAGGGCCTTCGACAATTGCTCCAGGATCACCGGGGCGAGCCCCAGAGTCGGCTCGTCCAGGATCAGCAGTTTCGGTTTCATCATCAACGCGCGGGCAATGGCCAACATCTGCTGCTCGCCTCCCGACAGCGTGCGTGCCGCCTGGGTTTGACGGGCCTTCAGGATCGGGAACAGACCGAACAGCCACTCCAGTTGCTTGGCCGCCTCGGCCACCGTCTGATGTTGGCCGCCCAGATCGAGATTCTCCCGGATCGACATATCCCCGAACAGTTCTCGGGTTTCCGGGCATTGCACGATCCCGCCACGGGCGATGGCGCCGGGGGTCTTGCCCTCCAGCGTCTCGCCACGCCAGTTGACCGAACCCGAAAACGGCACCAGTCCGGAAATCGCGTTGAACAAAGTTGTCTTGCCGGCGCCGTTCAGGCCGACGACCGAAACGAATTCACCCTCGCCGATATGGATAGAGACATCGTCCAAGGCGGTTGCCTTGCCGTACAGCACCCCCAACCCACGCACATCCAACAGCGGCGTGCGGTCCTTACCAGCGCGATCCGGCCGGTTGGCGGTCTCGATTTTTCCGCCAAGGTAGACGCGGCGCACGGTCTCGTTACGCATCACGTCGTCAGCAGAGCCTTCCGCGATTTTCTCGCCGAGGTACATCGCCAGCACGCGGTCGACCAGCGCGGCGACGCCCTTGACGTTGTGATCGACCAGCAGCACGGCGTGCCCCTCGGCGCGAAAACTGCCAATCAGCGCGGAGAAATCGGCGACCTCGCCGGCGGTCAGACCAGCGAAGGGTTCGTCGACCAGCACGACCTTGGGGTTGCGCGCGATCGCCTTGGCCAATTCCAGCCGGCGCAAATCAGCGAACGGCAAGGTGCGCGGCAGCCGGTGCATCACCTGCCCCAACCCCACGCGTTCGGCGATTTCCTCCGCTCGGCGCGTAATGCCATGATCGGTAAACAGCATCAGCAAATTATCGGGCAGCAGTGCGAGTTTGATATGCTCCAGAATCGTTTGGCGGTGCAGCGGGCGGGCGTGCTGGAACACGATGCCGACGCCATGGCGGGCAATGCGGTGAGTCGGCCACCCGGCGACATCGGTGCCGTCCAGTTTGACTGATCCCGCATTGGGTTTCTCGATCCCCATGATGCATTTCATCACGGTGGATTTTCCAGACCCGTTGGGGCCGATCAGGCCGAGGATTTCTCCCGCGTTGATGGTGAAGCCGATATCGTTGACCGCGACCAGGCCGCCGAATCGCTTGGTCAGGCCGTTGACTTCCAGAAGCGCGGTCATTCGCGGCCCCCCGCATGCAGAATTCGTCCCATGAAGCCGCTCGGGAAGAACAGGATGACGACCAGCGCGACGGCGGACACGACGAAGGTGGAAAGTTGGCCGAGGGGCCTCAGGATTTCGCCCGCTCCGATCAGGAAGATGGCCCCTACGGCGGCACCGATGATGGTGCGGCGGCCGCCCAGCACGGCGGCGATGATGACGTTCACGCCGACCGCGATATCGACGACAGTACCAACCGACGCGGTGCCGAGGTAGAAGATCAGCATCGCCCCAGCCAGACCCGAGAAGAACGCGCTGATGCAGAACGCCGCCAGTTTGTGCTTGGCAACGTTGAAACCAAGCGCGGCGGCTTCGATGGCGTCCTGGCCGCTGGCTTGGAGGATGAGGCCGACAGGCGATTGCGATAGACCGAACAGAATGGCGCCGCTGATCGTCATGAAAGCCAGTGCGTAGTAATAGTTGGTTTTGTCATCGATCGACAGCACGTCGGGCAGGTCGAGGCCGATCTCGCCGCCGGTGATGCCGGCGAACAGCACCAGCATGTTTTGCAGCAGCAACACGGCAACGAGCGTTACTAAACCGAAATAGGGGCCGGTCAGGCGCAGGGCGGGCACGGCCAGGACGGCCCCTCCGATCACGGCGGCGACGGCGCCGGCGGCGAGGCAGGCGGGGATCGGCCACATCCAGTAATGGTTCAGCAGGGCGGCGGTGTAGGCGCCGACGCCGATCAGGAAGCTGGGGCCGAAATTGACCTCACCGGCGAAACCGAACAGCAGGTCCCACGACATGGCGAAGACAGCGTAATAATAGGCCAGGGTCAGCAGGCCCAGGATGTAGCCGCCGACGCCCAGGGGCAGCAGGACCAGAACCAGCAGGGCGGGGACGACGAATTGGAAAGTGCGGGATTTCAACATGGATTATCTCCGCCCCAGCAGGCCTTGCGGCCGCACATAGACCACCGCGACCAGCAACAGCAGCACCGGAACCGTGCGGATCGAGGGCGAAACGAGATAGGCGGTCATCGTTTCCAGATACCCAACGACATAAGCGGCGATCAACGAACCCGGGACGCTGCCCAGGCCGCCGAGAACGACGATGGAGAACGCGCTGGCGGTGAGCGTGCCGGCATTGTCGGAGCTGACACCCAGGAAGGCACCCAGCAACACGCCGGCGATTCCCGCCAGAACCCCGTAAATCGCCCAGACCAGAACGTAGATACGGGAGAGCTCAAAACCAAGCAGGGTGAGGCCGCGGGGGTTCATGGAGGCGGCGAGGAGCGATTTACCGGTGCGGGTGCGGTTGACCAACAGATACAGCAGGCCGATCGCGGCCCAGGACAGCGCGGCGGTCAGGATCTCGTTCAACGGGGTGCGGACGCCGAAGATCATCACCACGCCCTCGATCAGCGGGCGAACGGTTTTCGGATTGTTGGTGAACAGATAGGCCAATGCCTCTTGCAGCATGATGCCCCAGAGCAAAGTGCCGGTGAGGACGAAGATTTCTTTTTCCTCGCGCGGCAGCGAGGGCGAATTCTGAATGGGGCGAACGATCACCCGGTAGGTGAAAAAGGAGCATGCCAGGCTGGCGCCGATACCGGCCAGCGCGCCCAAATACGGTCCCGCCCCGAACGTTCCGGCAACCCACCAGGCGATGACGGCGGCGACCACCATGATCGCGCCGTGCGACAGATTGAGCACACCGGAAACGCCGAAGATCAGGGTGAAACCGGTGGCGCCGAGAGCGTACAGGCTGCTGATCGCAAAGCCGTCGATCAGGATTTGTAAAGCGAGCATGAGGCTCCGTTCGGGTGCGAAGATTAGACCGCGCGCCTTGTCACGGTTCGGCCGGGGCCGAACCATGACAACAGGGACTGCTTGTTACTGCGGCAGCTTGGTGAATTTCGGAAACACCATCTTGCCGGTGGCGACACTGGCCGGCCACACGGTGACCGGATTGCCGTTCTGCCACTGCACCATCAGCCCGGCGATGTAGCCCGGCCCGATCTTCATGCCATGCGCGAAGGTATCGGTCTTCGGCAGGAACACGATGCGGCCGATGGTACCGACGTAATCGGTCTTTTCCATCGCCTCGACCATCTTGTCTGGATCGGTGCCGCCGGCGCGGCGGATCGCATCGGCCCACATGAACACGTCATCATAGGACTGGTAGGCGGCGTAACCGGGAAGGCTGCCGTATTTCGCCTGATAGGCCTTGGCGAACGGGATGGTCTTCGGAGTCACCGGGACATCCGGCGCCGCCACCATGTTGAAGATCACACCGTCGGACGCGCCGTTGGTGTCCTTCCAGAACGTCGCGTTGGTCGCCTGGCTGGACACGCCGTACATCGGCATCGGCACTTGCTGCTGCTGCCACTGCACGGTCGGTTGCACGCCGACATGGCTGATGCCGGTGACGATGATGTCCGGCTTCAGGCCCTCGATCTTGTTGAAGATCGGGGTGAAATCGGTGGTGTCCGGGGACAGCCGAATGTGGTCCAACACCTGGATGCCAGCCGACGACAGGCACTTCAGGTATTCTTCATCCAGCGGGATGGTCCAGGCGGCATCCTCGCTCATGACCACGGCGCTTTTGACGTGCAGGTCCTTGACCATCAGTTCCTTGGCGCCTTCGCAGACCACGTCGGCGATCTGGGTGGAGGCCAGATAGCCGTGGAACACATATTTCATGTGGTCGTAGTCGTCATGCACGCGCTTGGTGATCTCGTTGCTGGCGGCGCCGGGGGTGATCATCGGCATGTGCAGCCGGCCGGCCCAGGGTTCCAGCGCCAGCACGACCTCGCTGATATAGCTGGCGATGACGGCGACGACCTTGTCCTGCTGGGCGGCGCGCTGGAATGCGCGGACACCGTCGGCGGCGGAGTTGT
>Ga0209698_10006612_pt1 | contig 12290 bp, 16 predicted proteins | sample LitLauG_LLR_2012_FD_187203 | JGI IMG/M metagenome (GOLD analysis project Ga0209698, IMG submission 187203) | Freshwater sediment microbial communities from Pennsylvania, USA - Little Laurel Run_MetaG_LLR_2012 (SPAdes) (version 2) | ecosystem: Environmental > Aquatic > Freshwater > Creek >...
GACCCGATCCGATGACGACACGTTGGCGTGTACGCGACAAGGCACAGCGCGTGCACGTCGCGAGCTCGGCGAGGTCGCGACCCATCTCAACTCACGAGTGTGCGAGGGACGCGCGCCCCAATGCCACAGAGGATCTCCCACGTGATCGTCTCGGCCCAGCGCGCCCATTCGTCGGCCGTGATCTCGGCGGCGCCCTGACGACCGAGCAGCACGACGTCGTCGCCGGGGTGGACTTCGTCGTCCCCGCAGTCGATGAGGAGTTGGTCCATGGTGACGCTCCCCGCCAACGGGTAACGCTTCTCGTTGATCAGGACCTCGGCGCCCGCGTCGAACAGTCGGCGCGGATAGCCGTCGGCGTATCCGAAGGGCACGGTCGCGATGTTCGCCGCTCGCTCCAGGGCCCGTCGACGACCGTAGCTCGGCCGTTCACCGGCCTCGACACGTCGCACGGCCACCACCTGGGCGCGCAGGGTCAGCGCCGTGCGAAGAGTCAAGCCCCGCTCCTCGAGGACTGCGCCCAACCACCCCTCGGGCAGGTAGCCGTAGAGCGCGAGACCGATTCGGGCCATGGAGAGACGCGCCGACGGGTAGCCGAGGGCACCCGCACTGTTGGCGGCGTGCACGAGGCGCGGTCTCACGCCTCGCGCTTCGAGCCTGTCCAACACCGAGGCGAAGAGCTCGATCTGGGTCCGGGTGAATTCGCGGTCCTGGGCGCTCGATCCGTCGGCGACGCTGAAATGCGTGTAGACGCCTTCGAGGTCGATGGCCCCGGAGGCGAGCAGCGCGTCGACGACCTCGTCGACGGATTCGGGCGCGACGCCCATGCGGTGCATGCCCGTGTCGACCTTCAGGTGGACCCGGTGCAGTCCCCCGAGCCGCTCGGCGTTGGCGACCGCGGCCCTCGCGCCCTCCAGCGATCCAATGGTCAGGGTCAACGAATGGCTCAGGGCGTCCGCGATGGTGTCCGGTGGGATCTCAGCCAGCAACAGGATCGGCACCGAGACCCCACTGCCACGCAGTTCGATACCCTCGTCGACGATCGCCACCGCCAACCAGTCCGCGCCCCCGTCGAGCGCGGCCTTGGCGGCGAGTTGGGCGCCGTGACCGTAGCCGTTCGCCTTCACCACCGCGCAGAAGAGCGTGTCACCGAGCACCTCTTTGAGGGCGCGCACGTTGTGGGCGATCGCGGAGGCCGAGATCTCGGCCCACGCGGGTCGGCGAACCCCCTCAACCGGCACTGGCGGCGACCTCGTCACTGGCGACCACGAAGGCCGCGGCGGTGTGATGCGTGTGGGTCATCGAAAGGTGCAGCTGCGCGACTCCCGAACGAGCGGCCAGGGCAGCGGCCTCGCCGTGCAGGACGACCGAAGGCGCCCCGCTCTCGTCACGATGGATCTCGATCGAGCGCCACGTCGTCGCGCCGACACCGACGCGCAGGCTCTTGAGCACCGCCTCCTTCGCCGCGAAACGCGCCGCCAGACGTTCCGGTCTCGAGGAGGCGTCGCGGCGTTCACGCTCGGTGAAGAGACGTTCCGCGATCTTCGGGTGTCGCTCGAGGGCGAGGGCGAACCGCGCCACATCGACGACGTCGACGCCGACCGCGCGCGTGGCCACTACTCGACCGTCACCGTCTTGGCCAGGTTGCGTGGTCGGTCGACGTTGCGCCCGAGACCGCGGGCCATGGAGTAGGCGAAGAGCTGGAGCGGCACGATGTCGATCATCGGGGTGAACATCGGTTCGGTCGCGGGCACCCGCAGGACGTAGTCCGCCACCGCCCCGATCGACACGTCGTCGTCGGTGGCGACGGCGACGACACTCGCCCCTCGGGCCTTCACCTCGGCGAGATTGGACAGGATCTTCTCGTGCATCGCCGGGTCGGTGGCGACGGCCACGACCACGACGCCCGGCTCGATCAGCGCGAGGGGCCCGTGCTTCAGCTCGCCGGCCGGGTAGCCCTCCGCGTGGAGGTAGGTCAGCTCCTTCAGCTTGAGCGCGCCTTCGAGCGCCGTCGGGAATCCGACGTGGCGGCCGAGAAAGAAGAAGTCGTGCGAACCCAGGAGGTCGGCCGCGACGTGCTCGACGTGCTCACGGCGTTCCAGCGTGTTGGCAATCTGGCCACTGACCGCGTTCAAACCGAGGAACAACGCGTCGATGTCACTGGCGGGCAGCGTCCCGCGCAGCTGCGCCAGGCGCAGTGCGAACAGCTCGAGCGCGGCGACCTGGGCAACGAAGGCCTTGGTCGAGGCGACCGAGACCTCCAAGCCGGCGCGCGTGTAGATCACCGCGTCGGCCTCTCGGGCGAGCGAGGAGTCGACGATGTTGGAGATGGCCACGACCCGTGCGCCCCGGCGCTGGGCCTCGCGAGTCGCCTGAATGGTGTCGATGGTCTCGCCACTCTGGGAGACGCCGATGACGAGGGTGCCGATCTCGACGATGGGGTCTCGGTAGCGGTACTCGCTCGAGATGTCGACTTCGACACTGACCCGGGCCCAGCGCTCGATGGCGTACTTCGCCACGAGCGCAGCGTGGTGCGACGTTCCGGCGGCGACCAACACGATGCGCTTGACGTCGCGCAACTCCTGGTCACTCACTCGCAACTCGTCGAAGGTGATGGTGCCATCGCGATGGCGTCGGTCGAGCAGCGTGGCGCGCACGGCGTCGGGCTGCTCGTCGATCTCCTTGGACATGAAGTCGTCGTGGCCGCCCTTCTCCGCGGTCTCGAGGTCCCAGTCGATCGAGAGCTGGCGCAGGCGCACCGGTGCTCCCTCGAGGTCGATGGCGCGAAACCCCTCGGGTCCGAGGCGCACGATCTCGTCGTCGTTGACCGCGTAGAAGGCGGTCGCCCGGTCGAGGATCGCGGGTACGTCACTGGCCAGATAGGTGACCCCGGGCGCGGTGCCCACCACCAGAGGCGAGATCCGCCGAGCCGCGACGATGACGTCGGGTTCGTTCGCGTCAATGACCGCGAGGGCGAATGCGCCGCGCACCGCTAGGAGGCTGTGGCGGACGGCCTCGACGAGCTCGAGCCCCTCGGCGCGCGACTCCTCGATGAGGTGCGCGAGCACTTCGGAGTCGGTGACCGAGGTGAAGACGTGACCCTTGGCCGCGAGTCGCTCACGAATCTCGGTGTGGTTCTCGATGATGCCGTTGTGGATGATTGCGATATTGCCCGTGCAGTCGAGGTGGGGGTGGGCGTTGATCGCCTCGGGGGCGCCGTGGGTGGCCCAACGGGTGTGTCCGATGCCCGAGCGAAAGCCCTGGGGGGCGTCCTCGCACTCTCGACGCAGCGCGGCCACCGACTCGGTTCCGGCCGCGGTGCGCACCCGCCAGGTCTGCCCCTGACGCACCAGCGCGATGCCCGCGGAGTCGTATCCTCGGTACTCGAGACGTTGCAAGCCCTCCAGCAGCGTCGCCAGGGGGTCGGGGGATCCTACGACCCCAATGATGCCGCACATGGGCCCAGCCTACTCCGAGGGTCCACGACCGCCTCCACCGACACGTTCAAACGGCGAACAGATTCGCGAGTCGCGCGCAGAACTCATCGACGAATGTCGCGTCGAGCGCTTCGATCATCACGCGCACCACGGGCTCGGTGCCCGATGGACGCACGAGCAGTCGAACGTCGGTGGGTTCGACCTCGTAGACGCCGCAGAGTTCGTCGTACAGGTCGTGCACGGCCTCGTCATCGAAGTCGGCCCGCGCCACGTTGACCAGCCGTTGAGGCAGTCGACTCCAATGCGCGTCGGCCACGTCGGCCAAAGGACCCCGTCGCATCACGAGGTCCGCGAGCAGCATCCCGGTGAGCAGACCGTCTCCGGTCGGAGAGAGGTTCCGAAAGATGAGGTGACCGGACTGTTCACCACCGAAGGGCCAACCGCGCTCCTCGAGGGCCATCAACACGTTTCGGTCGCCCACGTCGGTCTCGACGAGGTCGATTCCGGCGCGCTCCATCGCCCGGCGCAGGCCGAGATTGCTCATCGTGGTCACCACTAGCCCGCCGCCGAGAGCGCCGCGTTCGGCCAGGTCGAGCGCGAAGAGCACCATCAGGTCGTCTCCATCACGGACTCGGCCCGAAGCGTCCACCGCGATCAGGCGGTCGGCGTCACCGTCGAAGGCGAGACCGAGGTCGGCCTTCAGTTCGAGCACCGCCTCGACGAGGCTCTCGACGTGGGTGGAACCACAGTTCTCATTGATGTTCCGACCGTCGGGGGTGTCGTGGATCACGGTGATGCGCGCGCCAGTCGCCTCGAACAGTTCGTGGGCGACGTGCGAGGCGGCGCCGTTGGCGCAGTCGAGGACCACCCGCAGCGACGTGAGGTCGCCCGGCACGAGGTCTCGCAGGTGCCCCGCGTAGTCGTGTTGGGCGCTGGTGTCGATTGCCACGTGATCGAAGACCTCTCGCGTGGCGTGAGGAGCGGCGTTGAGCGCATCGGTCACGGCGGTCTCGGTGGCGTGGTCGAGTTTGGCACCGCCCGGACCGAGGACCTTGAGACCGTTGTCTTGGTACGGGTTGTGCGACGCCGACACGACGATGCCCACACCGCCACGCTGGCGCGCGATGACCGCGACGCCGGGCGTAGTGAAGTAACCGAGGTTGACCGCCTGGGCACCGCCGTCGGACAGTCCCGCCAGGACGGCGGCGGCCAGAGGCGGGGAGCTCTCGCGCGTGTCGTAGCCGACGAAGACCGGGGTGTCGAAGACGAGCGCGACCGCTCGACCAAGTCGGTAGGCCAGGTCGGCGGTGATCTCCACCAATGCTCGACCCCGGATGCCGTCCGTGCCGAAGCACACGGGCGTGGGCATTAGCGCTTCGAGTACTGAGGAGCCTTACGGGCCTTCTTGAGACCGTACTTCTTGGTCTCCTTCTTGCGAGAGTCGCGGGTCAACAGACCCGCCTTCTTCAGCGCGGGACGGACGTTCTCGTCGATCTCGAGCAGCGAACGCGAGATGCCCAGACGAAGGGCTCCGGCCTGGCCGGCGACTCCGCCACCCTCGATCGTCGCGTCGATGTCGTAGGTCTGCTGAGCGTCGATGAGGCGAAGGGGCTCCATCACCATTTGACGGTGGGTCGCGGAGGTGAAGTAGTTGTCAAAGGCGCGCGAGTTGATCGTGATCGTCCCGGTGCCCGGGCGAAGGCGCACGCGCGCCACCGCTTCCTTGCGGCGACCGGTGGTTTGGGTGAGTGGTGTTGACACGGAAGGTTCTCCTCTTAACCGCGGCGGATTGCCGAGGTGTCGTACTTCGTAGGCATCTGTGCGGCGTGCGGGTGCTCGGCGCCGGCGTAGACGTACAGCTTGCCCATCTGGGCGCGGCCCAGACGGTTCTTCGGGACCATGCCCTTGACCGCGTCGAACACCAGGGTCTCGGGATCGTTCTCGAGCAGCGACTGCCACGACGTCGCTCGCAGACCGCCCGGGTAGCCCGAGTGGTGGTAGGCGAACTTCTGGGACGCCTTGTTCGCGGTCAGGACGATCTTGTCGGCGTTGACGATGATCACGAAGTCACCCGTGTCGAGGTGGGGGGCGAAGTAGGTACGGTGCTTGCCGCGCAGCAGCGCGGCGGCGACCGTCGCGACACGGCCGAGCACGAGACCTTCGGCGTCGATGACGCGCCACTCGCGCGTGATCTCTTTGGCCTTGGGTGAGTAAGTGCGCACAGTTCTTCCTTCAGCGATCTTTCGGACGTTCACGGCGAGGTGACTCCTAGGGGACTCTCTACCTTACAAAACCTGAGGGTCCGCCCGCAAATTCTTCGTAACCGACGCCGATCAGGCTCAAACCGCCCGCCGGGGCCGGAGGCGGCAAATGCTCGCGATTGAGCGACTCCAGGCGCTCTCTGACGGTGTTCTGGTCGAGCTGCCCCTGCCCGATGGCGACCATCGTCGAGGTGAGGCACCGGACCATGTTGTGGCAGAAGGACTGGGCGCGGATAGTGAATCGGGCGGCCGGAGAGTGGGTGGGGCTCATCGCCCATTCGTCCTCCAGACGCTCCCAGCGGGCGCTGAGCACCCGCCGGCGCAGGGGCGTATCGGGCGCGGCATTGGTCGGACGACGACAGAAGGCCCGAAAGTCATGGGTCCCGATGATGTCCTCGCAGCTGCGGTTCATCGCCGCGAGGTCGAGCGGACCCTCCACGGTCCAGGACCAGGCATTGGTGAGCCCCAGCGCAGGCGGGGTCATCTCGAGCACCAAATACCGGTATTCACGCCAGGTGGCGGAGAATCTCGCGTGGAAGTCGTCGCTGGTCGGCCGCGCCGCGAGGACCCTGATCCGACCCCGCAACTGCTTGTTGAGCGACGTCATCAGCCGCTCGGGGTCGGGACCGCGATCCTTGGCGAACAGCCTCGTCGGAAGTTCCACGTGCACCACCTGGGCGAAGGCGTGCACCCCGGCATCGGTCCTTCCGGCACCGACGATCTCGGGCTCTTCAGCCATGTGCAGGGTGCTGGCCAACGTGGCCCGTAACACGCCGACCACCGTCGTGTACTCAGGTTGATACGCGAAACCGTGAAACGCCTGGCCGTCGTAGGCCAGGTCCAGCCGCCAGCGCTGCGTGGCGACTACGAACGGATCAGACGAACTCAATGCGCGCCATCGGGGCGTTGTCACCCTGACGCGGCCCGAGCTTCAAGATGCGCGTGTAGCCACCGGGACGCTCCGTATAGCGCGGGGCGATCTCCGTAAAGAGCTTGTGGGTCATGTCCTTGTCCCGGATGAAGGCGACGACCCGACGCTGGGCGTGCACCGATCCCTCCGGTGAGTTCTTCGCGGCCGTGACGACCTTCTCCACGATCGGACGAAGTGCCTTGGCCTTGGCTTCGGTGGTGACGATCGACTCGGCGGCGATCATCGAAGCGACGAGGTTGCCCATCATCGCCTTCTGGTGGGCGCTGTCGCCCCCGAACCGCTTGCCCTTGGTGGGAGTTCCGCGCATGGTTAGTCCTCTACTCGCAGCGAGAGACCGCGCTCGTCGAGGCGGTCGTTGACGTCCTTCAGCGACGTGGCGCCGAAGTTGGTGATCGAGGTGAGGTCGCGCTCGGTCGCGTTCACGAGCTGGGCGATCGTGTTGATTCCGGCACGCTTCAGGCAGTTGCGCGAACGCTCGGTCAGACCGAGTTCCTCGATACGGATGTCGAGTTCACTGGCGGCGGCCTGGGCCGTACCAACGTCTCCGAGTTCCAGGGCCGGAGCCTCTTCGTCGAAGCTGCCGATCAACTCGACGAGCGATCCCAGCGTCTTGCCGGCCGAGGCGAGCGCCTCACGCGGGCTGATCGAACCGTCGGTCTCGATGTCGATGACCAGACGGTCGAAGTCCTTGGACTGCTCCACGCGCACGGGCTCGATCTCGAAGCTGACCCGACGAACCGGGGTGAAGATCGCATCGAGCGGGATGACCCCAATGGTCGAGGAACCCTTGTTGCCCTCGGCCCCGACGTAACCCTTGCCGCGCTCGACGGTGAGTTCGAAGGTGAGGTTGCTCTTCGCGTTGGTCAGGTAGGCCAGGTGCAGGTTGCTGTTGAGGATCTCGACGTCGGCGGTGGTCGACAGATCGGCTGCGGTGACCGGTCCCTCACCACGCTTGTCCATGCGCAGCGTGACGGGCTCGTCACTGTGCACGCGCAAGAGCAGGTCCTTCAGGTTGAGACAGATGTCCTGCACGTCTTCTTTGACGCCCTCGATGACGCCGAACTCGTGCAGCACGGCGTCGAACTTCACGCGGGTGGCGGCGGCTCCGGGGATCGATGAGAGCAGGGTGCGGCGCAGCGAGTTGCCGAGCGTGTGACCGAAGCCGGGGTCGAGCGGGCCGATTCCGAAGGACTGGCGGTTGTTGATTTCGTCACCGAGGGCTTCGATGGTGGGTCGTTGGATGATCAACATGGGGACTCCTTAAGTTCTCTTAGACGGTTCGGTTACTTCGAGTACAACTCAACGATGAGCTGCTCTCGGATCGATTCGTCGATCTGCTCGCGCTGGGGTACGACTCGCACGGTGACGCTGAAGCCGCCGTCTCCCGTCTCCAGCCATCCGGGGACCGAGCGGTCCAGGACGTCGAGGTTGCGCTTCACGTTGAAGTTCTCGCGAGTGACGTTCTTCAGGGCGACCACTTCGCCGGGGCGCACGCGGTACGAGGGGATCGTCACGCGCTTGCCGTCGATGGTCACGTGGCCGTGACGCACGAACTGGCGGGCCTGGGCGCGCGAAGCGCCCCAGCCGGCCCGGTAGGCGACGTTGTCGAGGCGCAGCTCGAGGAACTGCAGCAGGTTCGTTCCGGTCATGCCGGGGCGGCGGCTGGCCTCTTCGTAGAGGTTGCGGAACTGCTTCTCCAACAGGCCGTAGATACGACGGGCCTTCTGCTTCTCGCGAAGCTGGGTCAGGTACTCCGAGCCCTGACGCTGACGGTCGCGGCCGTGCATACCCGGCGGGAACGCGCGGGTCTGACGGTCGGAGTTCTCCGAGACGGGGCACTTCATGGTGAAGCAGCGCTCACCCTTCAAGTACAGCTTGGTGCGCTCACGGCGACAAAGTCGGCAAACGGGTCCTGTGTAACGAGCCATGATCTTCCTTAGCCTCGACGACGCTTCTTGGGGCGACAGCCGTTGTGGGGTAATGGGGTGACGTCCTTGATGGCGACGACTTCGATGCCGGCGGCGGCGATCGAACGGATCGCGGTCTCGCGGCCCGAGCCGGGACCGCGCACCAGGACGTCGACCTTCTTCACGCCGTGCTCGATGGCGGCCCGGGCGCACTTCTCCGCGGCCAACTGAGCGGCGTACGGGGTCGACTTGCGCGAACCCTTGAAACCGACCTGACCCGACGACGCCCACGACAGGACATTGCCCTCGGGGTCGGTGATCGAGACGATCGTGTTGTTGAACGAGCTCTTGATGTGCGCGACGCCGAAGGCGACGTTCTTACGCTCCTTCTTGCGGCCCTTGCGGACGGTGGTCGGCTTAGCCATTACTTCGATACCTTCTTCTTACCGGCGACGGTGCGCTTGGGTCCCTTGCGGGTGCGGGCGTTGGTGCGGGTGCGCTGTCCGCGAACGGGCAGTCCCTTGCGGTGACGGATCCCCTGCAGGCAGTTGATCTCCATCTTGCGCTTGATGTCCTGGGTGACGTTACGACGAAGGTCACCTTCGACGGTCACGTTCTGGTCGATGTACGCGCGAAGCTTGTTGACGTCGGCCTCGGTGAGGTCCTTGACGCGGGTCGACTCGTCGATCTCGGTCGCCGCGCAGATCTGCTGGGCGGTCGTCGGTCCGACACCATAGATGTAAGTGAGTGAGATCACCGTTCGCTTCTCGCGTGGGATGTCTACTCCGGCAATACGGGCCATATTCTTCCTCTCCTAGCCCTGGCGCTGCTTGTGACGGGGGTTCTCGCAGATCACGCGGACGTGACCAGCACGGCGAATGACTTTGCACTTCTCACACATTGTCTTGACGCTGGCGCGAACCTTCATGTCGTTTCTTTCTCGATCTTCTAGAACGTGAGCTATTTGTAGCGGTAGGTGATGCGGCCGCGGGTCATGTCGTAGGGCGTAATCTCGACCTGGACCTTGTCACCGGGCAGAATACGGATGCGGTGCATGCGCATCTTGCCCGAGCTGTGTGCGAGTACGGTGTAACCGTTCTCCAGCTCGACTCGGAACATGGCGTTTGGTAGGGGCTCGACGACGGTTCCCTCAACGGTGAACGCGTCTTCCTTTGGCTTGCTCAGGTTCTTTCTCCTTGTTACGTACTACGGGACGTGAAGGAGCGGATACTCCTTCACGGAAAGACCTCGTGGGCGTGCCAAGAGGTCGGCTGACTATTCTACCGAATTTCTCCGGGAACGCAAAAGCCGACACGGCCCCGGCGCCCAAAGCCCTTCAAAAGCCGCCAAAGTACGGGGTAAAATGTGACAGGCGACCCTAGTTCGACTCGTGAAATTGGGTTCATGCTTGGTGGATGACGACAACGGGACAGTCCCTCAACAGCGAACCCCTGTCGCGCGAAGACTGCCTACGCCTCCTCGCCGGGGCCGATTTGGCCCGGGTGGTGCTGTCGGTCAGGGCGCTGCCCACGGCCCTGCCGGCGCGGATCTCGCTCGTGGGCGCCGACCACCTGCTGCTGGTCAGCCACGAGGACGCGGTCGTGCTCGCGGCCCGGCGCGGGGACGTTATCTCGGTCCAGATCGACGGATTCGAGGACGACGGCTCGACCTGGTCGGTCATGACCTCGGGAATTGCCATGAGCGCCGATCCCCATCAGCAGCTGCGAGCGAAGATGCGTGAAGCCGTGGACAACGGTGCCGCCCTGCTCGAGATTCCCCTTTCGGTGGTCACCGGCCAGCGCAGCCGCTGATCGTACGCCCGCACAGCGGGTATGACAGGCTTACGGGATGTCGATACACGGGATAGACGACCCCGAGCGGCTCCACGCGCTCATCGACGCCATCCTGCTCATCGAGACCGACGCCGAACTCGACGTCCTGCTCCAACGAATCGTCGAGACGGCGAGTCGTCTCGTCGGCGCGCGCTACGGAGCGCTCGGCGTGCTCTCGAGCGACGGGGAGCACCTGTCTCGATTCATCACCTACGGCATCGCCGACGAGGAGCGCTCAGCCATCGGACGGATCCCCCACGGCCGGGGCGTGCTCGGCGAGTCCATGCGCCAGCGCTCGGCCTTGCGGATCGACGATCTGAGCCAGTACCAAGGCGCCTACGGTGTTCCGACGAACCACCCGGTGATGCATCGATTCCTCGGCGTGCCCGTGGTCACCGGCGACAACCAGGTCTTCGGCAACCTGTACCTCACCGACCCGATCGACGACGAACCGTTCGACGAGGACGACACCCAACTGGTCGCGGCCTTCGGACGCGCGGCCGGACTCGTCATCGATCAGGCCATGATGCGCAATCAGGTCCGTGACCTCACACTCAGCGAGGAGCGCGAACGCCTCGCCCGCGACCTTCACGACACCGTCATCCAACGCCTCTTCGGCGTCGGTCTCGCCCTGCAGATGTCACTGGCCGCAGTGACCGACGACGGTGTGCGTGCGCGCATCAACAACGTGCTCGACGAGCTCGATACCACCATCCACGAGATCCGAACAACGATCTTCGAGATCGACCAGGACCAGGGTGGCGGAGAGTCGCTGAACGACCGGATCTCCACCTTGACCAACGAGGTGGCCAGTCGCCTCGCGGTACACGCCGACGTCAAGGTCGCCCCGGGAGTCGACGAGAAGATCGGCCCGCACTGCGCCCAGCACCTCATCCAGGCACTACGCGAGATCCTCTCGAACATCGTTCGCCACTCCAAGGCTTCGGCGGTCCAGATCACCGTGGGTTTGAAGGACAATCTCGTCGAGGTCATCGTTCGCGACAACGGCGTGGGCTTCATACCCAACATCGGGCCGGGCCGTGGACTGCGCAACCTCGCGTCGCGGGCGCGCGAGCTCGGCGGCGACTGTGTGATCAAGTCCGAGATCGGCCGTGGCACAATGGTGACCTGGACCGCGAACCGATTGGACTGACATGATCCGACTGCTGCTCGTCGACGACCACGAGATCGTCCGGAGGGGACTGCGTGAACTGCTCGAGGCGCAGAGTGACCTCGAGGTCGTCGCCGAAGCCGGCACCTTCGAGGCGGCGCTGCTGGTCGACCTCGACGAGCTCGACGTCGCGGTGCTGGACGTGCGCCTGCCCGACGGCAGTGGTGTCGACCTGTGCCGGATGCTTCGCGAGAAGCGCCCCGACCTCGGTTGTCTCATGCTGACGTCCTTCGCCGACAACGACGCCCTCAACGCATCGGTGCTCGCCGGAGCCCGGGGCTACGTCTTGAAGAACGTGCGCGGCGACGACCTGGTTTCGTCGATCCGCCGCGTCGCCAACGGAGAGATGCTGCTGAGCGACGATCAGATCGAACGTGCCCGTGAACGTCTGCGCCGCCAGATCACCGAGGACATCCGCCTCGAGAGCCTGAGCGCCCAGGAGAGCCGGATACTCGAACTACTGAGCGAGGGTTTGAGCAACCGGGAGATCGCCGACGTGATGTTCCTCGCCGAGAAGACCGTGAAGAACTACGTGTCGAACCTGCTGGCGAAGTTGGGCTTCCAGCGTCGCACTGAGGCCGCCCTGTTCGCCCAACGTCAGTACGACCGCACGCACCCCCACGACTGAACTCGCCGCGAGCATTGGCGACGGTGCGCTCACCTTGACCACCTCGAGCCCGGGCCGGAGGGTCAGCCGGGTCTGCTCAGTCGCCGCTCCGGGAATTCGAGTAGCCAGGGTCCTGGGACCATGAGC
>Ga0209698_10006613_pt1 | contig 12289 bp, 10 predicted proteins | sample LitLauG_LLR_2012_FD_187203 | JGI IMG/M metagenome (GOLD analysis project Ga0209698, IMG submission 187203) | Freshwater sediment microbial communities from Pennsylvania, USA - Little Laurel Run_MetaG_LLR_2012 (SPAdes) (version 2) | ecosystem: Environmental > Aquatic > Freshwater > Creek >...
GCGCGTAACGTGTTCAATCACGTGAACACCAACAACCCGACAGGCGTGCTGGGATCGCCGAATTTCGACAGTCCTAACGGGATTCTCAGTTTTCCTTATTCCACCAGCTCTTCAAACAGGAGAGTCGATCTGCAAGTCACGTTTGCCTTCTAGGTTCCAGCTTCCAAAACTCGGGCGCGATCAGGTTAAGCTCGAATAATCCGGCAGCTGGCCAAATCAGTTGGCAGCCGCCTTTCCCAGGACTACTAGCCCATTGCCGAAGACTCGTCCCACAAGAAGGCAATTCCTGCTGCTGGCCTCGGCGGGAGCTGCGGTCCTAGCCGCGGATTCAATTCTGATTGAACCCAACCGGCCACACACTATTCGGCAGGATGTTTTTCTTGAGCGGTGGCCCGAGCGCCTGAATGGTTTTAAAATCGCACTGCTAAGCGACTTTCATTACGACCCTTATTTTTCTGCCCATCCCATTCACTCCGCCGTCGACATCGTAAACCGCCTCAATCCGGATCTGATCGCATTTACCGGTGATTTTGTCAGTATGCGCTTTTCCCAGCGCCAGAACCGCCTTGCCGCCCACACGGCGGAGCCTTGCGCCCAGATTCTCCAGAAGATGAAGGCTCCACTCGGCTTGTGGGCCGTTCTGGGCAATCACGATCACTTCACCAATAACGAAATTGTGACGGCGGCCCTGGAGCAGCAAGGAATCTCTGTCCTCGGAAATCGGGCCGCGGCGATCGAGCACGACCGCGCGCGCTTCTGGATTGCCGGGGTCAACGACGTGCTCGGCGGAACCGCCGATCCATCGGAAGCGCTGAGGGGTGTTCCTTCGGGCGAGCCGGTCGTGCTCCTCGCGCACGAACCCGATTTCGCTGATTACGTGGCCCGGTTCCCGGTCGATCTGCAACTGTCCGGACACTCGCACGGCGGTCAGGTGCGTCTTCCCCTTGTGGGCCCCGTCTTCCTCCCCGACTTAGGACGGAAGTACTTTCAAGGCAGGTATCAGATCGGCAAACTCAGCCTCTACGTCAATATCGGGTTGGGAACCGTCGCCTTGCCGGTACGCTGGAATTGCCCTCCAGAAATTACCCTGCTAACTATCCACTTAAAGTCCTAAAGTAAGCGCAAAAGTGAAACCACTTTCACCTCGCCACGCAAGCGTTTATACTGCCCTGCGCCTATGTCTTGGGATATCAGACAGATAGCAAAACCTGCGCTTGGTTTTTGACGTGCACTGCTCAGGTTATCCCCGAGTTCTGACAGGCGAGAGTCACGAAACCTTGAGGATTCCAATGCGGATCGTTTCCATGCCAGCGCTGCTTCTATTGCTCTCCGCTCTTGCGGGCGCATCTGTTCCCGATTCCACGATGTTGCGAAACGCCCGGCTGGTTCAGCACGAATCTCGCCTTCAGCGCGCCTCTCTGCGCGGCGAGGAATTCAAAGACGTGGCACACACCAGTCGAAGCCGTTGCTCGATGACTACGCCACCTGAACCTCTGGCCACTCCCGATCCGCTCTTGGATGTGGGGGATGCCAACGCTCATATTACGGTCAGCTTTATCATCGGAGTGGATGGCCGCACGCACAGCCCATTGATTCTAGAGAGTGCCGGCTCCGCTCCAGATCGCGTGGTGTTGCGCATGGTCCGGTCCTGGAGATTCCGCCCCGCCACCTGTAATGGCGTCCCCACTGACTTCGAAGGCAAGATTCAATTCTCCCGCAGATAACTGGGTTGGCCTTGGGCTAGAATAAACTGTTCGCGGAGAGAACCTTGAACAAAGATCAGCCGCCGAAGAGTTCGCGGGCTGCCGCCGAGGCGGCCGACGTCGAAGAGTTGCTGCCGGGTGAGATTCGACGCCGAAAACCGCCGAAAGAGGCGGTTGAGGCGGCGTTCCAGCGCTTCCAGAACATCGCCGCTGAAGTCGACGCGGCGGATAACGTGGCGGATTCCTCCACCCTGCCCGACGGCGATGCCTGCCCTTCGTGCGGACACAAGAACCGACCAGGCAACCGCTTTTGTGCCATGTGCGGGTCGACCCTCGCCGTCGCGCAGCAGGGACCGGGTCACGATTCTCAAGCCAGCACCCCGAAGCCGCAGCAAGCCCTGCCGCAGGGCGTCCCCGAGCCTCCAAAGGCGGGGGCTCACCGCCATCATCATCACTATCACTACCACTATTTTCCGGCTGGGGCGGAAGGTGCGCGCCGGTTCATTCCCGGTTCACGCGACTCTGAAAAACCCGCACCTGTGCCCGCGGCCCCAAAGGGCGAACACTACAGCCGCGCCGAAACCCTGGTGCGCCGACTGACCCAGGACTGGGTAATTGCGTGTAACACCAAGCATCTTGAGGATGTCCTCGACTTGTATTCGGCCGATGCGATCGTCTACCGCTCCAATCAACCTGCGGTGAAGGCCTCAGGCGCCCTGCGCGAGTTTTTTGTCGCAGCCCTCGATGCAGGACTGGGAGAAGTCGCCATGGAGGCCGCCCGCGTGGAAGTGTCGGACGACATGGCGTACGAAGCAGGCAAATTTACGGCGCTACTTCCGGGTGTGAGTGGAAAGAGACGGGAAGAACGCGGAAAGTATGTACGGATCCTCTCCAAAGATGCGGACGGCGACTGGAAAATTTCTGTCGATTGCTGGTCCAGCGATCTGACGCTCGCTGCAGAAGAACCGGCAAAACCTCAACCCGGGCCGCCCCGACGGACCTAGCAAGAGGGTGTCACTCCCAGATTGCTCAATTCCTGGCGCAGCCTTTCCACGGTCTGCATTTCGATCGTCATCATGCCCAGTTTTTGGGCGCATTCCAGGTTCAGCGAGCGGTCGTCTATGAAGCAGCACTCTTCGGGTGGACATTGAGTGATCTCAAGCGCCACCCGGTAGATGTCTCTCTCTGGCTTGCGAAACCCGACGAAGCAGGAACTCACAAATATCCGGAATATGCCCCGTAGCCCGAATTTGTCGATGCGGTAGAGATTTAACTCGCGCGACTCGTTGTTAATCGTGCCCATGGCATAACGTCCCGATTCGGCCAGGGACCGAGCGAAGTCCAACGTCTCCGGCAGAGGTTGCGAGAGCCCGTACATGAACTGTCGAAATTCTTCCCGGGAGAACGGGCGGGTCCGGTAAAACACCGTGCGCTCCAGGTATTCATCCAGCGAGATCTTGCCCCGCTCAAATGACGACACCACCATCTCGTGACGGTCGTGGAATTCCTCCTCGTCCAGGTGAAAGTGCTCGAGCGCGGCCATGCGCTGAGTGCGGTCCCAGGCGTTGGTTAGAAGCACACCGCCTACGTCCCAGAAAAGTGCCCGAATCGATGCCACCGGAATCCCCCGTTTTGTTCGGTATCAATGCGGGGAAAGTGTATCGCGGCGTCGTGTGGAAAGGGGAACACAAGCCAAAAAACAAAGGCCCCGGAAGGCGACTGCCGTCCGGGGCCTCGATTTAGCGTCCGCGAGTTAGTTGGTTCGCGCCGTGAAGCTCTGACGGTAGGTCAGTTGGTCCACGTTGCGGAACATGGGAGTTCCCGGCGGCAAGTTTTGCGGCTGCGAGAACATTGGATCGAACACATAGTTACGCACCGGCGGGTGATAGACAAGGTTGCAGCACTTGAATGTGCCGGTGGCATACGTGTTCCAGTAGAGGCTGACCAGCGATCCCTTGTAGTTCAGGACCTGGCCGCTCCAGTCTTCGAGGAAGCGGAGGAAGTTGTGGACACCGCCATCCATACCATAAGCCCAGGTTGGATTGCTGGTGGTGTTGTTGAAGGCGATCGTTTTTCCAGCCGCGATCGCCACACGGTAATAAGTTGTAGCCGCCGACTGGCCCGTCACGCCGCCATTTGTGACCAGCGGCGAATACAGGCTTCCGTAAACCGGGCCGGTCGTTGAGCCTGAGTCTTCCCATTTGTTGGAGAGCATAGTGACCGCATCCGCAATGATGGCTGCAGCTGCGTGCGGCGGTTCGACGGCGCCACCGCCCCACATTGGATCTGCCGCGCTGGAGTTGTAGTCGCCCTCGATGTAAACGGGATTCTCAGAGCCAACCGTGAATCCGCCGACTCCCGGCGCGGCCCCCGGAGGCTGTGGCAGGTTGCCCATGGTTCCATCGACGAGCTTTAAGGCGTGACGTGCACCGGTTACCCGGTTGGCGCGACCGACCGTGAATGTGTTAATCCGGTGACCGGGCGCAAACGGGGTCGGGGGGATTGCTGTGTCGGTGTCGGCCTGGGTCTGCGGGCCGAAGCCATCGCCGACCATCTTTACGCCGTAAGTATCCAGTACACCATTTTCGTTGATGTCCTCCGGCGAAACACCGTTGTAATTGATGGGTTCCAACGTTCCGTTCGGAAGACCGTTGTTCGTGTAGTTGATCGTGTCCTCGAACCCGTACTCGCCAATCAGCTGAGTTGCGGATACAAGAGGGTTGTATTGTTCCCCGCGCCGGTCAGAGTAATACAACACGTAGCCGTTCTGCTGCACGAAGTCTACTTTGTTGCCGGTAGCCCCGGTTTTGCCGGCAAGCCAGGACTTCAAGTTCCCTACGTCGAGCTCGACGGCATTCATCACCCCATTGGGTGTGCCCGAGCCCTGAGGGAAAGTCCCGGGATTTACGTCCCAGTTCTCGCCTTCGCGGGCATCGTAGAAGTTGATCGGATACCAGTTGTATTGCGTTGCCGGGCCAGCGAAGCCGGGGTTGGCGGCATAGGCCCAGTCCGTTGCGTTGGTGGCGCCGTCCCCGTTGCGGTCGGCTGTCACCTGAAAGTAGAGGATTGCGTTAGTGTGATCGGTGAGATAGTTGCATCCGTTCCCACCGAGAGCGTTGACCGCGGGCGGAACGCACTTGGCGCCCGTGGTGGCGTTCGTCCCGGGCACGTCAGGCGCTTCCAAGCCGCGCGCAAAGCCGAGTCCCAACCACTCCTTGGTCACGCCGTGCCACAAGCCATCGCTCGTCCACTTGACTTCCACCAGCAGCCAGCCATCAATCAGAGGCCATTCGGAAATGTTTCCCGGAAAGCTGGTGTATGCGGGGAACGCAGCTCCATGGAAGGTCGGAGGCTGCACTTGATTCGTGTCCTTGGAGCAGGCGCGGGTTGCGGCATTGACCGTGCCGCACCAGGCCTCACCAAAATAGTATGGGTTAGCGACGTTGCCATTGACTGCGATACCGGGTTGCGCCCATCCTCCGCCCGCGGTCAACTGCGCGGCCAGCAACGCTGGCACCGCACCGACCAGTTCGATGTCCTGGCTGGCATCGCCGTTCCATCCCGCTATGTGAAGGTCGGCTTGCTTGTCGCTCAGCAGAACTCGAATCTGGGCCTGATTTGAAAGTCGTGAAGCGCCCAGCACCGATGCTGGATCTTCACCGGGCCACGGTCGCCGAATGATTTCAAATGGCTTGGTTGTACCTTGTACGAAAGGCAATGACAACAGCGTCGCACCCGTCCCTCCCGGGTTGCCGTTGTTCCCGTCAATCAGGTAGCTGTTGTAGGTACCTTGCGAGATTGCGGCCCAGCCTGGATTTTGCGCGGAAGCATGCCCTGCCACGACACTGCCTTGGCCGAAGGCGATGGATTTGCACGTTCCGTTGGCGACCCCAGCCGCGCAGCCTGCGTTTGCATTCGGAATCAGCACCGTACCACCGTCGTTGTTTGCGCCGGCGGTCGCGTCCAGCCCGTTATCCATCGTATTGCGGATCACGTTGCCGTAAGCTGCGATCTTGTCACCGAACACTAGCGTGGATCCGTTAGCCACGCCGAGGTAGATGTCTTTGTTGGTATGGATGCGACCATTAAAGGTCAAGTTCGGACTGCTGCCGAAGAACACGTCTTTTTCGGAGAACACACCGAACTGAAACACCGGAATCAGCGCAACCTCTGCGTTGCGCGACATGCTCACAGTTTCACCAGTCAGCCGCTGTGCCGAGGCACTCATGGTGACAGGAATGATCTGGGCATACAGACCCGCGTCAGATCCCGCGCTGATCTGGCCCCACACCGTAGTCAGTGGCGCCGAGCAGCCAGAAATCGGAGCGATCGAGTACACCGGGAACGTGATGGTCGCGTCCGACACGGGATAGTTGTTGCTAAGGGCGCAAATTTGGCTGGCTGTTGGCGCCTGGATGTTCTGGAACATTCCAGCCAGGTCGGAGGATTGCTTTTCAATCGCGCCTTCCGTGGCGCGGTAGGCGTACTGGTTGTTCAGGTCGTTGCCACCGGCGCGTTGCTCGGTGTTCACCATCATCAACAGGCCTACCGTAAACCCTGACAGCAGGGCCACCAGCATGAGGGAGGCAACCAGGGTGAACCCCTTTTGGTTGTTCGTCGTTTTCGGCGTCATAAAGTTCTCCTCGTCGCTTTGCCTCTACCCAACTCAGTAAGCAGATCCTGAGATGGGATACTCTTGCGTAAATGTCACGTTGCGCGCGCTGACCGAGGTCTGCAAGTCCAGACCCTGGTATCCGGCACTGCCCGGAAGCTGGCTGCGCATGGTCATGTGTGCGATGTTGACTTTGGTGATCATGCTGGGGTTGTCTGCAGCTGGCAGGCTAGCCTGGTTCGACAGGACTGTGCCGTTGTTGTAGACGTCATACGTGAATTTCAAGTAAGCCACGTTTTCCGCCACGGGCGTGGGCTGACGGCCGTTCTGAATGCGCATGAGCCGGGGCGTCACACCGTCCATCGGCGAGAGGTCCAGGTAGTAAGTGATCATGAGCAAGCGGGTGGCTGTCAGATTTCCAGCCGGCAACTGTTTCAGGCTGCCACTCGTAGCGGTTGGCTGGTTGATGTGCCCAGGGTCGCCGTTGGTGAACGTCACTACAAAAGTGTTGGGTGCTCCGCCGGCGGCGACGGTCGTAACCGACCCAATCGCCAGGCTTCCAAACATGACCAGATCACCGGTTTTCAGCCCCACCACCGGATCCAGCAGGGATTGCGGCACCAACAGACCCGGAGGGAGAGTACAGATCGAAGGCCACGTCGCAGGCAGCGTAAAGGTAACTGTGGTCGTGCCGCCGCTCGAGACCGCGGTGCCTTGGTAGCAATTCAACGCCAGGGCCGCGTCCGTGTAAGACACTGTCAGGATGTCGGTGGGCCCCTGTGCCGCGTTGATCGTGATTCCAAGGTTCGGGCCGGGGATGATCGAGTACAAGAACGGTGCCGTTGGCGAGCCCGTAAGAGTGGGATAGGCGGCAGCGGTCCCGTTCACTAATGTGCAAGAGGTATAGCACGGATACACCGGAAGCTGCCCGGTCGCGGCTGGCAGGCCGACCGCGCCCGCAGCCAGTCCTTGCTGTCCCATGGCACCGGCCCCAGCCAGGCTGATATCACGTTCCATGACGTTGCCGGCGGCACGAAAATCTTCCTGCAATTCCGATTTTTCGGAGGTTAAGAAACTGGCTTTGACCGCCTGGCTGTAGAGCGACACCGCTCCGGCAAGGACGATTAAACCAATTGCCATGGAGATCATCAGCTCCAGCAGAGAAAAGCCTCGGTTTTTCTTGTTCCTGTTGCGCATGGTTGCCTCTCTACCGGTACGACGACACGTACTCGTTCAACACGTAGGTCTTTTGTGCCAGGTTTGGCGTGGTGTACGTGATGGTGATGGTCACAGTGCGCAGCGTCTGCACCGTGTTTCCATTCGCATCCACGACGGTCTGAATCTGGATCTGGCGCCGGTAATTGTTCAGGGAGAGAATGATGTCATCCGCCGTGCCCACAACACCGTCCGGACCGGGTTCCACCAGGCACTCAACCCCCGCATTGGGACAAGTGACACCCGACGGCAGGGTGCAGGCGGCATCATCCGCGGTGCCGATGATTCCATCCGGCCCTGCGCACAACACAGCAACCGAACCGTCAGTGAAGATTCCGCCATTGGACGCATTGTTGATCTGCGCCCAGGCCAACTGCGAAGTGTTGCGGGCGGTAAAGATACTCTCCATAGCCTCAGATGCCAGTTGCCGTGCAATCATGTTCTGCTGTGAAGTCTGGTTGGCCGCGACTGCAACGCCGAACACTCCCAGCAGCGCCAGCGAACTGATGGTCAGGATCGCCATTGAGACCATGACTTCCACCAGCGTGAAACCGCGATTTGAGCGCCGCAATCGATTCGGTTGATTGATCTTCACTGTTGCCTCCAAAGTACGCCGCCGCCGTTCTGATAGAGCCGCCAACCGCGTAAACGGCTCGTTGATCCCCACACGGTGATGGCGCGGGAACTGGTCAGGTCACCGACCCGCCCGAAATAAATAACCCCGTTGTCGATGTTGCCGCCGTTCGGAGCTGCGTCCTGCGCGCTTCCGTCGGGATAAAAGTAGATGGTGGCTCCGCCTCCGCCGATGGCCTGGTCAAGATCGAATGCGTACGCGGCAGTCCCAAAGCCGTCCGGCGTTGTGGGCGCCACCGTGGGTGACGTAGGAACGCCTGGCTCGACGTGAAACGTGATGTCGGAAGGCAACGTCGTGGTGACCAGTAACGGTCCGCCCGGATTGTTCTGCGTGACCGTGATGGTGCCCGGCGCGGTGAAAGTCACGCAATAGATGCGCATGTCGGCAGCGGCCTGGTCACGCGCCCAGCGCAGCGTCGACAGGGTCGAGTTGTAGGCGTCGGTGACGTGCTGCTGTTTGTTCATCGGCTGGTATGCCATGACCGAGAACGTTGTAATGATGAAAATGATGGAGATGACTGCCATCATTTCCAGCAGCGACCATCCTTGCTGTCCGCGAGGTCTCATAGATGCAATGCCAGTGCCCGCGCGGGAGACAGTTGGCGGGCAATGTCATCGTAGAAACCGGCAGACCCCCCGTCAAAGCACTACGGTGTAACGGAAATGTATTGGCCTTCTGTAATCGAGCTGGTTACCGGTGTAATAAAGCCCCTGTAAGGACTTAAGCCAACTCGCGCTGCTCGAAGCAGAGTTGCGAGATGACCCTGGTAACTTGAGACGCGAACCAAGGGAACCATACGATAGCCCCATGACCTTGACCTCGCTGCTGGTGTGCCCGGACAAGGCGGCGGCCTCGCTGCTAAAAGGAGTTCTTGAAGACCTCAAGCTGGACGTCGAGGTCTGCGACAACCTCGAGCGGGCCGCGGTCCGTCTCTCCCAAGAACGATTCGACGCCCTCATACTGGACTGCGAGTCCCTCAGCGAGGTACGGCACCTGCTCGGCGAGACCGAAGCCGCGCGCCGGGAAAATGCGACCCTCACCGTGGCCATCCTGCAAAACCAGGACAACCTCCGCGAACTTTTCTCACTCGGCGCAAACTTCGTGATCTACAAGCCGGTAACCCGCGAGCGCGCAGTGAACAGTTTGCGCGCCGCCCGAGCGTTGATGCGCAAGGAGCGGCGAGGCAGCAAGCGCGCCCCCGTCCACGCCCACGCCAGCATTGATTACGCCAGCGCCGAGCAACAGAAAGCCACTCTCGTGGACCTGGGCGAAGACGGCCTGGCCATGCACTTTGGCAAGAAGTTGCCGCCCAGCGGCAAAGTCTATTTCCAATTCCAGCTTCCCGGCCAGAACAGCAGCGTGCGTCTCTCGGGGCAAGTGATGTGGCAGGACTGGAATGGACGAGCCGGTATCCAGTTCAAGGATGTACCCCAGGCCTCGCGCCGACTGTTAAAGGAGTGGCTGCAACTCACTGGAGCGAAAAGTCCGACAGTCGTCGCGATTCCGTCGGTTGAAATCCAAACTCAAGCACCGTCACAAGGCTCGGAAACGCGCGAAAATCTCTCGCCGGACGCGGAGCGCTATTCTGCCCGGCCCAAGCCGGAGAACGCCGCCTCAACCGAGCGCCTGCTGTCGGATCCTGGCGACCGCCGCGGCTTGCCTCGCTACACTTGCAGAATTGGCGCCGAGGTCTTCCTCAAAGGCAGTTCCGTCCGGAATTTCTGCAACCTGAACGACGTCGGTCCCGGTGGCTGCTACCTGGAAATGCCTATGGCGTTTCCCGTGGGCTCATTCGTTGAGATAACGCTTCGGGCAGACGACCTGAAGGTCCATGTAAGCGGACAGGTGCAATCCAGTCATCCCGGATACGGCATGGGAGTCTCTTTCAGACTGGACACCAGACCGGATCGGGAGCGGGTGCAGCAGTTGATAGACATCGTCGCGGCCGCAGAAAAAGCCGAGAGCTAACTACTTCGCAGCTTCAGCCTTGGTCGCAGCCCGGAAATACTCCAGCGATTTACGCAAGCCGGTCTCCAGGTCTATCTTCGGTTCCCAACCCAATAGAGTCTTTGCTTTGCTGATGTCCGGCCTGCGCTGTTTGGGGTCGTCCTGCGGCAGGGGCTCATAGCGGATATTGCTTTTCGATCCAGTAACTTTGAGCACCAGTTCTGCGCACTCCAGGATTGTGAACTCCGACGGGTTCCCGATATTGACCGGAAGATGTTCGTCAGATTTCGCCAGCCTCATGAAGCCGTCAATCTCGTCGCTGACATAGCAGAAGCTGCGCGTCTGCTTGCCGTCACCATAGACGGTCAGATCTTCCCCGCGCAATGCCTGCTTCATGAAATTCGGGACCACGCGTCCATCATTCAGCTGCATGCGCGTGCCGTAGGTATTGAAGATCCGGACGATACGAGTGTCCACTTTGTAATAACGGTGGTAGGCCATGGTGGTGGCTTCGGTGAAGCGCTTGGCTTCGTCGTAGACCGAGCGCGGCCCGATTGGATTTACGTGTCCCCAGTAGGTTTCTTTTTGAGGATGCTCGAGGGGGTCGCCGTAGCACTCCGAAGTGGATGAGACCAGATACTTTGCCCCATACTTGCGCGCCACATCGAGTGCGTGGAAGGTGCCAAGGGAGCCGACTTGCAGCGTTTCGACGCCGTGGATGGTGTAATCCACAGGGCTGGCCGGACAGGCGAAGTGAAAAACATAGTCCACTTTGCCCGCGTCGAATGGTTGGCAGATGTCGCGCTCTACCAGTTCAAAGCGCGGTTCCTGGCGCAGGTGCTCGAGATTGACGCGGCGGCCGGTGAGCAGGTTGTCCACCGCCACTACGCTCCAGCCCTCGCCTAGAAGCGCATCGCAGAGATGGGAACCTAGAAAACCAGCGCCCCCGGTGACTAACGCGCGTTTTCCTGTCATGCTTTGTCGACGCCGTTCTTGAGGGCGCCGATCGGAACTCCGTCCGGATGGGTCGCCGCCCGTCCCACACTGTAATAAGTAAAGCCGTGGGATGCCATGACTTCGGGATCGTACAAGTTCCTGCCATCAATCACGATCGGATAGTGCAGTTCGCTCTTTAAGCGGTCCAGATCCAGGTTCGCGAACTCTTCCCACTCGGTCAGGATCAGCAGCGCGTCGCTGCCTGCGGCCGCTTCGTAGGCTGATTCCGCATACTTGATTCCCGAACTGATCACTTCCTGAGTGCGCTCCATGGCGGCCGGATCATATGCCTTGATCTTGCAGCCTTCCTGCAATAACGCTTGGGCGATGAACAGGGCCGGGGATTCTCGAATGTCATCCGTGCCCCCCTTGAACGCCAGCCCGAGGACGCCAAGCTTCTTGCCGCGCAGTGTCCATAGCGCGCTGCGCACTTTGCGCAGGAAGCGCTGGCGCTGGTCTTCGTTGATGCTCATGACTTCGTCGAGCAGGCGGAAGTCATACCCGTTCTCGCGGGCCACCGCGCGGAAGGCCATCACATCTTTTGGAAAGCACGATCCACCGTAGCCGATACCGGGATTCAGAAACCGCCGCCCAATGCGGGAGTCCGTGCCCACTCCGTGGCAGACCTGACTGACATTTGCACCCACCGATTCGCACACCGAAGCCACCGCATTGATGAAGGAAATCTTCATCGCCAAGAACGCGTTGGACGCGTGTTTGATCAGCTCAGCACTCTTGGTGCTGGTCACGATGATAGGAGCGGGTATCGTGGTGCGGTCCGGTTGAGGAATTGCGTCGTTGCGGGTGTAGTAGGTTCCTTCGGTCAGCGGCTTGTAGATCTGGCGCAAAACGTCCGCGCAACGCTGCGTGTCGCAGCCAATCACGATGCGGTCGGGATACATGAAGTCGGTAACTGCGGTCCCTTCGCGCAGGAACTCAGGATTGGAGGCGACATCGAACGACTCCGGGTCGGCTCCATTGCGCAGGATGATCTTGCGCACCCATTCGCTGGTGTAGACCGGCACCGTACTCTTTTCAACGACCACCTTGTATCCGTTGATGCCGCCCGAGATTTCCCGGGCCACGGATTCCACGTAGGACAGGTCGGCCTCGCCGCTTTCGCTGGGGGGCGTTCCGACGGCGATGAAAATCGCCTCACTCGCCCGCACCGCTCCTTGCAGG
>Ga0209698_10006614_pt1 | contig 12287 bp, 6 predicted proteins | sample LitLauG_LLR_2012_FD_187203 | JGI IMG/M metagenome (GOLD analysis project Ga0209698, IMG submission 187203) | Freshwater sediment microbial communities from Pennsylvania, USA - Little Laurel Run_MetaG_LLR_2012 (SPAdes) (version 2) | ecosystem: Environmental > Aquatic > Freshwater > Creek >...
TATCTATCAAGGCAAAGGTAGAAATGTCGCTTGTTTCTGGCTTGTTTCTAGCGCAGGGGGCAGCGGTGCGCAGCAGGTAGCGGCAAGACTTATAATCGCTCCAATGGACGACTTCCCTCCTCCGCGCGGGGCAGACGGATCGAGCGCTTACGCAGACCGGCAACCCCCCTTCGTCGCTATTCACGCCATCGACGTTTTTGTTCGCGATCAGGAGCGAAGCTTGCGATTCTATGTGGACCAACTCGGATTCCGGGTGGCCTTTGACTCCCGGCTGCAATCCGGAGACCGATGGGTGGCGGTCGCTCCACCTGATGGGACGGCAGTCCTCGCACTGGTCGCGCCTCGTCGCGAATCCAAGCAACACAAGCTCATAGGCCGGTCTACAGGGGTTGTTTTCGTTACCGAGGATGTGGTTGCCAAATGGGAAGAATGGCGGCGGCGCGGCGTTCGTTTTCTCTTCACTCCCCGCCTGAGACGCATCAAGTACGAGCGCCAGGAGCAGACTCCGCCCGCGGAGCAGGCGCCCGTTTGGGGCGGAGTCTTCACCCGGTTCAAGGATGTGGACGGAAACTCCTTTTCGCTGGTGGGCTTCGACGCGGTGAATCGGCACATCGAAGCGCAACGCCGATTGATTGCCGGGAAACTGGAAATGGAACGCCGCGCGGCACAGGAATTGGAGTTTGCGAAACAAGTGCAGGCGAGGCTTTTTCCCCAGAGTCTGCCGCCCATGGAAACACTCGGATTTGCGGGAGTGTGCGTCCAGGCCCGCCAAGTAGGCGGCGATTACCACGACCTCCTCGATCTGGGCCGCGGACGCTTTGGGCTGGTGATCGCAGATATCTCCGGCAAGGGGATGGCCGCCGCTCTTCTGATGGCTAACCTGCAGGCCAACTTTCGCAGCCAGTGCGCGGGCGCAGCGGATGAGCCCGAGCGTTTGTTGCGCGCGGTGAACCGGCTGTTTTACGAAAATACCAACGAGAGCGCGTACGCCACGCTCTTCTTTGGCGAATACGACGACAACACCCAGCAGTTGCGCTATGCAAACTGCGGGCACCTGCCGGCGCTGCTGCTGCGACGCGACGACACGGTGGAAAGACTCGATTCCACCGGAACCGTAGTGGGGCTTTTCAAAGAATGGGAATGCGAGATAGCGGTGCAGCAGATCTTCTCAGGCGATATTCTCGCACTCTACAGCGACGGGATCACGGAAGCGTTCAACGATGCCGGCGAGGAATTCGGGGAACCTCGCTTGGTTGAGGCGCTACAAAGGTATCGTGACCTGCCCCCGGAGTCTGTGATCGCCTCGATCGTCGACGAGGTTCAGCGGTTCAGCTCCCACGAACAGCACGATGACATCACGTTGATTGTGGCGAGGTGCCGGTAGAGCGTTGTTTATAGCAGTTTTACTGTTCCCGGCTGTTATAGAAACCACATGGGCGCTTTCAGAGACCCGGCCGCGAAATCGGCGAACTGACAGCGGATTTTGGGGCAGTGTCCCGCCGCCTGGCGGGCCTTCGTTCGAATTGCGCGAGTGCCAAACAACGCGTGCTGAACCAGGGTGACGCCCGTGGCGAGGTCCCAGAACTTCCTTAGCGCGGTTTTTACGCTATTGACATACGGTTGTCATGTTTCGCAGGTATCCTCGACCATTCGCTCGTTCTCAGATCCCAAGGTGTCTGGTTTCAAATTTGGAGGTGGGTATGCAGAATCCATTGAGGTATTCGCGCCGGAAATGCCTGTTGGCGGCCTGCGTTTTTCTGGCCTTGGCTTCGATGCTCGCCCAGCAAGGCGAGGGAACGGTTACCGGCACAGTGCTCGACGTGGCCGGTAGAGCCATACCGAGCGCGAAGGTTGAGTTTAAGAGCGAGGCCAATGGCAGTTCGCGGAGCGTCACGACCAACTCGGAAGGTCAATTTTCAGCCGCTGGTTTGGCGGCCGGTGCCTATTCGATTTCGGCTTCAGCCCAGGGATTTTCCACCGCTACGAAGTCCGCCCAGCAGGTGGCCGCGGGCGGAACCCAGGACATTTCGATTATCCTCAGCGTCAGCACCGTGTCCACGTCGGTCACGGTGGAGGCGTCCGTGTCGGTTGCGGCGCAACTGGCGCCCTCGGGCAACACGCTGGACGCCGTGTCCGCAAAGACCGAGATCTCGCCCACCTTCGTCCAGAACTTCATTCCGCCCACCGCCGATTTTGCGGAGGTGATCAACTATGCCCCAGGGACGTTCGCAGTCAATACCAACGGAGTCGGACTCGGACAAGGCAAGACGTTTTTCCGCGGCTTCAAAGACGGCCAATACACCATGGCGTATGACGGCATTCCGTTCCAGGACACCAACGACCCGACGCATCACTCGTGGGCGTTTTTCCCCGCTCAATGGATCGGCGGAGCGGACTTCGACCGCAGCCCGGGAACGGCGTCGTCGGTCGGTCCGACGAACTATGGGGGATCGATCAACCTGCTGTCGCGCGATTTGCCTCCGGGACCAGACGTCCGCGCCAGTTTCTCCTATGGTTCGTTTAATACACGTCTGGTCGACTTGGCCTTCGATTCGGGCCAGTTCGGCGGTAACTCAAAGAAGTCGTCGCTGTTCCTTGACTTTCACCAGCTTCTGTCAGACGGCTACCAGACCTACAACTACCAGAAGCGCGTGGCGGGAGCGACTAAGTATCAGTACAGACTTTCGGATAAGACACAGATCACCGTGGACTTCGGAATGATCGATCTGTGGACCAACACGCCGGACTGGGTCGCGCCGCAGCGGTCCCAGGTGGCTCAGTTCGGAAACAATTTCCTCATGAACGGCGACCCCAGCAGCCCGTTCTACTACGGCTATAGCTTTTACCACGTACAAACAGACTTTGGCTATATCGGTGTCCACTCGGACTTGGGCGACGGTTGGAAGTTCGATAACAAGGCTTCGACCTACCGTTACTGGAACAAACAAAATCTGGAAAAGAACCTGAGTGCCATATCGCCCACCAGTGCGGTCGACAAGCTCAATGGGGCGAACCATATCGGCGACATCGTCAATGTAAGCAAAGAGTCCCGCCTGGGCGTTTTCCGCGCTGGCGCCTGGTACGACTGGTCTTACACGGACCGCTACCAGTACACCTCTTCTCCCTTCAACTGGCAAGACGTCGTCACCCCGCTCTTCCACGAACATTTCATCACCCAGATCATGCAGCCGTTCGTCGAGTACGAGTTCCGTCCGGCTCCCAAACTCGCGATCATTGTCGGCGTCAAGGATGCCTATTACAACATGTGGTTTAATCAGTACCAGGACAATGGCAAGACCGTCGGTTGCCTGGGCGGCACTCTGGTCGGCCCGGCCAAGACCACTGGGACTTGCGTCGGCGGGGCACAGTTCACTTCGCATGGCGTGGGGTACAACGCGTGGCTGCCGTCGGCCTCGGCGCGTTACCGCCTGCGGAATAACTGGTCGGTGTACGCGCAATTCGGCGAAGGCAGCACCATTCCGCCAACCAGTGTCTTCGATACGGCGAACGGCGCCGTGGAGAAGCCTCCGAAGCAGACCATCGCCAAGACTTACCAGGGTGGCACCGTGCTGAAATACCGCCGCTGGACCCTGGACGTTGACGCTTACTACATCCACTTCCAGAATCCCTACTCGGCAATTAACGATCCCCTCAACCAAAACGACCCGATCTATGTTTCGACGGGTCCATCGAACACGAAGGGCATGGAAGCGGAAGGCAACCTCGTCGTTGGTCATGGGCTCAGCTTGTATTTGAACGGAACCGTAGGGGCGGCCCGTTACCAAACCACTGGCTTGTGGGTGGCCAATGCTCCGCGGGATACCGGGACCGTGGGCATGACCTGGCAGCGGAAAAACTGGGATGTGGGCTTTTTCGAAAAGCGCATCGGCCAGATGTACAACGATAACGGCTCGGTTAATCAGGCCATCCCGATCAACCCCTTCAGCCTAACCAATCTGAACGTGAACTACACGGTGAAGAACAACTCCTTCATGCGGGGGAGCAAACTGGGCTTGAGCGTCAACAATTTGTTTGACTCGCACAACATTGTGGGCGTTGCTCCGGCCAACGGACCTACCGCCGCAAGCCCCTTCACCGCTGCTCCGGGAGACCTGCTGACGCTCTTACCAGGGCGCAGCGTGATGATCTCGTTAACCGTTGGTTACGCACCGCGCCGGTAATACTGGCGCTTATTCCGAGCCTGAGGAAGTCATCGAGCACGCGCTGGTTGGGACGATACCCAGAGGGGAGTGACCGATGCAAAACAGGTTCGCGCTGAAATGCGGCGGTTCAAAGAGGACTGGAAGAAGCATCGCCGGCGCTGGCTGAATGGCCTTTGACTGGCCCCATCCGCGAAGATGCCGGCCAACCTCTGGTGGCATGGGGATTTCGCGCGGGGAACCCTTTCGTCGGCCGCAACCCCGCAGCCGCCAAGCCCGACTACGTAGGCTCCTGTAATTGAAAAGCGTGGATTTTGCCGAACTGATCGCCGGCAACGATGAGGCCGGCATCACAGGCGCAAGCCTCAAGGCCGCCGTCAGCAGAGAAACTGGCGATTTCTTTTCCCGTGCTGAGATCCCACACCTTCAGCGTGTTGTCATGGGATGTGGAGATGACCCTCTTGCCATCTCTGGAGACGGCCACGGCGGTGACACCATTGCTATGCCCGGTGAGTGTGCGCACCTCCGTTCCGGTATCCAGGTCCCACACCTTCAACGTTTGGTCCCACGACGAGGAGATGGCCCAATTGAGATCGTGTGCCACCGCCACGGCAGACACCACCGAAATATGCCCGCTGAGCGTACGGACCTCGGCGCCCGTGTCCAGGTCCCAGATCTTCAATGTGTGATCCCAGGACGCTGAGATCGCGCGATTCCCGTTCCCAAACACCGCCACGGCGGTGACCCAGCGCGAATGTCCCCTGATGGTGCGAACTTCGCCGCCAGTTTCCAGATCCCAGATCTTCAGCGTATCGTCCGATGACGCAGAAATGGCGCGTTTGCCGTCCTCGTATACGGCGACGCCCCTCACCGGCTTGGCGTGCCCCGTAAGAGTGCGCAATACATCGCCACCTTCCAGCTGCCACACTTTCAGCGTTCCGTCGGCTGATGCGGAGATGGCAAACTGGCCGGCCCCAAAAACTGCGACGGCCGTTATACCATCGGAATGCCCATGGAGAGTACGGATTTCGGCGCGCTTGGCCAAGTCCCAGATCTTCAGTGTGCGGTCCCAGGATGCGGAGATCACCCGGTTACCATCGCGATACACCGCGACGGCCGTAACCTCAGCGCCATGTCCGATATCGGCGCGGGTCTGGGGACTTGCCGCAAGGTCCCACACCTTCAATGTCCGGTCCCAGGATGCCGAAATGGCGCGCTTGCCGGCGGCAAACACGGCCACGCCGGTGACTGAGTCGGCGTGCCCCCTGAGGGTCGTGATCTGGGCACCCGTAGCCAAGTCCCATACCTTGAGAGTTCGGTCCCAGGATGCCGATACGGCCAGGCTCCCGTCCCCCTGAACCCCCACGGCAGTAACCACATCGGTATGCCCTATGAGCGTGCGAATCTGGGTGCCGGTAGCCAGATCCCACAACCTTCAGGGTCTGGTCCCAAGACGCGGAGACGGCTCGCTCGCCATCGGCATACACGGCCAGGGAAGTGACTCGTTTGGAGTGCCCTGTAAGAGTGTGTAGCTCGACGCCCGTCTCAAAGTCCCAGACCTTTAGGGTTCCATCCGCGGACGAGGAGACGACGCGTTGGCTGTTCCCACAGATCGCCACAGCGGTGACCGACGCGTTATGACCGCTAAAGGAGCGGATCTCGAGGCCGCTCTCCAAATCCCACACCTTCAGTGTTTGGTCCCAGGAGCCGGAGATAGCCTTCTTGTGGTCCCCACAAACCGCGACTGCTGTCACCGCGTCGGTGTGCCCGCTGATTGTGCGCGCCTCCGCGCCGGTCTCCAGGTTCCAGACCTTTAGTAACTTGTCGTCAGAAGCGGAAATGGCCTGTTTGCCGCCGCCACAGACCGCAACGGCATTCACCATGTCCGCATGCCCAATGAGGGTGCGCACTTCGGCGCCGGACGCCAGGTCCCACACCTTCAGGGTTTGATCGTCAGAACCGGAGATGGCGTGTTTGCCATTTGCGCACACCACGACGGCGGTCACCCAGCGGGAATGTCCGACGATAGTGCGCAACAAGGCTTGTCCAGGGGCGGTCAGCGCGGGGTGCAACGGCCGCAACCAGCAAGAACGCCGGCCATATTGTCGAACCATGTCCCAAAACTCAGGAATGTCAAAGGACAGCAGGCGTCCCACGAGTTGAGGCACCAGTTGGGTTGTATCGCGTGCCAGTATGTGCGTGGAGAGCCGTAACGCGCCTTGGATCGCGTCCTTACCTTCTCCGGAGTCCAAATGGTCGAAATCCCGGATTACCTCCTCGGTACCCGAGGCCTCAAGCTTCCCTTCAAGCCACGCCGCATTCCATAGCGTCGTGCGTAAATCTTTCTTTCGGCCGGCTTGATCGAGGTGCCAGGTCAGCCATCGCCATGCGTATGCGTCCGGAAGATGATGCCAGTCCTCCCAAGCATCCACCAGCCGGCTGTGCAGCTCGGCTGCATTCTGAAGTTTGTCCGCCAACCACTTCCGCATCACGTCGTGGAGCCGGAGCGTCCCGCTCTGAAGGTCCAACTTGATGAGCGAGAGCTGGGCCAAGGCTTGTGCCGTGTCCTCGGTCTCCCATTCCTCCAGTCTCCACAGACAGCTGACCGCGGTAAGGGGAATGGAAACGTCCTCGGGAAAGATAGCCAGTTCGCAAAACCGGCTGTGTTCCTCATGGCCCAACAGCTCTAAGCTCGCTCCGATTACTGTCTCAATGGTGCGATAGCGCGGCTCTGCCGTGCTGTTCCGCAGTGCGCCGACGCCCCTCTTCTCAAGGGCGCGCAGCACGTGGTGTAAGGCACCCTCGGCTGAGTCACCGCGCTCGATTCGCTGTCCCATGGTGGCACGCGCCAGTTCCAACGCCAGCGGCCACTCGCCGAGACGGCGCGCCAGTTCCGCGGCTTGGGACAAATCCAAACCACTTATTCCCGAAGTCAGCAGTGCGACTGACTCGCCCGAGGTCATCTCATCGACGACTACGCTCTTTGCCTTGGCAGCAATTTCCGAATCACGCGTGGTAATGAGGCGGGCGCAACCCGCACCTCCGCGAAGGAACGGACGCAAATGAGCGGCGTCCCACACGTCGTCGATAACAATGAGGCAGTTCCGATCTCCGAGGATCTGGGCAACCTGAGAGGCTGCGTCTTCTTCATCGGCGAAGCCGGGACGTTCACCAGTAAAGGCGGCGTACAAGGTAGTCAGCTTTCGCAACACATCCGGCTGTTGGCCCAGGGTCACCCATAGAATGCCGTCGTCGAAGTTCAGGATCAGGTCCTCGTCGTGGCAGAGCGCAGTCGCCAGCGTCGTCTTCCCGAACCCGCCAGCGCCGGAAAGAGCCGTCGTGATGGCCACGGGACCGCTGCGGTCTGGCTGCAGCAAGAGCCCCTTCAATTGCTCAAACTCGCGGGGCCGGTCTACGAATGTCTCTGGCAGGTCCGGGGGCGTGAACGGAACACGCGGCGTATCGCATCCCTTCCGCAAGTGCGCAACAAACACATGCCATTCCTTGTCGATGTCGAAGAAATGTGACTTGCTCATCCAGCGTGGTAAGTCCGCAAAGCGAAGCCCGGTTTCCGGCGCACCCTTTACCGGGTACACACACACGCCCTGTTGTCGCGCGAAGCGCCACTCTTTGCGGACCAACGACGATTCCATTGCCGCGGGCGTCATCACCAGAATTAGAAACTCCACCGAATCGATGGCATCGGTGATCTGCTTCCACCAACCCACCCCGCCTTCGAGAAGCAGCCGATCCTGATTGATCGGGATGTCGGGCGCCTCCAGCGTGAGCCGGTCACGCAGCCGAGCCGCGAATTCCTCACCATCCTTTCGCGCGTATGACAGGAACACGCCGTTCCGTCCTTTTCCGGGCATCAGAGTCACTATACTTGATTGCTGAGCGAAGCTGGACCCACTTTGCCGCTGCACTACTGCAGGCGCTGGGCGGGGACCGAAAACCCACCCCCATTTCTGCTACGATCACCTTGCTAAGCATCCATGCCTCCGACGCCGCTCTTGCAGGCCACCTCCATCACCAAGTCGTATGCCGGCCTGAAAGCCCTGAGCAACGTTTCCTTAGAGCTGCGCGCGGGTGAAGTACACGCGCTCATCGGCGAAAATGGCGCGGGCAAGTCAACCCTCATCAAGATCATCACCGGCGCCGTCACGGCCGATTCCGGAACCCTCGCCGTCGGGGGCCAGGCCGTCGCCCACAACTCGCCCGACATCTCGCGGGCCCTCGGCATCGCCGCCATCTACCAGCAGCCCTCACTGTTTCCCCATCTCACCATTGCCGAGAACATCGCCCTTGCCGTGGAAAGCGGCTCCGCCTGGCGCAGGCTCGATTGGACGGCCCGCGCCCGGCTCGCCGCCGGCCTGCTGGCACGGGCCGGCGCATCGCTCGACCCCGGAAAGCTCGTCGGCAGCCTCAGCATGCCGGAGCAGCAGATCGTCGAAATCGCCAAGGCCCTCGGCGCCGAAGCCAAGATCCTCATCATGGACGAACCCACGGCCTCGCTCTCCGATCGCGAGGTCGAGAGCCTCTTCGGCGTGGTCGCCCTGCTGCGCAGCCAGGGCGTCGGCATCATTTATATCTCGCACCGCCTGGAGGAAATCTCCGCCATCGCGGACCGCGTCACGGTGCTGCGCGATGGCCACACCATCGCCACCCGCGACATGCAGGGTGTGGACCGCGCTGAACTGATCCGCCTCATGGTGGGCCGCGAACTCTCCGCCGTCTTCCCGAAACGCCAAGTCCCCATCGGCGAAACCGTGCTACGTGCTGTCGGATTGGGCAGCCGCGCGGCGGGCGTGCACGACATCACATTGGAAGTCAGGCGCGGCGAAATCCTGGGCCTCGCCGGGTTAGTGGGCTCCGGCCGCACCCAGCTTGCCGAGACCATTTTCGGTCTGACTCCGGCAGATTCGGGAACGATGGAAGTTGGGGAATCGGGCGCGCTCCGCATCGAATCGCCCGCCGCGGCCATCCGCCATGGTATCGGCTACGTGCCGGAGGACCGCCGCCAGCACGGGATCGTGCTCGAAATGCCCATCGCCGCCAATGTCAGCCTGGCCAACTTGGCGTCGGTCTCGCGCGCCGGGCTGATTTCCGAAACGCGCGAATGCGCGCTGGCCGAGCGGTACATCGGCCAGTTGCGCGTGAAGACGCAGTCCGCCCATGCCGAAGCTGGTTCGCTCTCCGGCGGCAATCAGCAGAAGGTGGCGTTGGCGCGGTGGCTCGCCATCAAGCCCACGGTGCTGATTCTGGACGAGCCCACTCAGGGAGTCGACGTCGGCTCCAAGGCGGAGATCCACAAACTCATGTGCGATTTGGCGGAAGCCGGGCTGGCGATTATCATGATCTCTTCGGAACTGCCGGAGATTCTGGGTATGAGCGACCGCATTGCCGTCATGCACGCCGGAACTATCGCGGGCTTTCTCTCGCGCGCGGAGGCAACCCAGCACAAGATCCTCTCGCTCGCGCTGGGGCATGAGGCGTCGCCGGATATGGGGCAGGTATGAACCGCGGAGACGCGCGGCGGCTGCCTGGCTGTGAAGGGAGGCCTCGCTAGTGCTGGAACGATACCGGCGGGAGATCTCGGTCGCGGGGGCTATCCTGGCGTTGGCCGTCGTCCTGGCCTTCGTGGCCCCGGGCTTCTTCACGCTCCAGAATCAAACCGACCTGCTGCTCACCAACATGCCGGTGCTCATCGTCGCACTCGGCATGACGCTGGTGATCCTGGCGGGCCAGATCGATATCTCGGTCGGCTCGGTCTTCGCCATCTGCGGTGTGGCCGCGGGAGTACTCGCCAAGATGGGACTTCCGACCCCTATTGCCGGGTTGGCCGCCTGCGCGATCGGCGCGGCGTTTGGTGCCCTGAACGGCGCACTGGTGGCATACGTGCGCATCCCTTCCATCGTGGTCACGCTGGCCATGATGGTGGCGCTCCGCGACGGCCTTCGCTGGACCACCCAGGGCGCCTGGATACAAAACCTGCCGCCCGATTTTCAATGGTTCGGCCTTTCGCAATCCGCCAGCCAGTCCGCCACTTTCTTCTGCGCGGTGCTGCTGCTATTCGGCTTTGCGTGGGGCTTGCGCAATCTGGCTGCCGGCCGCGCGGTTTACGCTACCGGATCCAACGCCGACGCCGCCCGGTTGTCGGGCATTCATCCCAACCTGGTAACCTGCGCCGTATTCATCGTCACCGGAACCTTGACCGGCTTTGCCGCCATGCTGAACTCGGTGCGCTTCAACCAGATTCCCTCCAACGCCGGGCTGGGCCTGGAACTCAAAGTGATTGCCGCGGTGGTGGTGGGTGGCACAGCCATTACCGGCGGAAAGGGCACCATCCTGGGTACGCTGCTGGGCATGATTCTGCTCGGCATGATCGGCCCGGCGCTGACGTTTCTGGGAGTCAGCGCCTACTGGGAGCGCGCTATTCAAGGCGTGATCATTCTGGCCGCGGTGGCCGTGGATGCCCTCCGCGCCCGATCGGGGAGATATGCAGGCAGCCCTGCCCCAGCCGGCGCGTAGGCAGGCCGCGCGCAGGAATTGGCGCGAGCGCTGGTTCCCCAACGGCGAATGGATCCTGCTGCTGGCACTGCTGGCCGAAGTGGGCCTCTTCTCCGCCATCGGCCAGAATTTCTTCACCGCCGGAAACTTCTTCGAAGTCGTTCGCTTCAGCGTGGAACTTGGGCTTCTGGCCATCGCGCTTACACCGGTCATCGTCACCGGCGGGATCGATCTTTCCGTGGGCTCCATGCTCGGTCTGGCTGCCGTCGTATTCGGCGCCGCGTACCGCGATTGGCACCTTCCCGTGCCGGCCGCCGCCGCCCTGGCCCTGCTGGTGGGCTGCACGGGCGGAGGGCTGAACGCGCTGTTGATTGCCCGCTTTCAGATTCCGCCGCTCATCGTGACCCTGGGCTCCTACTCCTTGTTTCGCGGCATCGCCGAAGGCATTACCGGGGGCGCGGTCAATTACTCCGATTTCCCGCGGCCCTTCCTCTTCCTTGGCCAAGGCTACCTGTGGGGAGTGATCCCGGCGCAGGTGCCGCTCTTCGCACTGGCGTTTGCCGGCTACGCCGTTCTGCTGCACCGTTCCACCATCGGCCGCGGTTTGTACGTCATCGGATTCACGCAGGCCGGCGCGCGCTATGCCGGGGTCCCGGTCTCGAAACGAATCGGGCTGGTCTATCTGCTGTCCGGCATGGTTTCGAGCGTCGCGGCCATCATCTATGTGTCGCACCTCGGCCAGGCCAAGTCGGACGCCGGCACCGGGTACGAATTGGACGCCATCACCGCCGTCGTGCTGGGCGGCACATCGGTCTTCGGAGGGCGCGGCACGCTCTGGGGCACGCTGCTCGGCCTGTTTTCGATTTCCGTGTTGCAGAACGGCCTGCATCTGGCCGCGTTGCCTTCCGAACTCACCGGCTTGCTCACCGGAACCCTGCTGCTGATCGTCATCAGCATTGACCGCCTCAACGTGGCACGGGCCTCCCGGCCTGTGTCTCTTCCTGCACCAGACGAGACCTTTTCCATGAAAAACAGCCAAATTGCCATTCTCTGCGCAGCCATTCTCGCCGCGGCCCTGATCGTGGCCGGCAGCAATCTGTGGATGGTGCGGTCGCTCCAGCCCGCGGCCGGCTCCGCTGCGACTCCGGCAACTGTGCCCGGCGGCCACCGCACCGTGATCGCCATGATGCCCAAGGCCAAGGGCGATCCCTACTTCGTGAGCTGCCGCGCCGGCGCCGAAGAGGCGGCCAAGGAACTGGGCGTCGAACTGATCTGGGACGGCCCCACCGGCCTCGACGCCGCCAAGCAAAACGAGATGGTCGAGAGCTGGATCACCCGCAGGGTCGACGCCATCGCCGTGGCCGTCGAGAATCAGGCCGGCATCTCCACCGTTCTCCGCAAGGCCCGTGATCGCGGCATCCGTGTGCTCACCTGGGATGCCGACGCGGCCCCTGACGCGCGCGACTTTTTCGTCAACCAGGCCACGCCCGAAGGCATCGGCTTCACCCTCACCGACCTGGCCGCGCGTCTGCTTTCCGAAAAGGGCGACTTCGCGGTCATCACCGGCGCCCTCAGCGCCGCCAATCAGAACCTGTGGATCGACAACATCCGCAGGCG
>Ga0209698_10006615_pt1 | contig 12286 bp, 10 predicted proteins | sample LitLauG_LLR_2012_FD_187203 | JGI IMG/M metagenome (GOLD analysis project Ga0209698, IMG submission 187203) | Freshwater sediment microbial communities from Pennsylvania, USA - Little Laurel Run_MetaG_LLR_2012 (SPAdes) (version 2) | ecosystem: Environmental > Aquatic > Freshwater > Creek >...
TGGAGTGGACCCCAAAACTGAGACATAGAAAATGGTGACAGTTCTCGAGAGGAGAACGCATGTCACAGGAAGATGCGAAGTCGGTTGAGTACGCGATGGAGTTGAAGTTGGCGGCGGTGCGCCGGGTGTTGGCGGGAGAAAGCGTAAATGCAGTGGCGCAGGGGTTGGGGATTCGACGCAAGCGGCTGTACGTGTGGAAGGACCGCTACGCGGAGTTGGGCGAAGCCGGTCTGGTGCGTAGACGCGGGGGAAGGCCGCGGAAGATAGTGCCGGCTGCAGAGGAGGGATCGGAAGGGTTGGCCGGACGCGGTGAGTTGCTGGCGGCGCGGCGGCGGATCGCAGAACTGGAACGCAAGGTGGGGCAGCAGGAACTGGAACTGGATTTTTTCGGCGAGGCCTTGCGGCGTATAAAAGTGGACGCGAAGCGGTCTGCACATTGATTGCGGAGCGGGCCGGGCAAGGCGGCCTCACGGTGGAACGAATGTGCGAGTTGAGTGGCGTGAGCCGGGCGGGATTCTATCGGCAATGGCAGGCGTCGGTGCCGCGACAGGCGGACACGGCCTTGCGCGATGCAGTGCAACAGGTCGCCGTGGAGAAGCGTTTCTACGGGTATCGGCGGGTGCAGCGGGAGTTGCGCCTGCGTGGACACTGGGTCAATGCCAAGCGGGTGCTGCGCTTGATGCGCGAGGACAATCTGCTCTGTCTGCGCACGCGGCGCTTTGTACCTGCGACGACGGATTCGCGCCATGGTTGGCGGGTTTGGCCGAATCTGGCGCGCGGTCTGATCACGCGCAACCTGAATGAACTCTGGGTCGCCGACATCACCTATGTGCGACTACAGGAGGAGTTCGTTTATGTCGCCGTGGTGCTGGACGCACACTCCCGCCGAGTAATTGGCTGGGCCGTCGCGACCCATCTGGGTGCAAGCCTGGCCGTGGAAGCTTTGCGCATGGCCCTCACCGAACGACAGCCCGCGCCGGGCTTGATTCATCACTCCGACCGCGGCATCCAGTACGCTTGCGCCGACTACCTTACTCTGCTGGCCGACCATGGCCTACAGCCGAGCATGAGTCGCGTAGGCAATCCCTACGACAACGCCAAGGCTGAGTCTTTCATGAAAACGCTCAAAGAAGAGCAGGTGCGCGGTAACCAGTGGCGCGATCTGCATGCCCTGCGCGAAGACCTGGCAACGTTTCTGCAGATTACCTACAACCACCAGCGACTGCATTCCGCGCTGGACTACCAAACCCCAGCCGCCTTCGAACAGCAGTTGCTCGCTTAGAGCCTCGGCTCCTACATCGCTGCGTGGGGCGAGGGAGCTGACCGCCCCCTCGCCCCACTCCCCGGTTTACAATCCTTTCCGGCAAAATAACTGTCCCTAATTTCCTTGTCTCACGCGAGGGGTGCAGTTCAGTGCAGTTCATCCGTCTGTCCCCGGTTCCCCCCCGGTTTCCCGGCCATTGACCTGTCCGTTTGTTGCCTACAATCACAAGATTGTCTGCCTCTGTGATATCTTGCGCGCAGACACCTTGAGCCCAAAATCTACATTCGTGAAAAGAAGATTAATTCGAGCATTCGCGGTAATCGCAGTGGTGTGGGTGATTGCCTGCGGGGCGCTCTACGAAATCATGCGACAGCCGCCGGAAACATTTGCGCGGGCCATGGCGCGAATACCGGGGCCGGTCGCATTTCTTGTCCTGCCTTTTGAGACGTTGTGGACGCACGCTCGCGGCGGCGCCTTGCAGGTTGGCGATTCCGCGCCCGATTTTTCACTGATGAAACTGGACAAGAGCGCTTCGGTGCGGCTGTCCACCCTGACGGCGCAGGGGCGTCCTGTGGTGCTGATTTTTGGCAGCTACACTTGACCGCCTTTCCGGCGGGAGGTGCCCGCTCTCAATAAGCTCTACGAGCAATACGGGAATAAGGTCGCTTTCCTGGTGGTGTACATCACGGAAGCGCATCCGAGCGATGTTTGGCAGATGCAGAGCAATATAAAGGATAGTGTTGTTTTTGCCAGCCCGAAGGATGAAGAGGAGCGCGCGCTGATGGCGGGAGCGTGTGTGCGAAAGTTGGGCATCCAGATTCCCGCGGTGATCGATGAATTCGGCAACTCGACCGAGCAAGCTTATACGGGCTGGCCCGATCGTCTTTACTTGATCGACGCCAAGGGCCGGGTCGCCTACAAGGCCAAACCGGGTCCGTTCGGCTTTAAGTCCGACGAATTGCGCGCGGCGCTGGGCAGGCTGGTAAATTAAGCTGGCCCCGTTGCATTTTCGGGTGCGATGCGTTTGAGTCCAAGGTATTGCTAGCGGCGGGAGATTAGAGGCCATCTCATAATGAACCGAAGGGATAGACTGCCCGGGCCCTCAGGGGCTAAAGCCCTCGGATTTATTGGCTCTGGGCGGCAGGACTGAAGCGGTGCCCTAGCCAAACCGATTTATGAGATAGCTTCTAGAACTAACAATAAGGAGGCGACCAGAGATGAGAAATCCTGTTCAGGTAGTGGCCGCATTGGCTGCTCTATTTTTGCTGCCAGGTTTCGGTCCCGCGCGGCCGGACGTGCCGGAAAGTTTGAAAGCCCCGGCGGGCGAGGAAGTCGTTCTCGCGGCGCATGCTACGGGCGTGCAAATCTATGTGTGCCAAGTCGAGAGCGAGCAAAAATCTGCCTGGGTGCTGAAGGCGCCCGAGGCGGAGTTGACCGACGCGGCCGGGAAGACGATTGTGCATCATTCCGCCGGGCCCACATGGAAGCACATCGATGGAAGCGAAGTGACCGGTAAGGTGGTTGCCCGGCAGGATGCGCCGAAGGCGGGTGCGATCCCGTGGCTGCTGTTATCGGCGGCGAGTCACACTGGCGAAGGCATTTTGGCTCGCGTTACGACGATCCAACGCATTCTTACCGACGGCGGCTTGCCGCCGAACGCTGCCGATTGCAGTTCCTCGGCGAAGGGCAAGGAGTCGCGGAGCGCCTACTCCGCCGATTACTATTTCTACGCGCCGACCCCAGCACCAGCCGCGAAAAGCGACGGTAAGTGACTGGCTCTAAGCGCTGACATTCAGTGTGCTGCGACTTCCATAGACCTTTTCCAACACCGACGTGGTGTTGTCAGGCGGGCTCGCAGAAGGGCCATTCGAATTCAGGCTGCTCAGGCTGCTGAGCAAATCCGCAACCAATTGCTCCGATTGGGATGCGGCATTGATCTCGTTTGTCTGCGACGGCGAGTTAGTGTTCTTCAGATCGGCCTGCACCGTCGCAAAGACAGACTGAGCGGTAGATAGATTTCCTGAACCGAGCGCGCTGCCAAGCGCCGCCAGATCGGTGGAAAGTTGCGAGTTGCTGTATCCGCCGCTCCCGCTGGCCGCCGCCAGGCTCTGATTCAGCCTCAGCACGGTCTGAAACGACGACTGCGCGCTTTTCAGGTCACTGGATGCCAGGCTATTTTGCAGGTTCTGCAATGCCTGCTGTAGCTGGTTTGAGTCGCTTGATGAGAGAACGTACTGACCGAGACTGACAGCCGAAATCGAGCCGGTGGCCATGGTTCCGCCTTCCCCGAGAGCGTTAGCCCTGCGCCCGCTTGTCTATGCCATCGGCAGTCTCGCCCAGAAGCTTTAGGGCAGAGTCTCGTCCAAAATCCAGAGGACCCCTCTAAAGAAACAAAGCACTTATGGGCTACTCTGCCGCGGTGCGCCACGGTAGAAGCACGGCCCGCCGCCCTACTCGCCCCTTAACAAGAATTGTACAAAGCAGTGACGCCGCGTTGACAACCTGCCACCAGCCACGGAACTAGCATTCGATGGTCAGCAGAAACTGAAAATTTGTGTTCTGCGTCGGTCTCGCACAATCCAAGGAGGATTCTGTTATGCAGCGTTGCAAGATTAGTTTCACAATTTGCCTCGGCCTCGCCGTACTGTTCACTACGAGCGCAGCCCTGGCGCAGTATCAACTCACGAATCTGGTTTCGAACCAGGTCGGAGCGGCAAAGCACGACGACCCGCTGATGGTGAACGCCTGGGGACTCACTTATGGCCCGGGCGGACCTTTCTGGCTCAGCGACAACGGCTCCGGTTGGTCGACACTTTACACCGCCCAGGGAGTCAAGAAGGGCCTGCAGGTGGTGGTTCCATCGGAAAGCGGCGCAGGTCCGGGTTCGCCGACCGGGATTGTCTTCAACGGATCCAATGGAGAGTTTCAAGTGCAGGGGTGGCAGGCGTTCTTCCTGTTCGCGACTTTGGATGGGACCATCAGCGGCTGGGCGCCGCAGTCCAATCCGAACGACGCCCTGATTGCGGTCGATAACTCGGCGACGGGAGCGGTCTATACCGGCCTGGCGATTACCAGCAAACCGTCGGGAAACTTTCTCTATGCCGCCGACGCGGCCAACAACAAAGTCGATGTCTATGACGGAAGCTTTAACTTCGTCACCTCGTTCACCGACACCGCCCTGCCGGCGGGCTTCGCGCCGTTTGGCATTCAGGACATCGGCGGGCAGGTCTACGTAGCGTTTGCCGGTCCTACGGGTGGCTACATCGACGTTTTCCAGGAAGACGGAACGTTCGTGCGCACACTCGCACAAGGCAAACCCCTGAACCAGCCTTGGGGTCTCGCCGTGGCGCCCAAGAACTTTGGCAAACTGAGCAACACGCTGCTGGTTTCAAACAACACCAACCACGGCACCATCAACGCCTTTAATCTCGAGACCGGCCAGTTTGTGGGCACGGTCAGGGACACGAACGGCAAGAACATCGTCATCGACCAACTCTGGGGAATCGCATTCGGCGGGGGAAGCGCAAATAACGGCCGAACCAACCAACTCTTCTTCACCGCCGGTCCGGACGGCAATCAGGCTGGGACATTCGGAGTGATTAACCCGAAGTAGTTGTCCGCATTCTACGAACGCGAATGGAACGACGCAAAAACAATGCAACGAGGCCGCCGGAGCCGTGGCGGCCTCGGTTGTTTGCTCTCTCAGGGGCAGTCGCTCAGTTTCGCAATGGACCGAGAAAAATCGTGCACCACGAGGGACCACGAAGATTTTTCGTTTCAGGAGCTTTCCTTCGCGAGCCTTCGTGCCCTTCGTGGTTATGATTTTTCTCTGCTCTATGGCGAAATTGAGCGACTTCCCGCCGGAAACCGAGCGCGGTTGCAAAGGCTCAGATCGTGCATTAAGCTGAACTCTCGTACACCAAGCCGGGATGGCGGAACTGGCAGACGCAGCGGACTCAAAATCCGCCGGACTTCGGTCCTTGGGGGTTCGACTCCCCCTCCCGGCACCATCGTTAAAACCTTACGATTGATGCGATCATCAGACAACGAGACAACGGAAGGTTCGACGGATTTTAAGGGCAGCCACATACAAAGCCAGCTTTCCAGGAATACATAAGTCCGTCTACGCGGTTGCCACTTCTGTCACGACGGTTCTTGTTCTCAATATCTTGATGAACCCGTCGCTTACCGTGTGATCTTTGCTGTCAACTGAACGCTGAATGAGTTCCTCCCGCAGATTGTTTGCTTCCGGGAGAGGCAGGCAGATGGCAAGGAGGAAGTAGACACCTCTGAATCTTGGGTCGTCTATGTACTTCTTCTGTCTCTCGATGTCACCAACAAACACCTGAACGAGGAAGAAGTCAACGACCTTGTCGTGACGGAAATACCAGCGCGTGACCATTGCGCCCTTGTCGTCAGAAAAGACGCGCGGCACGATAAGCCTGTATTTCTTGAGCGCTGGTTGTTCAGCAATTGACTTGTCGGGAGGTAGCTCCCGCTGGTCATCCAGGCGCATCTGAAATACGCTCTCGGAGAACCGCTTCAAGGGAAATTCCTGACCTCCATGGGTCCGGCGGTATTCTTCGGCCGCTAGTTCGTATTGTTGTTCCTGTAACGAAAAGAGGTTCGGCACCTTGCCATTAGCTACCATCTGAACCACGACGCTGAGGTCCATAGGATTCGACAGGACGCGTTTTGTCCACTGCAAATCCTCGCCGGGCTTCTGGGCATTGAAAGCGGTTGCCAAAAAAGTGGCGCAGGCAGCCTTATAAGCATCTCCCCTGACCGGCCCACTCCTATCTAAGGTTGGTTCGCGGGACGCAAGAAACTCCTCAATTCGCTCGGTCTTCAGCGGCAGTAGCGTAAGCCTCTCGATTCCACTCGGCGGGGTCCAATCGAACGGCTGCGTTGCCAGAATGATATTGGCACTGCTATTTGTGGAGAAAAAGCTTTGAATATTTGCAACTGTAGTCGGCGACACTTCATTCAACCCATCGATACAAATGTCCATAGCGCCACTGTAGATGAGGCTTCTCAAGAAAACCAAATCACTAGCTGGACCCGCGAGTTTCTCCCGAATGCCCTCAACGACTCCATTTCCGCACTTGTTGGCGGGAAGAAAGACGACAACGCGTTTCGAGTTCGCGATGACGTACCGCAGGAACATAGTCTTTCCCAGTCCCGACTCCCCCTCGATCACTATTCGGCCTCTAAGCGCTGGGACGGCATCGGTAAGAGGCCCGATTTCTCCGGAGGGCTTCCTTACATCCGAACCAGCGAAGTACAACTCGTCAAAATTCTCATTGACGCCTGCGTCCTCCACTAAAGCGTCGCGGAATGGCAAGAAGAGTCTCGCGCGAAGGAATGGGGTCCAGAGAAGCAATTGCTCAACATAGAAGAAGCCTGCAATTTTCCTCACCCATTTGTTCCAGAAGAATATTGCCTGAATCTTCGCGGATTTTGGGTACAGGAAAATGAAAACCGTCCAGAACAGACTGTGAATCAGAAGAATTTCCCCGGCGCGGATTGACCAATGCTTGGTTCGGATCGAAGCGATGACGGCTGCAACAGCATCAGCACGCGTGGAGACTGGACCACCTACCTTTCGAAGATCATTCTCTTGTTCTTGAAGCAACGCGATGTCGGCCTCGCTCCATCCGAGTCCAATCGATTTGATGACAATGGCAGTTTGTTCTTGCAGGTCGTTTTGCAGTCTGGGGAGTCCGTCGCTAGGACCCCAAGCCGTCGCAAATGCTTCAAGGAGTCGAATGCCATCCTCGTGAGTAAGCGATTCGGGTAGATGCTCCGGATAACCCAACCAGGAGATTAGGTCGTTCTTTTGGGCGTCCCCACCGGCGCCGAAATATGCGAGAGCACGCAGCTCGGCACTGCGGGATGTGTCGTCATAGATGTAGCTCAGTAGTTGGAGGATTTCTCGCTCGCTCAGCGGGCGCAGACTCACAATGGAGGGTTCGATTTCAAATCTGTTGGTTTTTAGGTGGGTCACTTCCAAAGGAACAGCGTTATCCATCTTCAACGCAATGGCTACTTCGCCGAACGCCGCCGGATTCTGAAAGCCAAACCACCGCTGGTCATCATCCATGAGGCTCAGAATCCTGCCCGCATACTGTTGCGCGTGCATAAGGCCCAGGGCTCGAATAGCGTCAGCCGAAGAATCTCCTATTGTGTTAGGAGGCCCCGCGGCTATCTCCATGATTTTTTGTGCATAATTTGTAGCTTGCAGCCTCCCCAACGCGAGACACGCGCTACCTCGAACTGACTCGCTAGGATCACTAAGGTATGCCGCGACGTTGGGAATCTGCGCCTGATCTCCAATTTCTCCGACAGCTTCGATAGCGCCAGAGCGTATGCGCTCGTTCTTGTCTTTTAGGAACAGCAGAACAGATGGCAGTTGGTCCTTCGCTTTCAAGTTCCCAAGCGCCGTTGCCGCCGGAGAGATTGTGTACCTAGTCTCGTCCCGGAAGTGCTTGACCAAGTCAGGTGCAGCTTCTCTAGCCCCGATTTCGCCCAGGATGAGCATGGCTTGCTGGCTGCCGCGTCCGTTCAAGGCAGCAATTAGCTTAGGAATCGCAGATGCTGGTTTTAACTCAGCGAGGAACGCCCTTGCTGCCCTCGCCACGCAACGCGGAGTGTCGTTCTCAGGGTCGAGAGCTAGGTCGACCACGCTATCCGCCATTTCTGACGCGCCTAGCGAGCCTAGGGCTTCAATTGCAGCACAGCGACGAAATTCGTCACGCGCGTCTCTTGCATACTCGACAAATTTCGGCTTCAGATCGGAAGCCCCCATAACGCCAAGAGCTAGTATCGCTTCCTGTTCCACCCTCGCGTCCTTTGCATTCGAATCCAGGAGTCTTTCCACATCCGATCGAGGAACTTTGACCCATCTCAGCTCTCGCAGACGCTCCAGGGCTAAGGCCTTGACCAAGTCGCTGGAATCTTGGAATGCGGCCAGAGCTCCTCTAACCTGCCAGTCATTTGGTGTCCCGTCAGTCGCATTGATGCATTTTGGAGAATTGAGAAACAATATCGAGAGGCAGGCAAAGCAAATGCAAATACGGCACGTGCGTGCAATCATCGCTGGTCTCTGAGAAGAATCTTTGCAGGGTAGTTATCGACTGCGCAGTTTAGCATGAATCGTTCCAAGTGATTGGAGCAGCACACCTCGCTACCGCGAACTGAGAACCTACTGAAATCCCTGTACACTACACACAGCTGACCAACGTCTTTCCGGATGGAAAAGTGAAAACCAGTTTTTTCGAACTCTTTAAAATCGGCATCGGACCGTCGAGTTCCCATACCGTCGGACCGATGCGTGCCGCCAGGGAGTTCGTCGTCCAACTGCATCGGCAAGCGCAGTGGAGCGAAGTCTCAAAGGTGTGCGTCGAGCTTTACGGGTCGCTTGCCCTGACCGGCAAAGGACACGGCACCGATCGGGCCATCATTCTCGGGCTGATGGGTGAACGGCCCGACGAAGTCGATCCGGCATCCATCGAGCACATGCACAATGAAGTGCGCCGCTCGGGGACGCTGAAGTTGAACGGCATCTGCCCCATCGGTTTTGACGAAACACGCGACATCATTTTCCATCTCGACCAGACCCTGCCCGCCCACTCCAATGCCATGCGCTTTACCGCGTTGAACTCGGCCGGCAACGCGATTGCTTCGGACATCTACTACTCCGTCGGCGGCGGCTTTATCCAGAAGGAAGGCGATGAACTATCCCCGAAAGCGGCTCGGCCGGAGGTCCCTTTCCCTTTCGGCAGTGCCAACGACCTTCTCCGTATCGGAGACGAGCACGGGCTTGCCATCTGGCAGATCGCGCTGGCCAACGAAGCGTCCTGGAAACCCGAGAGCGAAGTTCGCGCCTACGTGGCTCGGGTCTGGAGAGCGATGGAAGAATGCCTGGACCGCGGTCTGCGGACAGAAGGGATTTTGCCTGGCGGACTTAAGGTGAGGCGCCGGGCTCCGGCGTTGTTTCAGAAGCTCAGCACCCAGAGCGACACGGACGCGCTCGCTCCCATGGACTGGGTGAACGCTTTCGCCATGGCAGTCAACGAGGAGAATGCCGCGGGCGCGCGGGTCGTGACCGCGCCCACCAATGGCGCCGCCGGAATCATTCCCGCCGTCGGACATTACTACCTGCAATTTGTGCCGGGAGCTTCGGAGGAGGGAATTTTCCAATACCTGCTCACCGCGGGGGCCGTCGGTATCCTCTACAAGGAGAACGCTTCCATCTCAGGGGCGGAAGTCGGGTGCCAGGGGGAAGTCGGTGTTGCCTGTTCCATGGCGGCAGGAGGCCTGGTGGCGGCGTTGGGCGGCGACAATCAGCAGATTGAGTACGCAGCCGAAATTGGCATGGAGCACAACCTCGGCATGACGTGCGATCCAATCGGCGGACTGGTGCAGATTCCTTGTATCGAACGCAATGCCATGGGCTCCGTCAAGGCCATCAATGCCTGCCGCATCGCCATGCGCGAAACCGGCGAACACAAAGTTTCGCTCGATCAAGTCATCCGAACCATGTATCAGACCGGTATGGACATGAAGACCCACTACAAGGAAACGTCGCTCGGCGGGCTCGCTCTGAACATAATCGAATGCTAATCCGAAGACCGTTGCGGGAGAGGCTTCCTTACTTGTGCCGCGTTTTATTGCGCTGTAGAGTAATGAGTCCAGAATGTGTTCGTTCCGCGCGTATGGATCGCTAGGGTCAAGAAAATGAAAGCTCTTGTAAAAAGCAAGCGGAGTGTTGGCCTCTGGCTCGAAGAAGTTCCCGAACCTGAGATTGGTATCAATGACGTCAAAGTCCGCGTTCTTCTGACCGGGATCTGCGGCACCGACCTGCACATTTACGAATGGGATGCTTGGGCGCAATCGACTATTCCGGTGCCGATGGTCATCGGCCACGAATTTGTGGGCAAGATTGTCGCGGTCGGTTCGAACGTAGCCGACTTCCAGGTCGGAGAACTGGTCAGCGGCGAGGGTCATGTGGTGTGCGGACGCTGCCGCAACTGCCTGGCCGGACGACGCCACCTTTGTGCTCACACGCAGGGCGTCGGCGTGAGCCGCCCGGGAGCGTTTGCGGAATTCATCGTGCTCCCCATGTCCAACATTTGGAAGCACAGCGAGGGAATCGATCCTGAAATTGCCGCCATCTTCGATCCCTTCGGCAACGCCGTGCACACCGCTCTTTCGTTTCCAGTGCTTGGGGAAGACGTCCTGGTCACGGGGGCAGGGCCCATCGGAATCATGGCAGCCGCGGTGGCGAAACACGCGGGAGCCCGCTACGTGGTCATTACCGATGTGAACCCGTACCGGCTGGAGCTGGCCGCCAAGCTTGGCGTCACCATGGCGGTTGACCCACGAAAGACAAGTCTTAAGGAAGTGCAGCAGAAGCTCGGCATGCGCGAGGGATTCGATGTCGGTCTCGAAATGTCCGGGAATGCCGCCGCTTTCCGAGACATGCTCGCGAACATGAGCCACGGGGGCAAAATCGCGATGCTCGGCATACCTGCGGGAGAGATGTCGATCGACTGGCATCAAGTCATCTTCAACATGCTGACCCTCAAAGGTATCTATGGCCGGGAGATGTACGAAACCTGGTACAAGATGACCGTGATGCTGGAGAGCGGCCTGGACATCGCGCCGGTCATTACTCATCGCTTCTCCTGGCGGGAACACGAGCAGGCATTCTCCGTTATGCGTACTGGCAACACCGGTAAGGTGATTCTGGATTGGCGCGATCTCAGTTGACAGAGCGATAATTCATCGCCGCGGCGCAGCTATGGGCGCTTGGCCGAATCCATTGGGCGGCCCCAAAGTGCCTGTTGGCGGCTGAACGCCGAAAAATAAAAAAGGGCACCGCCCACGCGGTGCCCCACCTACCAGCAACTCGACTTACTTATTTTCGTTCAGCAATCCGGCGCCAAACTCCTTGCGTTGTATCACCGGACGCGCCGCTTTGGCAGCCGCGACTGCCGGCATTGCCGCTGCCGCTCCGTAGCGCTCGAGCAGCACGGGCACCATCGCGCCTTCCGCTTCTTTCACAAAGGTGAGCTTGCTCTCACCTAACAGATCGATGCGGATGAAATCTCCCAGCTTGACCTGTCCAGTCGCCACCAGGTTGGCCAGCGGAAACACCAGATGCCGTTCAATCGCCCGCTTCAGGTGCCGCGCTCCATACTTCGGATCCGTGCCTTCGGCAAGCAGAAAGCTCTTTACCTGCGGTGTGCAGTTGAATACGAACTGATGAGCGCCCGCGGCCATCAGTACCCGCTGCTGCACCATCCCCAGTTCGATTTCCAGGATCTGTTGCAGGTGCTCGGAGCGCAGCGTCTTGAATACGACCACTTTGTCGATGCGGTTCATGAACTCGGGCGCAAACTTGCGCCGCGCCGCATCCACCGCCGAACGGGTAATCTTGTCGTCGAGCGAGTTATCCACCTGCACCGCTCTCGGAGCGAAGCCCAGGCCGCCATCCACCAATCCGTTCATTTCGGCGGCGCCCAGGTTCGAGGTCATGATGATGATGCAGTTCGAAAGATCGACGCGGCGGTTGTCGCCCAGCGTCAGCGTTGCCTTGTCCAGGATTCCGAGCAGCAGTTGCCATAACGAATCGGAAGCCTTCTCGATTTCGTCGAACAGCAGGATCGACAGTTTCAGCTTTTCCGTGTGCCACTGATTGAGCGCTTCCTGCGTCAGCAGAGGATGCGTCTCGCGATGTCCCAGGTATCCCGGAGGCGAGCCGATCAACTTCGCAATCTCGTGCGAGTGCTGAAACTCTGCGCAATCGATCTTGATGCAGGCGCGCGCGTCGCCGAACAGAGACTCGGCCACGGCTTCCACCACCCGCGTCTTGCCGGAGCCGGTCGGCCCCAGGAACAGAAGATTGCCTACCGGACGGCCCGGCGCATTCAGGCCGGCCAGAAACATCTGATAGATCTCCGCGACCTTCTCGATGGCCTGATCCTGACCCACAATCTTGCGGCGCAGGGCGGTCTC
>Ga0209698_10006616_pt1 | contig 12285 bp, 5 predicted proteins | sample LitLauG_LLR_2012_FD_187203 | JGI IMG/M metagenome (GOLD analysis project Ga0209698, IMG submission 187203) | Freshwater sediment microbial communities from Pennsylvania, USA - Little Laurel Run_MetaG_LLR_2012 (SPAdes) (version 2) | ecosystem: Environmental > Aquatic > Freshwater > Creek >...
ACCTGGCATGGGTTGAAGGGAGGGTACTTGCGATGGTCGTCTTTGCCGTGACGGGTAGATTCTCGATTTTTTAAAGACAGCCGCCTCCGGTGACCATCCGGCAGCGGCCAAGAAATATCCTTTCACTAAGTCAGGTGGCCCAGGCCTTGTCACCTTTCTTGTAGGGGATATCGCCATCGTACCGGCCCGGTACGGCAATATAGCGCAAAGCTTCTGTGCAGCCGATTTTTGAAGTAAAATAACCCAGCAGGGTGAGTTCTTTGATCATCCGGAAATAATGACTCCCCATCCCGTCCGTTTTATGAGCGGTGTAATCTTTTTGTTCTTTATCGAGCGATGATAACAAGGCGAAACGCTGGGAGTCATCGCAGTCTAAAAACGGTTTCCCGTTTATTTTTTCGCAGGCATCTGAAAGTGCCGCGATTCCTTTGGTAAATATTTCCTGCTGCTCCAACGTATAACAATCATTAACCATTAAAGCCAGGAAACTTCCCACCTGTGCGGCTTTTGCTCCAGGAGTATCTGTTGCCGGCAGGATCGTTTCAGCGATCGCGTCAAATAGCAAAATGTCCTCCCGGTTAAAGAGCCCATTAACCCTTCCCGGTGTGGCCTTGCATCCGGCGAGGAAGAAATCGGCTCCGATTACCGAGCCCCCCAATATCACCGCGACCCGCGTCAAAGCATCTCTTCTATTCATAATTGGTAGTGTTTAAAGAGTTCCTTTTTTCAACGCCTTTACCGCGTATTCCGCCGCCCGGGCGGTCAGTGCCATATAGGTAAGGGATGGATTTTGACAGGCGCTTGAGGCCATGCAGGAACCATCGGTTACGAAAACATTCAGGGCATCCCATACTTGGTTATGCGCATTCAGTACAGATGTTCGAGGGTCTTTACCCATTCGCGCACTTCCCATTTCATGTATTCCCTGGCCGATCGTATATGCCTTATCGTAAGTACTGATATTTTTTACCCCGCTGGCTTCGAACATCGCAACCAGCTCTTTTACAATATCTTTTCGCATCTCCAGTTCATTGTCTTTCAGCCCGGCGTCCATTGACAGCACCGGTAATCCCCACCGGTCTTTTACCGTTTTGTTCAGGGTGATTTTGTTATCGTGGTAGGGAAGAATTTCACCAAATCCCGTGGCGCCGATGGTCCATTGACCGGGTTCAGTGAGTGCTTCTTTGAAACTGGCGCCGATTGTCATTTCCGGGACTTCCCGGCTCCAGCCTTCCCGGGCGGCACTTCCCTGGTAGCCATAGCCACGCAAAAATTTCTTTTCATTCCCTGACAAATTAACAAAACGGGGGATGTAAAAGCCATTTGCCCGGCGACCGAAATAGTACCTGTCGTCAAAGCCCTCTACGGTTCCCGATGCACCTACCATATAATGGTGGTCCATAATGTTATGTCCCAGTTCTCCGCTGCTGCTGCCCAAACCATCCGGCCAAACATCGGTCGCTGAATTCATCAAAATCCAGGCACTGTTAAGGGTGGAGGCGTTCAGGAAAACAATCTTAGCATAATACTCGATGGTCTGTTGCGTAGTGGCGTCAAGCACTTCGACGCCGGTCGCTTTCTTCAAGTCTTTGTCATACATAATCCGCGTGACGATGGAGAAGGGCCTAACGGTGAGATTGCCGGTAGCCATCGCAGCAGGGAGGGTTGAAGACTGGGTACTGAAATATCCGCCAAACGGACAGCCTTCCCAGCAACGGTTCCGATATTGGCATTGTGTGCGGGCCTGTAACGGAACGGTCAGGTTGGCAACGCGGCCAATGATCATTCTGCGCTCATTTTTGTAGAAAGATCGTATCCTGGAAGCCACCTCTTTTTCTACGCAATTGAGGTCCATAGGAGGTAAAAAGTAGCCGTCAGGCAGTTGGGTTAATTTTTCCAGGGAACCACTGATGCCGGCAAACTTTTCCACATAGGTGTACCAGGGTTCCAAATCATGGTACCGGATCGGCCAGTCGGTGGCAATACCATCTTTTGCATTCGCGTCAAAATCGAGATCACTCCATCGGTAACTTTGGCGTCCCCATAGGGTAGATCTCCCTCCCATTTGGTAGGAACGCCACCAGGTAAAGGGCCTCGTTTCAACGTAAGGACAGTCTTTTTCATTCACCCAAGTGTTCATCAGCGGTTCCACTGCGGCGGTGCCATACTGCGCCCAGTCGCGGGAGATGACAGGGTTATCGCTTTTCTGGCGGGCAGTAGCCTTGCCGCGGTGTTCAAATTCCCAGGGATCCTTAGTAGCAGTTACATAATCTTTGATATGCTCGTGGGGGCGCCCGCGTTCCAGCATCAATACTTTCAGACCCTTTTCGGTCAATTCTTTTGCTGCCCAGCCGCCACTGATGCCGGATCCAATCACAATAGCGTCATAGGTATGTTGTTGTTTCGGGGATTCTTTCGGCATCGTTTGAAGTTCAACGAAAGCAATTCTGGCACATACCAAAAATGCCCGTCTTGACCTCAAATCTATTTCTTTCATTGGATCTGTCAAAAAAATAGCCGTGGTTGTGGCGGCCTATGCCTTCGAACCCGTTCGGCGCATCCAGGAATTCCCCCTGTTGAACAGCGGCAAGTTTCGTTTTGCCTCCCTATGGAGGGCTGGAGGGAACCCTTTCCCGGATGCCGGTCGTATTAGGTGGGTTTGGGGGCTGTTGGCACGATGCATCTCGTTTTCGCTGCAAAATGGCAATGGCAATTGAACAAAGGAGCATCGGGTGACCAGCGTTAGTCGAGAGAAATGTATTTTTTGTTCGCGGTACAAATGGCGGTGAATTTTTCGGGCAAGTGGCACCGACATCGACTTTGCAGCTAATGAGCCGGCGCCGATTTATGCCGGCATTGTCCCGGTTATTTGAATCGTGGTACGATACTTAGAGAGCATAGCCCAAGTGTATTCCCAGAAAAGGATCGTGGCCTCGCCATAAACCATGGTCCCTTTATCAATTCGACCCGGGAAGCTTTTCAACGGCTTCGAGTACCGGTGACCATTATCGGGGAAGATGAACACAGGACGGATTTGATCCCCGTTGAATTTCCCGGCAGTAGAGGTAAAGAAAGTTGCTGTGACCTCAGCTTCGAAATGAGTGGATTTTTTGCCGCTGAATTAATTCAGGGCCACCGGAATAGTCAAGATGGAGTTCCAAGTCAGCGGCAAAAAACCGGGGCCGGCACGACATCCCAACCCATTTTGACCCTTGTACCGGGAGCCGAAATTTGCTAAAAAAACCAATACCTCCAACCAAGATCCCCGCATAAACAGATTTGGTCGTAGTCCCGGTGACCGAAGGATCAGATGGGGCGTTCACTGCATGAACAACTGACATCCGTTAAAGGAAAAGAAATATGCTTTTCATAATGAAATTGTTTAAGTGAAAATAATTTTTGTCTCTTAAAATTACAAACTGGTAACGAACGGCCAGTACCCAGTTTTCAGTATTTTTGTCAGTAAGTTTACGGTTTTTTTGGTTTGAAAACAGTACGCGGATCCATGTATATTCGTCGGTTTCAGAATCCGGAGGACGCCAACTAAGTATTTTTATCGATCGGCGGCCCGAAGACCAGGATTTTATTGTTGGAGACTACGTTCATGCGTTTTTTTGCGGGGAATGTCCATCTATGGCGTTTTTTCAACACCTCCTGATCGTTTTTACCACTAAAACGTCCATCGGGAAAAAATACAGTTGGGAGAATATTGTTTTGTTTGAAATAGATCGTAGTTTCAGCGCTATTATTTACACCAATTCGTCCTTCCTAACCAAAATTCCTCCTTCAAATCGATAAATTATATTCTTATGAACGTAATGGATAGTTCCAGGGGATTCTCAAGGCCCATCATTACGCTGGCAACTATGATTCTCGGGGCCATGTTTGTTTTGGCCTACACGCAAATCTATTATACAAACAAGACGGCATCGTTGGTTGCCCGGACACAGGAAGTATTGTATAACGCTACCAATGTTTTGGCAATCATCGCAGAAGATAAAACGGCTTCCAGGGGCTATGCGCTAACAGGCAATGCCTCTTTTTTGGAACCGATGGCCGGCTCAAGGACGATCATTCACGGGAAAATTGATTCGCTTAGACAACTGGTCAGTAATAACGTTACTCAGAAAAAACGGGTAGACTCTTTACAGTCCTACGCCGATAAAAGCTTCTTATTTGAAGACACTGTTATCCGGATCATTAAGACAAAAGGCATTCAGAATGCATTAATACTGTTGTCCGGTTGCACCAGCGATGATGACATGGACAATATCCGGAAGTTCGCCCATAATATACAAAATGAAGAGATCATCTTGTTGCAAAAAAGAAAACAGGATGAAGCCAATGCGACCAATCTGCTGGAGGGTATCGTCCTGTCGCTGATTGTTTTTTTTATCGTGCTGATATTCGTTTATCGCCGCAGGGAAAAGGCGGTTAATGCGGCCAACAAGAGCAACCGGGAATACCTGGAGCTGTTGAATTTGCAAGTCAATCAATCCAACGATGCGATTTACATGATCGATACAAAACGGAAAATTAAAAGGTGGAACCTTGGTGCGGAAAAAATGTATGGATTTACAGAAACGGAGGTGCTGGACAAGGATCTTAATGAGGTGTTGAATACTACTATAAGCAAAGCGGGCGTGGAGAAAATAACAAGTACGATTGCCCAAACCGGTTATTGGAGCGGCGAGTTTCGCCGGAAAACAAAAACAAACGAAGATATTTTCGTGGCGGCGTCTGTTACTGGCATAAAAGGAAAGGATGGACATATAACCGGGTATCTCGGCGTGAATCTCAATACCACGGCGCAAAAAAAATTGAGCGAAAAAGTTGATCATTTAGCCTCAATAGTTGCGCAATCTTCAGAAGCCATCATCTCTATTGACTTTCAGGATCGCATCCTTAGCTGGAACCGTGGCGCAGAAAATCTGCATGGATATTCCAGGGAAGAAGCCTTGGGACGCTCCGCGGTTGAATTGGGAATTTTGAAACTGACGGCGGCCGAAAAAGCGGCCGATTTGCGTGAAGTGATGGAACACGGCAGGTCAACGCGCGAAGTGCAGTTGAATCGAAAGAATGGTACTTCCTTCCCCGCTTCAGTCAGTATCACCGCGATAAAAAACGATGCCGGTGACATAACATCTTTTGTCGTCTTTGCAAAAGACATCACCATTTCTAAGCAAGCTGAAGAACAATTGAAAAACTATAATGCTGAGTTAGAAAGGAAGGTGCAAGAACGGACCAGCGAAGTGGTCAAAAATGAAAAGCGATTCCGATCACTGATTCATAACAGTTTTGACATTGTTGCGGTGACAAATGAGTCGTTAAAGATTTTCTATCTCAGTCCCTCCGGAACAAGAATAACCGGCTGGACCAACCAGGAAATGATTCATTCCGATTTTGGCGCCAAGATACATCCCGAGGAAACAGCCAAGGCTGCCCGGATTCATGAGGAATTAATAGCCAATCCGGGCCGCCAGATCAAATGCCAATGCAGATACCGGCACAAGGACGGTCATTACCTGGTGTTGGAAGGCACGGTGGTCAACTTGCTTCAAGACGACGACATCAAGGGAATTGTTCTGAATTTTCATGATGTGACCGAACGCGCCCTGGCGGAGCAGAAATTGGTCGCCCGGGAGAAATTCTTCCGTGCACTGCTGGAAAACGATCACGACCTGATCACAATGATTGGCAAAACTGGGGAAATCATATACCGCAGTCCCTCTGCGTCACGCATTGTCGGTTGGACCGACGATGAGATGATGCATGCAGACATCCGGACAAATGTGCATCCCAACGACAAGTCCCGAGCCGGTGAGATCATTCGTGACCTGGTGATCAACCGCGGCAAGACGGTAAACATATTGGTTCGGAACCTGCATAAGCAGGGACATTATGTTTGGCTGGAGGGTGTCGGGACCAATTTATTGGACGAAGAACACGTCAATGCCATCGTGTTCAATTTTCGCGATGTCTCAGAACGGATGGAGGCGCAACTGAATTTGGTGAAAAATGAGCGCCGGTTCCGGACGCTGACCGAGAAGAACCATGATATTATCACCTTGTTTGACGAGTCTTATAAAGTCACTTATAAGAGTGAGTCCTTTCGTCGCATTACCGGTTGGGAGCCGGAGGAAATGATCAATCGGCACGCCACTGAGCATGTACATCCGGACGATCTGCCGGCTGCCAGGGCTTTCTTGGCTGAATTGGTCAGTGACCCGGAAAAATCCGGCACAACGCTCCTATTCAGGTACCGGCATAAAGATGGGCATTATCTCTGGATGGAAGGTATCGGGCGCAATTTGCTGGCAGATCCTGCCCTGAAATCTTTCGTCTTTAACTACCGGGATGTCACCGAGAGGGTCGAGGCATCGCAAAAACTCGTGACTGCCCAAAAGCATTTTCAGGCGTTGATTGAATTTAACCATGATATTATCTCGATCGTGGGAGAAGATTATCGCTTTAGATATAGAAGTCCATCGGCAATTCGTGTGACCGGGTGGACGGAGGAGGATATCATTAAAGGCGACGTGCGCGAATTTACTCATCCGGATGACCTTCAAAGTTCACGCGAATCCTGGTATTACGTGATCGTCAATCCCGGCAAGCCGCGTAATGTGTCTTTTCGGTTTCGTCATAAAGATGGGCACTACCTATGGCTGGAGGGCGTAGCGATTAATTTGTTTTATAATGAAAGCATCAACGGCGTCCTGTATAATTTGCGCGACGTCACCGACCGGGTTGAAGCGCGGGAAAAGCTCGCCAACAGTGAAATTCGTTTTCGGTCCCTGATCGAGTATAATCTTGACGCGATCTCGATGACCGACGTCTCCGGCAAAGTGCTTTACAGAAGCCCGACTGCGATAAAGATTTTGGGGGAGCATTTTAGGGGGAACCTTCGATATCATGCACATCCGGACGATTATGATAGGATATGTGCCGTAAGGATAGATACATTGACCAAGCCCGGAGTGCCGATGCCCTTTATTGGAAGGTTTGACTTGCCGGAGCCGGGTAAATACCGGTGGATCGAAGGTTTGCTAATTAATATGCTTCAAGTGGCGGGCGTCGAAGCGATCGTGTCTAATTTCCGGGATGTTACTGAAAGAAAAGAAGTGGAAGAACGGTTGATTTCCAGCGAGATTCGTTTCCGCTCCCTCATAGAAAATAGTGCGGAAGGCATCACGCTTTCTGATGAGCATTCTAACCTGATTTACCGCAGTCCTGGCGCCAGGAAAATTGCCGGCGAGGACCTGGAAAATGATTCTTCAATCAATGGGGTGCATCCTGACGATCTTCAAAGCATACAAATTAAGTTCGCCGAAGCATTGCGGCATCCTGGAAAGCCGGTGCCATTCATGGGAAGATACCGCAAGTCGTCGGGGACCTATTTTTGGATGGAAGGTACTTTTACCAACCACAAGAATACTACAGGCATCAACGCTATTGTAACCAATTATCGCGATGTCACCGAGCGGATGGAAGCGGAAGAAAAATTGAAATCGAGTGAAGGGCTGTACAGGGAAGTCCTGGGCAGAATTTCAGAGGGATTTATGGCGATGGACCGGGATTTTCGCATCAACTTTATCAACACCGTCGCCGAACAGATTTTAGAACAGGAACCCGGTTTTCTGGTAGGCAAGAAAATGAACGATGAGTTTCCAGCTGGTGCGGGAAAACCTTTTTTTAACGCCTACCTTCAATCGGTGGAAACTGGTTGCTATGTGCAAATTACAGAATTCAGCACGGCACTTAACAAGTGGATTGAAGGAAGATTGTATCCTTCCCAGTCCGGTGTTTCCATTTTTTTTGAAGATGTTACCTTGAGAAAGAAAAAAGAAGACGAATCCAAGTCGATGGAAGAAAAATATGTCAATCTGATCCAGCGAATTAAAGAAGGATTTATTTCAATGGATAAAAATTTCCGGTACACCTATATTAACAAGCAGGCGGCCGATATGCTGAAACGGGATACTGTTCAGATGATTGGAAAAACCATGTGGCAGGAATTTCCGGATTTAATCGGTACCGAAACATACAGCGCTTTTCAGGCGGCAATGCAACGCCAGAAATACCATGGGATCATCCAATATTATGAGCCGCTGGATCTTTGGCAGGAAATTCATATATACCCTTCAGAACAGGGACTTTCGGTGTTAATCAGGGATATCACTGAAAAGAAAAAGCTGGAAATCAATCTAATCAACCGCCGCGAAAAGGAAAATTTGCGGTTGACTGCTGCTACATTGGAAGCTCAGGAGAAGGAAAGAAATAAGATTGGCCAGGAACTGCATGACAATGTGAACCAGATATTGGCGGCAACCAAACTTTTCTTATCGATTGCGAAAGATAATCCTCAAAAGGAAAGGGATTTCATTGATTCATCCATGCAAAATCTCCAGGTTGCCATCGACGAAAACAAAAAGATTTCGCATCTGCTGGTGACGCCCGATTTCAATTCGATATCGCTGACGGCTATGGTGAGGAAACTGACCGATGACATGCTCACCCATTCGGGGATTACAGTCCTTATTCACACAGACGATTTCGATGAAGCGAGACTCAGCGGAGAACAGAAATTGACGATCTATCGCATTGCCCAGGAGCAAAGCACTAATATTGTCAAGTATTCCCGCGCGACAGAGGTATGTATCGATTTGTCTATCCGCGGTGGTGTCTTCGGGATGATCATTGAAGACAACGGAGAGGGATCCGATACCCTTAGTTTGACCAACGGCATTGGATTGAGCAATATCAAAAACAGGGTGCAGGTTTTTAATGGTACATCTACTATTTTGACAGGGATTGGAAGGGGCTTTAGAATGGAAATCTCTTTGCCATGTGGAGAATAACTTCATTGCGTCAGGGCAACAGGCAGCTGCAGCTGTCCTCGGCCGCTTCCGGGTCATGCCAATTCATTTTTTAACGAACAAGATCGATTGCGGATGCGCCCAATTGACATGGACGGTATAAAGTCCGGCTGCCAGGTCGCGCGTGTTAATTGTAATTGAAACGGTGCCTGCCGGTATTGCCGATGCGGCGACAGTCTTTCCTGTAAGATCCACCACTGAAAGCGTTGTTTGCGGAGAACCAGGTGGAAAAATGACGGTTAACTGGTCCCTCACAGGATCTGGGAAAAGGGTAACTAACTTTCGAGAGGGTACACGGACCGGAATTGTTTCACTGTAAGAAAAACTGCCGTCGGCATCGACCATTTTTAGCCGGTAATAATTGACTGCGGCCAAGTACCCAAGATCTGAATACTGATATTCTGGTTGCCCTGTTGAAAGGGGGCTAGCACTGACATCGCCTAAAGGCTGGAAAAAAACAGCATCTGCACTTCTCTCTACTACAAAATAATTAGTATTGATGGCATTGGTCGTGCTCCAGGAGAGGAGGATACGCTGTCCCTGGTATTTCCCGCTGAAATCAAGGAGAGTAAGGGGAACCACACCTGCAGGACTCATCACGGCAAACGGAGAAAAACCGGTTACACCGGTAACCGCTAGGTAATAGGGATTAGTACCGCTGGCAGACATTTGGGGGCCATCGTTCCAGGCGCCGGAGGTGTAATGGGACACGTACGATGCCGTTCGTGTAAAACCATTTAATTCATCGGATGCATTCCATTGAAAGGATAGGCTGACATTCGCTCCTCCGGGCAATGATTTGTGAATATCCCATGTCTTATTGACAACTCCAGCGATATAAGCGTTCCCGGCGGTACCTTGTGCGAAAACTTCTGGGTGCACGCTGATGCGAAAACTATCCGGCGTTCCCCAATTTGTCAGTGTTGCCGGAGTATAGGAAGAATCCGAAGTGCCTTCCGGGAACACGGTCGCCGTGCTGCCGATATTGTTTAACTGAAGGTATCCCAGGCCATTGGTAACAAAATAGCTGGAAGGTCCGTAGTTGGAGATATTGCCATTGACGATGAGGTTGTAGTCGCCAAGGATTAATTTGGCGGGGGTGTAGAAATTCACATTATTCACCTGCAAATTTCCCCCCAGCGAAAATTTGGTGCCGGATTGTCCGATAAAAGTGAGGTTACCCATACTCGCCAAATTGTTAATGGTAATCTGGTGGCTGCCCTGATTGGCCGTATTTTGGTATAAAGTGATGATGCCGTTATAAGGATTACTTAGACCGGCACAAGCGGAGTCAACGGTAAGATTATAATCATTGATGTTACCTGCTACGGCCATATTGGCTACAACATTGTTTGAATCTCTTCGCAGGAAAATGCCCCCTCCCTGGTAAATATCGACATCCCCGGTGCAAACAAATTTGTAGAGGATCGAATCATTTGGGTTGAGTACCAACTGGCCGCTTTCAATTTTCGCTTGCCCGGAAACATATAACGGGTTGGTAAAAGTGACTTTGGCACAACTGGATTTGTTGATGATCAGCGTGTCAACGGGAAAACCGACAGGCCAATAAATGTTGCTATTATTATTGCCGAAGAACTCCAGGTTAAAATGGCAATAGTTCCAGTTGCACCGGGAAATGGAGTCCGTGTTGGCATAATTCACGATGCCACCCATTTCAAAAATATCGCTGCCGTTTATGAATATGTCGCTGGTGTCCGGTGATATTTCCAAAGGAGCTGCGTCGTCTTCAAAATTGCCGGAAATTTTCAGATCACCCATAATTCCAATTTGAGATTGCTCGGCGATGGTAACGTTGCCATTAATGATATTTGGCAATGGATTGCTCGGGTCTTCTTGGGTAAAGTTAAACGGAGTACCTGCTTGTTGCGTTTGAACATTTCCATTGAGAATAGCGCCTGAGGTGTAAATATCCATCGCGATGGCCGAAGTGACGTTGACATTGGAGGAAAAAAAATTCGCATTTCTGCCAATATGAAATTCCAAAGTTGTATTGGTGCCATTATTGGTAACGGTGCAGTTCAACATCGTATCGGTTGAATGATCACCCAAATTGAAAACCGTGCAATTGAAATTGCAATTCTCGGCGTAGATCTCACCGCCGCTGTCAGACCCGATCGGATTTCCTCCTATCGTGCTGTTTGAAAACCAGGCTCTCCCCGCAGGCATCCAGGTTATCGAGCTCCAGGTTGCGTGCGAAAATAACGTTCCATAAGTACTGTTGACAATTTGGAGGTCTGTTACCGAGGAATCCCCTCCCATCAGGTTGAAGTAGCCGTGGAGAACGTTAGAACCTGAATCTACGACGACGTGGCCTCCATTGGAAGTGAAAATATTAATGGTCGGCGCATAATCAGCTACCCCGGGGTAGTCAAAAGAAATAACTGTGCGACTAACATGCAGGCTCTTGCATTGGTAACCGGAAGGATTGCTGCTTCCAACATTCAGGTTGGAGTCCAGGATGAACATCACCGAAGATATCCCTGAAAACAAACTGTCGAAAACAACATCATCTAGTTGGGTGGGCGCCCGCTGTATAGGCAGTTGACCGGTGGGCGTATTGATTTGAATCCAGTTGGCCGGATCATTCCATCCGCCACCGCCTCCGCCCTTGTACAATAGCGTAATTCCTTGAGAAAAGGCATTTCCCGTCAGAATCAGCAATACGATACAAAAAATAGTTAGTTTCAAATTGGAGCATTTGTTGGCGAAAGTTGCAGTAAAAGAGGCAGGGAATTTCCAAAGATATTGTCGTCGCTTCGGCAGGACTCGAACACCTGTCAAATTTCGGTAATAGTACCGGCAGTATTGTCACATCTTTTTTATTTTTTTTTGGGGTAATCCGGGCACCCACAACTGACCGTTCAAGACCGCACCTAAAGATAAACACCGTTTATCTGCTGACATGAGTCATGCTGATCCATACTTATCTTACTACTTTCGTAATAAGCACGAAGCAATCACACTTCCGTTTTGGCCGGCCGCATGGTGGCGGGAAGGCAACTGCCTGATAAGCATCTGCTTTTCTTGTTGTTGGCGCGACAAATTTGTAACACTGGCCAAAATAGCCATTGACAAAACTACAAACCGGCCGCAGCAACACAAAGTATATTGATGCAAGGATTTGCAGCTGTTCTGGTAAATCAGCTGCAATGATGTTGTTTCGAAAATTCATTGCCATAGTACTTTTTACGCAAAAAAAAAGTCGTTAGCATGAATCATATCTTTTAATAAAACACATCACAACGTTTCAGTGAAACGGTTACCGACGAATGATTTTCTGTTGCGGGAAAAATGCTTTGATAACATCTTTATTAACTTTTGCAGCAGCCTTTTGGCAATTCGTCTCATTTGTTCAAATGGGGCCATGATTCACTATTAATTTTGT
>Ga0209698_10006617_pt1 | contig 12285 bp, 9 predicted proteins | sample LitLauG_LLR_2012_FD_187203 | JGI IMG/M metagenome (GOLD analysis project Ga0209698, IMG submission 187203) | Freshwater sediment microbial communities from Pennsylvania, USA - Little Laurel Run_MetaG_LLR_2012 (SPAdes) (version 2) | ecosystem: Environmental > Aquatic > Freshwater > Creek >...
GTCCCACCCGTCAGCCCAACCGGACGGTCCGTTCGGACGTCGACGGAGGACGCCACTCGTAGCGGACGTCGGGCACCCCTTCCTCGTTGTCCCCGGTCGTGCGACCGGTGACAACGAAGCCGTGCGCCTCGTAGAACCGACGTGCACCGACGTTCGCCTCGAACGTCCAGAGCAGGAGTCCGTCGGGTCGACGACGCTTGGCCCGTCCGAGCAGCGCGGCCCCGATCCCCTGCCCGGTCGAGTCGGGATCGACGTACAGCTGGTCGATCCATCCGCCGTCGAGCACCAGCAGTGCCACGGGCCAACCGTCCCTCACGGCCACCGAGACACCACGTGCAGGCAGCACCACCTCGGTGAACCACCGGTGGACCTCGTCGTCGGAGTGCACGGGCAGCGGGATCGTCGCCACGGCGGCCCGACGGGCCCGCAACCACAGCGACGCCAGTAGGTCCGCCTCGCCCGGCTCGGCCTGCCGGATCTCCATGCAACCTCCTGCGCCGGCCACTGATGGGTGCACCGCATGCCAGGACCATCCACCGCTAGCCGGAGGACGCCCCGTCCCCTTCGACAGGCCGGGCGGGTGGGACCGGCCGGCCCCCGTCGGCCTCCATCTCGAGTGATCCCCGGAAGTGGTGGCGACGTCGCTCCAGGTCGCGTTGCTCCCGACGGAGCTCGTCGTCGCGGCCGGCGCGGCGCCACCGGAATGCCCTCGCCACCATGAACGCGGCGCTGAGCACCACCACGGCGATGAGGACCGAGCCCATCCCCAGAGACTACGACGGTGGCGGCCGCCCGGCCCGACGCCCGGTCAGAGCTTGACGATGACCTTGCCCGTGTTCTCCCCGGTGAACAGCATGTTGAGGGCGTCACCGGCGTGCTCGAGGCCGTCGACCACGTGCTCCCGGTGGTGGATCTGCCCGCCGAGGACCCACTCGAACATCTGCGCCTGCCCCTCGGCGAACCGGTCGAGGTAGTCCAGGATCAGGAAGCCCTCCATGCGGGCCCGCTGGAAGATGAGCGAGACGTAGTTGCGGGGGCCGACGGGGACCCGCTCGTTGTACTGCGAGATGGCGCCGCAGATGACCACCCGGGCCTTCATGGCCAGGTTGGCCAGGGCGGCGTCCAGGATGTCCCCACCCACGTTGTCGAAGAAGACGTCGATCCCCTTCGGGCACAGCTCGCGCAGGCGGGCGGCCACGTCCTCGGTGCGGTAGTTGATGGCCGCGGTGAAGCCGAGCTCGTCGACCAGCCACGCGCACTTCTCGTCCGATCCGGCGATGCCGACCACCGTGCCCGCGCCCTTGATGCGGGCGATCTGGCCGACCACCGAGCCGGTGGCACCGGCGGCCCCGGACACCACCACCGTGTCGCCCTCCTCGGGCTGGCCGATGTCGAGCAGGCCGAAGTAGGCCGTCATCCCGGTGGCCCCGAACACGCTCAGCACGGGCAGCGGGTCGATCCCCTCGGGCACGACGGTGGCCGGGTCGTCGGCACTGATCACGGCCAGCTCCGTCCAGCCCAGCATGCCGAAGACGGTCGTGCCGACCGGGTAGTCGTCGTTGCGTGACTCCACGACCGTGCCCAGCCCGCCGCTGCGCACCACCGCGTCGATCTCGATCGGGGGCAGGTAGCCGGGGGCGTCGTTCATCCACGTGCGGATGGTCGGGTCGATCGAGAGGTACTGCACCTCGACCAGGGCTTCTCCCTCGGCCAGGGCCGGGCGCTCGGCCTCCTCGAGGCGGAGTGTCGACGGGTCGACGTTGCCCGTCGGTCGGCGGGCGAGGACGAGGCGGCGGTAGGTGTCGGTCATCCCCCATCTCTAGCAGTTCGGGGGTCCGGGTTCACGGGGTCCGGCCCCGGCACCCGGCACCCGGCACACCCGGCTAGTACCCGGCGGCCGTGTCCACCCGGCCGACGAGCGGCTCCCCCGCCGCCCACCGGGCCACGTTGTCCCTGATGCGCTCGGCCAGCAGGGGGATCACCATCTCGATGGTGTCGGCCGTGTGCGGGGTGATGATGCAGTTGGGCCGGCCCCACAGCGGGTGCCCGTCCGGCAGCGGCTCCGGGTCGGTCACGTCGAGGGCTGCCCCGCCGATGGCACCGGCATCGAGGGCGGCGACCAGCGCGGCGGTGTCCACGTGCCGGCCCCGGGCCACGTTGACCAGCCACGACGACTCCCCCATGGCCGCCAGCTCGGGCGCACCGATGATGCCGGTGGTGTCGGGGGTGAGGGCCAGGGCCAGGAACACCACCAGGGCTCCGGGCAGCGCCTCGTGCAGCGCATCGACCGGCAGCACCCTGGCTGCACCGGGCACCGGGTCCGGGGTGCGGCGCACCACCGTGGCCCGAACCCGGAACGGGGCGAGCTGCTCGAGCAGCGACGTGGCGATGCCCCCGCCGCCCAGGATGGTGACCTCCCGGTCGTACAGGCTCGTGCCGGCCGGGATCCCCCACGAGCGGGCCTCCACCCGGTCGGGCAGGTGGCGCAGGCCGGCCAGGGCCAGGGCCAGGGCGTGCTCGGCCACCGGCTCGGCGTAGGCGCCCTTGGCGCACGTCCACGTGCGCCCGGCGTCGAACAGCCCCTGCTCGAACGCCTTCTCCACCCCGGCGAAGGGCAGCTGCACCCACCGGGCCGACGGGGCCGCGGCCAGCCACGTCCCGAGGTCGGCCATGGCGTGGGGGTCGAGCCACACGACGGCGTCGGGGGCGTCGGCCACGTCGACCACCGTCCCTCCCCCGGCCCGCACCGCATCGGTGGCGAACTCGGCGGGCAGCGGGCCGACGGCGACTCGGGGTCCGGGCATGGCCGCAGGTTAGCGAGGACGACCGCCGTCGGCGCCGGTGGGGCGGGACGGTCCGCTCCTTTGGTTAGATGGGAGTCCGGACGGCGCCCTGGGGGGGACCATGCACATCGAGTTCAACGTCAGAGGGTTCCTGGACCGGGCGGCCGCCACCTACCCCGAGCGGATCGCCCTGGTCGACGAACCCGATCAGCCGGCCGAGCCGTGGGCGCCGCTCACCTTCGCCGAGCTGGCGGCGCGGGCCCGGGCCCAGGCGGCCGGGCTCGACCGGCTGGGGATCGGCCCCGGTGAGCGGGTGGCGGTGGTGTCCCACAACTCGGCCCGGCTGTGCACCTCGTTCTTCGGGGTGACCGGGTGGGGCCGGATCCTGGTGCCGGTCAACTTCCGCCTGGCGGCCGCCGAGGTCGAGTACATCCTCGAGCACTCGGGGGCCTCGGTACTGCTGGTCGACCCCGAGCTCGACGAGGCCCTCGCCGGTATCGGGCCCGCCCGGCGCTACGTGCTGGGTGCCGACGCCGATGCCGAGCTGTACGTCCCCGACGTCGAACCGGTGCCGTGGGACTCCGATGAGTCGGCCACCGCCACCATCAACTACACGTCGGGTACGACGGCCCGGCCCAAGGGCGTGCAGCTGACCCATCGCAACTGCTGGGTGAACGCCACCGTCTTCGGCTGGCACACCGGCGTGTCCGACCGCGACGTCTACCTGCACACCCTGCCGATGTTCCACGCCAACGGCTGGGGCATGCCGTGGACGACGGCGGCCATGGGCGTCACCCAGGTGGCCCTGCGCAAGGTCGACGGCCCCGAGATCCTCCGCCGGGTCGAGCGCCACGGCGTGACCCTGCTGTGCGCCGCACCGGCCGTGGTCAACGCCGTGCTCGACGCCGTGCCCGAGTGGGACGGCGACCTGCCGGGCCGGGGCACCACCCGGATCGTGGTGGCCGGGGCACCGCCGCCGTCACGGACCATCGAGCGGATCGAGTCCGAGCTCGGGTGGGAGTTCCTGCAGATCTACGGCCTCACCGAGACGTCCCCCGTGCTGACCGTCAACCGGACCCGGGCCGAGTGGGACGACCTGCCGTCCGACCAGCGGGCCCGCAAGCTGATGCGGGCCGGGGCCCCCGCCGTCGGCACCGAACTCATGGTCGACGAGCACGGCGAGGTGCTGGCCCGCTCCAACACGGTGATGGCCGGCTACTGGCGCCAGCCCGAGGAGACCGAGGCCGCCCTGGCCGGCGGCTGGTTCCACACCGGCGACGGCGGCCTGATCGACGCGGAGGGGCACCTGAGCATCCTCGACCGCAAGAAGGACGTGATCATCACCGGCGGCGAGAACGTGTCGTCGATCGAGGTGGAGGACGCCATCTTCTCGCTCGACGGCGTGCTCGAGGTGGCGGTCATCGGCGTGCCCCACGAGAAGTGGGGCGAGATGGTGCTGGCCCTGGTGGTGGTGTCCGACGACAGCGGCATCACCGAGGAGGTCGTCATCACCCACTGCCGGAGCAACTTGGCCGGCTACAAGTGCCCGAAGCAGGTCGAGCTGCGCACCGAACTGCCCCGTACGGCCACCGGCAAGCTGCAGAAGTTCCGGCTCCGCGCCCCCTACTGGGAGGGCCTCGACCGCCAGGTCAACTGACCGGCCGCCAGGTCAACCGACCGGCGTGGGACGAGACACCGCCGCACCGGGTCCGCCGGCCGACGCGTCACGGGCCTCCGCCCCGGGGCCGTCCAGCCACTCGGTGATGCGCAGGGCGGTCCACTCGGGGGCCTCCAGCATCGGCGCGTGGCCGACGTCACGGGCCACCTCGAGGCGCCAGTCGGGCCGGCCCTCGGCCATGCGACGGCCGGCCGACAGGGGAAGCAGCACGTCGCGGTCGCCGTGGAGGTGGAGCACCGGCCGGTCCAGGGACCCGAGCGTGCCCAGGGTGGCGCCCGGGCGGGCCAGCACCCGGGACAGCGACCGGGCCGAGGCCAGGTAGGCGGCGTCTCCCTCGGCCCGGTCCTTGGCCGCGGTGAGCTCGACGTGGGCGTCGACCACGTCGGACGGCACCCGGTCCGGGTCGACGCAGGTGATGCCCAGCACCCTGCGCACGGTGGCCTCGGGCGTGGTCCGGGCCCGGCGGGCCGCCAGGTACCGCTCCCCCACCCCCGGCACCGCGCACAGGACGAAGTTGGACAGGACCCGGGGGTGGACCATGCCGATCCGCCCGGCGGGCAGTGCCGGGTCGACCAGCACCAGCCCGGCGACCCGGTCGGGTGAGCCGGCGGCGCACAGGGCCGCCACCAGGCCGCCCATCGAGTTGCCCACCAGCACCACCGGACGGTCGGACAGCTGGGCCAGCACCCCGTCGAGCAGGGCCACGTGGCCGTCCACGTCCGGGGTCCGGCCGCCGATCGGGGTGCGGCCGTGACCGACCAGGTCGACAGCCACCAGGCGGCAGCGTTCGGTCAGGTAGGGGGCCACCGCCGCCCAGTTGAGGTGGCTGCCCCCGAGCCCGTGGACACCGACCAGCAGGGGCGCCCCGACGGGGCCGCCGTAGTCGGCCACGAACACCGGGCCGTCGACGTCGAGCTCGCGTCCGGTCGGCGCGGTGTAGGTCGGTGCGGGCACGGATCCGAGGCTACCGGCCGCACCCCGGGAACCGGCCGCGACCGGGCCACCGACGACCCGGTCGCGCCCGACTCAGCGCTTGTCGCCCGAGGGGAAGTGCAGCGAGTTGGCCGGGGCCGAGGTGGTGTCCCCGCCGTCCGGCCACCGGGTGGTGATCGACTTGAGGCGGGTGTTGAACCGCACGCCTTCCATGCCGTGGATGTGGGCGTCCCCGAACAGCGACTGCTTCCACCCGCCGAAGGAGTAGTAGGCCATCGGCACCGGGATGGCCACGTTGACGCCGACCATCCCGACCGACACGTCCCGGCGGAAGCGGCGGGCCGAGTGGCCGTCACGGGTGAAGATGGCGGTGCCGTTGCCGTAGGGGTTGGCGTTCACCAGGGCGATGGCCTCGTCGAGGCTGTCGACCCGCAGGACCGACAGCACGGGGCCGAAGATCTCGTCCTGATAGACGGCCATGTCCGGGGTCACCCGGTCCACGAGCGTCGGGCCGAAGAAGAAGCCGTCCTCGCCACCCGGCACCGTCACCTCGCGTCCGTCGACGACAACCTCGGCCCCGTCGGCCAGGGCCGAGTCCACGTAGCCGGCCACCCGGTCCCGGTGGACCCGGGTGATGAGCGGACCCATGTCGGAGTCGGCGTCGGTGCCCGGGCCGGTGCGCAGGGCCCGGGCCCGGGTGGCGACGGCGTCGACCAGCGGGTCGGCGTCGCCGACCACCACCACCGCACTGATGGCCATGCACCGCTCGCCGGCCGAGCCGTAGCCGGCGCCGATCAGGGCGTCGACCGTCGAGTCGAGGTCGGCGTCGGGCAGCACCACGGCGTGGTTCTTGGCCCCGCCGAGCGCCTGGACCCGCTTGCCGGACGCATGGCCCCGCTCGAAGACGTGGCGGGCGATCGGGGTCGACCCGACGAAGGACACGGCGGCCACCTTCGGGTGGTCGAGCAGGGCGTTGACCGCCTCGGCGTCGCCGTGGACCACCGAGAACACACCGTCGGGCAGGCCGGCGTCACGCCACAGGTCGGCCACCAGCTCCGAGGCCGACGGGTCGCGCTCGGACGGCTTCAGCACGAAGGTGTTGCCGCAGGCGATGGCCACCGGGTACATCCACATCGGGACCATCACCGGGAAGTTGAACGGGGTGATGCCGGCCACCACGCCGAGCGGCTGACGGATCGACGAGGCGTCGACGCCGGTCGACACGTCCTCGCTGAATTCCCCCTTCAACAGGTGGGGGATGCCGCAGGCGAACTCGATGACCTCGATACCCCGGGCCACCTCGCCCCGGGCGTCCTCCAGCACCTTGCCGTGCTCGGACGTGATGATGCGGGCCAGGTCGTCGCGGTGCTTGTCCGCCAGCTCACGGAAGGCGAACAGGATCCGGCTGCGGGCGGTCAGCGACGTGTCCCGCCACGACCCGAAGGCCTCGGCCGCCACCGACACGGCGTGGTCGACGTCCTTGACGGTGGCCAGGACCACCTCGGCCGTCTGGGCCCCGGTGGCCGGGTCGAAGACCGGGGCGGTGCGGGCGGCGGCCCCTTCGATGGATGAACCGATCTGCTTCACGGGTATCGCTCCTCGGGGAGCGGTGCTCCCCAGTGTTCCGGGGGGAGCGGCGCTCCCCCTCGTGGTGGGTGTTCAGGTGTCGGGTGCGGCGGGTGCGGCGGTGTCAGGCGTGGCAGGCGTGACGGTCGGGACCGGCCCGCCACCCGGGGGGCCGGGCCGGGGGGCATGCCACAATCGTCCCATGACCGACACCGACGACGCCCGCGGGGCCGATCCCGGCCCCGCCACCGACCGGGTGCGCCTGCGGCGCCTGCCCGACCAGGGCTCCCACCGCCGCCACGACCTCGACGCCGTGCTCGACGCCGGCTTCGTGTGCCACCTCGGTGTGGTGGTCGACGGTGCGCCCATGGTGGTCCCGACCACCTACGGCCGGATGGGCGACCACCTGGTCGTCCACGGGTCGGTGGCCAGCCGCAGTCTGCGCACGGCCAAGGCCCCGACGCCGGTGTGCGTGACGGTGACCCTGGTCGACGGCCTGGTGCTGGCCCGCTCGGTCTTCAACCACTCGGTCAACTACCGCTGCGCCATGGTCTACGGACTTCCCGAGCTGGTGGACGACCCGGCGGAGAAGCTCGCCGCCCTCGAGGCCCTGTCCGAGCACATCGCGCCCGGCCAGTGGGCGTACGCCCGCTCGCCGTCGGACAAGGAGCTGGCCAAGACCACCGTGCTGCGCCTCGCCCTCGACGAGGCGTCGGTCAAGGTGAGCGAGGGACCGCCCGACGACGACGAGGACGACCTCGGACTGGCCGTGTGGGCCGGCGTGGTGCCGTTGTCGACGGTCCGGATGGCCCCCGAGGCGGCGCCCGACCTCGACCTCGGGATCGAGCTGCCCCCGCACCTCGCCGACGGTTCCCTCGCCCCTGGCTCGGTGCCGGCACGCCTGCTCGACTGATCGGGCGCGGGTCGCAGGGGTCATCGGGTCACGGGGGTCCGGGGTCCGGACGGCTCAGGCGATGTACTTGGCCAGCGGCCGGTAGTCCAGGCCGTGGGCCTCGGCCACCGGCTCGTAGACGATGGTGCCGTCGACCACGTTGACGCCCTCGGCCAGTGCCGGGTCCTCGGCCACGGCGTCCTTCCACCCGTGGTTGGCGATGTTCAGCACGTAGGGCAGGGTGGCGTTGACCAGGGCGTGGGTCGAGGAGTGGGGCACCGCGCCGGGCATGTTGGCCACGCAGTAGAACAGCGAGCCGTTGACCTCGAAGGTGGGGTCGGAGTGGGTGGTCGGTCGGGTCGACTCGAAGCAGCCGCCCTGGTCCACCGAGATGTCGACCAGCACCGACCCGTCGCGCATCTTGCCCACCAGCTCGTCGCTGATCAGCTTGGGGGCCTTGGCCCCGACCACCAGCACTGCGCCGATGACGATGTCGGCGTCGGTGCAGACCTCCTCGATGGCGTGGGTGCTGGAGGCCACCGTCTCGAGGCCGCCCCGGAAGTGGTGGTCGACCTGGCGCAGGCGCTCCAGGTTGCGGTCGAGGATGTAGACCTCGGCGTGCATGCCGACGGCCAGGGTGGCGGCGGCCATGCCGGCCACGCCGGCGCCCAGGATCACGATCTTGGCGCAGCGCACCCCGGGCACGCCGCAGACCAGCGTGCCCCGGCCGCCGCCCGGGCGCATCAGGTGGTGGGCACCCATCAGCGGGGCCATGCGGCCGGCCACCTCGCTCATCGGGGTGAGCAGCGGGAGCGAGTTGTCGGCCAGGCGCACCGTCTCGTAGGCGATGGCGGTGTTGCCGCCGGCGAGCAGGGCATCGGTGCACTCGCGGGAGGCGGCCAGGTGCAGGTAGGTGAAGAGGACCTGGTCCTTCTTCATGCCCAGTCGTGGGTACTCGACGGCGACGGGCTCCTTGACGCCCAGGATCATGTCCGACGACGACCAGATGTCGTCGGGGTCGTCCAGGATCTGGGCCCCGGTGGCCACGAAGTCCTCGTCCGGAATCGACGAGCCGACGCCCGCCGACTTCTCGACGTAGACCGTGTGGCCCGCCGCCGTCAGCTCGCGCACGCCTGCCGGGGTGATGGCCACCCGGTACTCGTCCGCCTTGACTTCCTTCGGAACTCCGACAATCACTGGTTCGACCTCACTGCTCGGTTGCTGTTGTTGGGCACGTGGTGCTGCACGGACGCGGCACGGCCGCCGGGCGGGACGCCCGGCGGCCGCACATGGGACTACTCGCCGATCTCGTCGTAGGCGACCATCTTGGTCTTGAAGAAGTCGCCCTTGGTGGTGAACCGGGCGAGGATCACCAGCGGGATGCCGAGGGCCATGGTGATGATCACCGGGAGGGCCGTCTTGCCGGCCCCCTGGATCACCTTGACCAGCACGAAGATCAGCACGGCGCCACCGAGGAACGGGAAGAGCACCCCGGTGAAGAAGAACCGGACGCTCTGGAAGGCCACCTTCCGGTAGGCCCAGGCGCAGGCCAGTCCGGTGATTCCGTAGTAGAAGGCGATGAGCACGCCGATGTTCAGGATCAGGTTGTTGAACACCGTCTGGATCGACGACACCTGGCTGGTCAGCAGGATCCCGAACAGGCACAGGAAGGCCAGGATCAGGGTGCCGACCGCCGGCGTCTTGAGCTTGCCCTGGATGGTTCCGAACACCTTCGGGAACACCTTGTCCCGCGACATCGACAGGGTGATGCGTGCCGCCGGCAGCAGGGTGGTCTGGGTGGTGGCGACCGTCGAGGAGATGACGGCGATGATCATCACGTAGCCGGCCCAGCTGCCCGCCGCCTTGTTGGAGAAGTAGAAGAGGATGGTGCTCTGGTGGGAGCTCCACGCGCTCTCCGGCAGGAGCATCTGGGCGGCGATGATGTTCAGGGCGAACACCAGCAGCAGCAGGAACATGGCGATGACGCCGGCACGCCCCGGGGTCTTGGTGGCGTTCTTGGACTCCTCGCTCAGGTTGGTGGCGGTGTCCCACCCCCAGTAGAAGAACACGCCGAGGACGATGCCGGCCGACAGGGCGCCGATCGACTGGATGTGGAACGGGTTGAGCCAGCCGATGTTGAACGGGCGGGAGCCGGCCGGGTGGGACACGGCGACCTTGACGATCCCCCAGATGGAGAAGCCGATGACGGCCACGTACTCGATGATCAGGAGGACCCACTGGAAGTTGGTCGTCCACCGGATGCCCCAGATGCAGATGAAGGTGATGATGGCCAGCCAGATGCCGGCCACCACGGCGGCTGTGCCCACCGACCCGGCCGTCGACGCCGAGATCCAGTTCCACTGGTTGAGCAGCTGCAGGGTGTACTGGCCGGCCAGGATGGGCGCCGAGATGCAGAACAGCACCGACAGGGCGACCTGGACCCAGCCGTTGAACCAGCCCACGTAGGGGCTGACCAGCTTGGACAGCCACGAGTAGGAGGCCCCGGCCGACGGGTCGCGCCGGTTGAGGTGGAAGTACGAGACAGCGATGAAGAGGACCGGCACGAACGACAGCCAGATCACGGCAGGGCCGGCGTACCCGATGCCCACCGTGAGGAAGAGCACGGCCATGGTGGCGGCCAGGGTGTAGGCCGGGGCCACCGACGACACGGCCACCACGGTCGAGTCGAAGAGGTTGAGGGTGTCGGCCCGCAACGTCGGGCCGGCCTCCTCACTCGGGACGGGCGCCCCGAACGGACCTGGTACCTCGGGCGGCTGCCCCGTGCTGTCGACGACGTCGGTGCTCATGTGTTCTCCCCTTGACTGTTCGGCCTACTGGCGCTCGTGTTCCCCTACTGGGTACTGCTCCACCAGTCCCCCCGGTGGTCCTGCGGTCCTGCGGTCCTGCGGTAGATCGTGTCGTGCGTGGCCGCCCCCGGCCACGCGCCCGGTCAGCTCCCGATGAAGCTCATGACGTGCTTGATGCGGGTGTAGTCCTCGAATCCGTACGACGACAGGTCCTTGCCGTAGCCCGAGTGCTTGAACCCGCCGTGGGGCATCTCGGCGACGATCGGGATGTGGGTGTTGATCCACACGCACCCGAAGTCGAGGGCCTTGGCCATGCGCATGGCCCGGCCGTGGTTCTGGGTCCAGACGCTGGAGGCCAGGCCGTAGCGGACCCCGTTGGCCCAGGCGATGGCCTCGTCCTCGTCCGAAAAGCGCTGCACGGTGATGGCCGGGCCGAACAGCTCCTCCTGGATCACCTCGTCGTCCTGGTGCAGGCCGGCGATGACCGAGGGGGCGAAGCAGAAGCCGCGGTCGCCGACCGGGGCGCCCCCGGTGACCACCTCGGCGTGGGACGGCAGCCGGTCGAAGAACCCGCCGAGCCGCTCGAGCTGGGCGGCGCTGTTGAGCGGGCCGTAGTCGGCGTCGGCCACGTCCGTGCCGCCGACGGTCTGGGCCTTCGCCTGCTCGGCCAGGGCGGCCACGAAGTCGTCGTAGATCCCCGGCGCGGCCAGCACCCGGGTGGCGGCCGTGCAGTCCTGACCGGCGTTGAAGTACCCGGCGACGGCGATGCCCTCGGCGGCGGCCTCGAGGTCGGCGTCGTCGAACACCACCACCGGGGCCTTGCCGCCGAGCTCGAGGTGGACCCGCTTGACGTCGTGGGCGGCCGACTCGGCCACCTGCATGCCGGCCCGTACGCTGCCGGTGATCGACACCATGGCCGGCGTCGGGTGCTCGACCAGGGCCCGGCCGGTGTCACGGTCGCCGCACACCACGTTGAACACGCCGTCGGGCAGGAACTCGGACATGATCTCGGCCATCAGCAGGGTGGAGGCCGGGGTGGTGTCGGACGGCTTCAGCACCATGGCGTTGCCGGCGGCGATGGCCGGCGCCCACTTCCACACCGCCATCATCGCCGGGTAGTTCCACGGGGTGACCGCCGCGCACACGCCGATCGGCTCGCGCCGGATCATCGAGGTGTGGTCGGCCATGTACTCGCCGGCCGACTTGCCCTCGAGGTGGCGGGCCGCACCGGCGAAGAACCGGATCTGGTCGACCAGCGGGGGCATCTCCTCCGACAGGGTGACGGCCACCGGCTTGCCGGTGTTGGCGCTCTCGACGGCCACCAGCTCGTCGGCCCGGGCCTCGATGGCGTCGGCGATGCGGAACAGGGCCAGGCTGCGCTCGGACGGGGTGGCGTCGCGCCAGCCGGGGAAGGCGGCGGCCGCCGCGGCCACGGCGGCGTCCACGTCGGCGGCGTCGGACACCGGGGCCTCGAGGTTGACCTCGCCCGTGCTCGGGTCCACCAGCTCCGCCGTCGCCCCCGCGCGGGTCCCGACGTAGGCGCCCCCTACGAAGTTCGACAGGCGCTCGGTGCTCACGATGGTTCTCCCCGGTGGTGACTGGTCCACGACCGCAACGGCGCGGTCG
>Ga0209698_10006618_pt1 | contig 12284 bp, 11 predicted proteins | sample LitLauG_LLR_2012_FD_187203 | JGI IMG/M metagenome (GOLD analysis project Ga0209698, IMG submission 187203) | Freshwater sediment microbial communities from Pennsylvania, USA - Little Laurel Run_MetaG_LLR_2012 (SPAdes) (version 2) | ecosystem: Environmental > Aquatic > Freshwater > Creek >...
GCTGTTTTGGGTCTCGCAATTCCTCTCCGAGGCGCTGCGGTTCTGCCAGCGCAACCCGAGTGAGTCGCTGCAGGCGGTCGTCATGTTCGACGAGGCGGACCTCTATATTCCGTCGACCTCCAAGCCGCCGACCAAGGAACCGCTGGAGAGCTTGCTCAAGCGCGCCCGCTCGGCCGGCATCGGCATCATGCTGGCGACGCAAAGCCCCGGCGATCTCGACTACCGCTCGCGCGATCAGGTGACGTCTTGGTTCATCGGTCGGGTCCGCGAGGATACGGCGCTGAAGAAGCTGCGCGCAGCGTTCGCCTCCGATAGCGGCCTCGATCCGGCGCGCGTGCTGCCCAACCAGACGGTGGGCGAGTTCCACCTCATTCAGGAAGGCAAGGTGCACGCGATGAAGGCGCGCCGCTCGCTGGTCAACGCCGAGCAGGTGCCCTACGATCGCATCGAGCAGTACGCGGTCGATACCAACAAGAAGACGGCGGCGCAGCTGAAGCTGGATTTGGGGGTTTGAGACCGCCCTCGCTAATTGACGACTGGCTTCATCCTGAGGAGCGCCCATTTGGGCGCGTCTCGAAGGATGGCGAGAGCTCGGTCCTCGCTCCGTGCCATCCTTCGAGACGGTCCGCTAGAGCGGGCCTCCTCAGGATGAAGTCATGGGTTGATGGCTAAACGGTCAGCGGATCATGCCCGCTTCGATTTCGCATTCGGCAGCGCATGGGCATGGGCAAGCCTCAATGCCGCTGTCAAGTCTTGGGCGCTCGCCGCCGCCAGTGTCACCGTGGTCGCCCCATTGCGACCCCAGGCATTGGGCGCGGCCGCGAAAATCGCCGGTGCCGTGAGGCATTTCAACGCTTGTTCATCTGGCGTCAGCATCAGATTGGCCGTCAATCCGTCGGCGGCCAAGGTCGCATAGATGCGCTTTACCCGGAACGCCCGTCGGTCGAAATGCGGCGCTTCGGTCGTGCCCTCCAGCGAAAGTGCAATGCGGCGGAGATCGGCGGCTGTGGCCATCGAAGCGCGGACCCCTGATCATTTGCTGCACGGTGGCGGCTTGCAGCTTTCGCCCGCCGCGATGTGGATGATGTTGACCCTCACCATGCCGCTGTCCGTCGAAACCGTTGTTTCCTCGATGCTGGCCTCGTCGCAGGGCTGATCGCCGGTGGCGATATCGGAAATGATTTCGGCCGCGCAATCGATCACGAATTCGCAGTAGCCGTTTTCCTGGCCGGGGCAGACATTGGCCGCGCAGCTGAGTTTGCAATCGGGACCCGAGCAGGTCTCGCGCGCCGCGTCCGACATGTCGCAGCGGGTGGCGGAGTCGGCCGTCCAACCGCTCGCCCAAAGGAGCGGCAAGCGGGCGGCGGGCGCCGGCTCCGGGGTGGCAGGAGTTGCCGCGACCACCGGTTGCGATTGTCCCTCCGAAGCGGCGGGCGCCGCCCTAGCCGGAGCCGCGGCGGCCGGCGGTGCCGATAGCGTTTGGATCTGGGGCGGTGCGGAAAGGCCCTGGATGGTTCCGAGATTGGTGTTGAGGTTGGGAATGGTCGGCATCGTCACCACCGCTCCGGCGCCGGCGGCCGAGCCGATGCCGCCACCCACTTCGCCCAAGCCACGGACTTGCGCCAGCGTCGGCGCGCTAGAGAGCGTCAGTAGGCAAACGATCCAAAGAGCGCGGCCGAATGACAGCATCGCTTGTCCTCCTCAGGTTTTCATTGCCCTCACAAGCCAGCGAAACGGATAGAGGAACTGGGCGATATAGCCGTTCGGCACCGGGTGTCCGCCGATGCCGTATCCACTCGGCCAAGTGCCTTCGGGCAAATGATAGGTGCCGAACAGCCAATCATAAAGCGGGAAATGGATGGCGAAATTAACGTCGATAGCCTCCTTTTCGATGCCGTGGTGCCAATGATGGAACCGTGGCGTCACCAGGAAGCGTTCGATCCGCTCGAAATTCCACGAGATGTTGGCGTGAACGAACGCGGAATAGAAATAGACGAACAGCACATAGGCTTGAATGACGTTGGGATCGAAGCCGAAGGTGAGCATTGGCACGGCGGTGAACCCGCGCAGCGCGAACACTTCGAGGATGTGCATCCGCCCGCCGGCCAGCCAATCCATGTTCCGGGCCGAGTGGTGCACGGCATGGAATTGCCAGAGGAACGGGATACTGTGGAAGGCGCGGTGCAGCCAATATTGCGCGAGATCCGTCAGTAGCATGACGAGGAAAAGCTGGACCAAGAACGGCTGCCCGCCGATATAGGATTTGACCTCGGTGAGCGGGACGGTGCTGTCCACGAGCCGCGACGGCGCGAGCGTCATGAAGGTCACGACCTCAACGATCAGTGACGAGACGAGGTAGTAGAACAGGTCGTCGTTCCATTCCGGCCGAAACAGCCCCTGCTCCTTGCGCTTCGGAAAATAGCGCTCCAGCGGCACGAACAGGAAGCCGGTGAGCAGCACGTTCACGACGAAGAAATCGAGGCCGAAATAGATCGTCGCCGACCTCGCCTCGGCAGCGGTGGCGCCCGATCCGCCGATCTGCGCGGCCAGCACGACCAGCCCGAGCGCGGTGGAGCCGAGCACCTTGTTGGGCCGCAGCAAGAGGCTGATGAGTGCAAAGAGGTATCCGAAAATCAGCACGGCATGGAGGAAAATTCGGAAGGCCAGCGTGCCGGTCACCAGCGTGAGCTGTGGCGTCGCAAGGACACCGGGAAAGCGCAGGGAAATGACGAAAAGCAAACTGACGAGGCCGCACAGGAGCGCGCCGGCACCGCTCAGCCAGCCACTGCCGAACCACTTCAGCGCCCGCGGGGTCTCGAGCTCGGACTTTATCGCCGCGATCAAATTGGTCATTGGTGCCACCCTACCCAAACACTTGGACACCCGAGATTTAGCGGTCTTTGGTTAACACACCGCTCACGGAGCATAAGTCTCGGCCTGCGCGGCCGGCTCCGTCAGAGTCTTCATCAGATACCGCACTTCCTTGCCCGGATAGGGCGTGCCACGCGCGACCTCGCCGAAGCCGAGCGCGGCGTGGAAGGCGTCGGAGCCGGGATTAGGCGGCACACGGTTGACCTCGCAGGCAACTAGGTCGTGACCGGCATCGCGGGTGTGCGCGAACAATTCCGAATAGAGCGCGCGGGCGATCCCGTTTCCCCGGGCCGCATTGGCGACGACGATGCGGTCGACATAGACAAATCGCGGATAGCGCTCGCCGAACCATCGGAAATTGAGGCTGGCATAATCCGCCGCCTGATCGAAGGCGATCAGCAGCGCGGTGCGCTGCGCGTTCGTACGGGCGAGAAAGGCGCGCGAAACCATGGTTGCCAGGGCTTGGCGATCGAGCAAATTGGTCTCGGCCGCGTGTGCGTTGTTGAGCGCGAGCACGGCGTCGAGGTCGGCGGCGGCGATCGGGCGGAACGACATCTCAAGCCTCCGGCGCGATCAACTCAAGATCGGGAAAGGATGCCCTGAATCGCTTGGCATCGCGCGTCAGCAGCCGGTAGCCCGCGACAGACGCGTGCGCACCGATCAAGAAATCGGCGAGCATCGCGGTGCGGGCGCCGCCGCGTCTGCGATAGGCGGCAAAGGCCTGGCCCGCCTGGAACGCTGCCGTCCAAGGCAGCGGCTCACGCCGGAATTCGCTCCGAGGCAAAGCGAGGTCTAGCGCCGCCTGCTGCCGGAAGCTCGCTGAAACCTCCGCATAGACAACGGGGCTCACGACGACAGGCGATGAATCCGTTGCCGACACCAGGGCCGAGCGTGACCAGCCGCCCCAAACCGGGTCCTCTAGGAAGATGTCCAGCAGGACGCAACTGTCGACCAGGACAGCCGTCATCGTCGACGCCGCTTCTTCTCGTCCGGCAGCTCGCTGCGGCTCCACTCCAGGATTTGATCGGTTGTGAGATCAAGATTGGCTGTGGCGGCGCCGGTCATCAGCCGCACGAGCCGCTCGCCCCGGGTCTCCCCTTTCGGCGTACTCGCCTTGACCAGCCGTACCTCGCCCCCGTCAAAAACGAAATCCACTTCGGTATGCGGCAGCAGGCCGGCGGCCTCGCGGATCGCCTGCGGGATCGTGACCTGACCCTTGGATGTGATGCGCATGGCGGTAATACTCCTCAAAATAAGAGTAATACCGCTGCCGGCAAGCGTCAACTGCGCATCCGCTTGCCCTCGGGATCGAATGGCGGATCACTGAGGATCGTCGCCTTGCGCCGGTCGCCGAGGATTTCGATCTCGAACGCGGCCTTGTCGACGTCGCCCGCCAGCTCCTTGGGCACGTAGCCCTGCGCCAGCGACTTCTTCACATAATGGGCGTAGCCGCCGCTCGTCACCCAGCCGACGACCTTGCCGCCGTGCCAGATCGGTTCGTCGCCCAAAACATCCGCATCCGCGGCGGCCACATCGAATGTGACGCGCCGAAGCTTGCCGCCGCTTGCCTTCTCAGCCGCCGCCGCCTCACGACCGACGAAGTCGTTCTTGGTCAAATCCACGAAGCGGTCGAGCCCGGCCTCGAACGCCCCGTAGATCGGCCTGAGCTCACGGAACCAGGTCGGGAAATTCTTTTCCAGCCGCAGCGATAGCAGCGCCCGCATGCCGAAATTGCTGATGCCCGATGCCTTGCCCGCCGCCATGATCTCGCGGTACAGCCGGTACTGATATTCCGGTTTGACCCAGATCTCGTAGCCGAGGTCGCCCGTATAGGTCACCCGGTTGATCATCGCCGGCGCGTGGCCGATGTCCATGGCGCGGTGATCCATGAACTTGAACGCCGCGTTCGACACATCCGCGTCGGTCAGCCGCGCCAGCACATCGCGCGACTTCGGGCCGGCGATCGAGAGGCCCACCAGCCCCATGTCGAAGCGGGTGATCCGCACCGAACCGTCCGCCGGCAGATGCTGCTCGAACCAGCGCATATGGTACTTTTGTGCTTGGCTCGATCCCCACATCATGAAGCGGTCGTCGGCGACCTTGGCGATCGTGAAGTCGCCGATGAGGCGCCCGCCCGGATTGAGCATGGGCGTCAGGATCAGGCGGCCGACTTTCGGCATCTTGTTGGTCATCAGCCGCGACAGGAACGCTTCGGCGCCCGCGCCAGCGAACTCGTATTTGGCGAAGTTGGCGATCTCGGTGACCCCCACGCCCTCGCGCACCGCGCGGCATTCGCGCCCGACGTGCTCGAAATCGTTGGAACGGTGGAAGCTGATCACGTCCCGCGCCTCGGTCCCCTTGGGCGCGTACCAGAGCGGTGTTTCGAGGCCCCACGAATCGCCCATGACGGCGCCCTGCGCGACCATGGTGTCATAGAGCGCCGTGGTCTGCTGTGGCCGGGCGGCGGGCAGCTCCTCGTTCGGGAAGCGGATGGAGAAGCGGCGCGAATAGTTCTCGCGCACCTTCTCGTTCGTGTACGAACGCGTCGCCCACTCGCCGAACCGCGCCACATCCATGCCCCAGACGTCGAAGCCGGGATCGCCGTTGACCATCCACTGCGAAAGGGCGAGGCCGACGCCGCCGCCCTGGCTGAAGCCCGCCATCACCGCGCAGGCGCACCAGAAGTTGCGCAAGCCCTGCACCGGTCCAACCAACGGATTGCCGTCCGGCGAGAACGTAAACGGACCGTTGATCACCCGCTTGATGCCAGCCTTGGCGAAGGCGGGGAAATGCTTGTGCGCCAGTTCCAGCGAGGGCGCGATGCGGTCGAGATCGTCGGGCAGCAACTGCTGGCCGAAATCCCACGGCATCGCCTTTGGCTGGAAGGGGCGGCAATCCTTTTCATAGGTGCCGAGCACCATGCCGCCGCGCTCCTGGCGCATGTAGATCTCGGCCTTGAAATCCAGCGCGTGAGATACTTCCTTGCCGGTCGCCTTGTTGTAGGCGAGCACCTCGGGCATGTCCTCGGTGACCATGTACATGTGCTCCATGGCCAGCACCGGCAGCTCGAGCCCGACCATTCGCCCGACCTCGCGCGCCCACAGGCCGCCGCAATTGACGACGTGTTCGGCAACGATGGTGCCCTTGTCGGTCACGACGTCCCAAGCACCTTCCGCGCGCGGATTGAGCGCCGTAACGCGGGTGTTGAGATAAATCTCGGCACCACCGATGCGCGCCGACTTGGCGTAGGCTTCGGTTGTCCCTTCGGGATCGAGATTGCCATCGGCGGCGTCATAGAGCGCGCCGACGAAGTACTTCTCCTCCATCAGCGGAAACAGCTTCTTGGCCTCGGACGGCGTGAGCAACTCGGTTTCGAGATTGAGGTAGCGGGCGCGGGCGTGCGCCATCTTGCACCAGTCCCAGCGGTCGGCGTTGTCGGCAAGCACGATGCCGCCCGAGCGGTGGAGGCCGCAGGATTGGCCCGAGATTTTCTCGAGCTCGTTGTACAGCCCGATCGTATAGCCCTGGAGTTTGGCGACGTTGGGATCGCCATTGAGGGTGTGAAACCCGCCCGCCGCGTGCCAGGTCGAGCCCGCCGCCAGCCGCGCCCGCTCGATCAGCACGACGTCCTTCCAGCCGGCCTTGGTCAGATGATAGGCGACCGAGCAGCCAACGACGCCGCCGCCAATGACCGCGACGCGGGTGTGGGATTTCATAAGAGGGCCTCCGGGGTGGGTCGGTGGAAGGGCGTTGAACGCCGAACTTCGGGCGGGACGGCTGGGGTGTCAAGCGGCCGAAGCCGACGCCTCACGCTTTCGCAAACACCGACGCATGAGCCAGCTCGATACCGGGTGGATAGAGCTGCAACGAGCCAGTCGAGATCGTTTTGGGCGATTCTATACCGCCATCGCCAGCCCGTCGGTACCGCAAGATCGTTTCCTCGTCGGGATCGACGACGAGATAGTGCTGAACGACCGGCAACGAGAAATATCCGGCCAGCTTATCTGTAAGATCACGCTTGGCGGTGGAGGGGGATAGGATTTCAACCACAACCAACGGGTTTGCTATCTCCAGGGAATTGCGGTCGGGTTCGGGAAAATTGGCAACCAACAGATCGGACTGAAAGGCGCGATGCTGGTCAATCCTCACCAGCGGCCCGTCGCTGACCACAAAACACGCCGCCCCGGCCACATCGATGGCTCGATCCAGCGCAATCGTCAGCCGTGTCTTGAGCTTTGCATGCACCCACCGCTCAGCTTGCTGCATGACGACCTTTCCGTCGAACAACTCATACTTGCCCTTGGGCTGGTGGGTGGCCCAGGCCAAGAACTCATCGACCGTCAGTCCCTCTGGCAGAGGCGCAAGCTGGGATACGTGCAGATTCATGCTCTAAGCCTAGCACAACCGGCCGCCTGTTGGCCAAGCCGACGTTCTGTGGTCTTCTTGGTGCGGCGCACAATCAAAGGCATAACACCCACGGGAACCACCATGGCAAATATACTCATCACTGGCGGCAATCGGGGGATCGGCAGCGAGCTGGCCAAGCGCTACGCCGCGCGTGGTGACCGGGTTATCGCCAGCACACGCGATGCCGGCGACGCTCCCGCGCCAAAGGGCGTCGAATTCATAACCATGGATGTCGCTAGCGAGACCTCGGTCAAGGCCGCGGCCGCATCCTTGCACAATCTCCCGATCGATCTTGTCATCAACAATGCCGGGCAACTCAACGGCTACGGCGGCCTCGGCTCCGCGGAACACAGTCAAGCAGCCTGGGCTGCCGTTCTGATGACCAATGTCGCTGGGCCCTATTTCGTCGCCGTGGCGTTCCTGCCCAACCTGCGCGCCGGACGTGGCCGCAAACTGGCCATCATCACCTCCGGCATGGGCTCGTCGGAGCGCGCGTCGGGCGGGGCCTATCCCTATCGCGCCTCCAAGGCCAGGGCGACCAATCTCGCCCGTAACCTCGCCCGCGACTTGGCGGTCGAGAGCATCGCGGTCGGAGCGTACCATCCAGGATGGGTGCGCACCGACATGGGCGGCCCGGGTGCAGCCATCGGCGTCGAGGAGAGTGCTCAAGGATTGATGGCACGGTTCGATGCGCTGACGCTGGCAACGAGCGGGATCGTCGAAGACTATCAGGGCACGCCCGTGCCGTTTTAGCCCGGGGCGGCGGCGATCGCGGCTGGTCGGCGCCGCTCGTCCAGCATCACCACCGCGACGCCGCTCGCCACGATCAACCCGATGCCGGCAAGGCCGAGCAGGTTGGGCACATCGCCAAACACCACCGCGCCGGACAGCACCGCCCAAAGCGCGGCGGTGTAGTTGAACGGCGCGACCACGCCGGCAGGGGCGAGGCGATAGGCCAGGAACACGAAGAGCTGGCCGCACATCAGGAAAAAGCCCGCGCCCGCCAGTTGCATCAGGTGCAGCGGCGAGGGCACGACCCAAACCCCGAACAACAGGTTGGCCAGCCCCGAGGTCACCATGACGACGACGATGGTGGTCAGCGCCGTCACCAGCGCGGGCACTCCCGGCGGCACCATGCGCGAGAGCAGATCGCGGCCCGCCGCCAAGGCCGCCGCCGGAAAGGCGATGAGCGCGACCCAGGACGCCGTCGATGAACCAGGCTGCGCCACCATCACCGCCCCGACGAACCCGAGCACCACCAGCACATATCGCAACGGCCCGATGCGATCGCGCCAAACCAAAGCCGCAACCACCACGATGATGAGCGGCGCGGTTTGCATGATGGCGGTGAGATCGCCCAGCGGCATTCGCGACAGGGCGATGATGAACAGCATGACCGCGCAGGACTCCGAAGTGGCTCGAAGCAGCGCCCAAGGATTGGCGACCTGGCGGATTTGCCGGCCTAGCCCCAACGCGAACAGCAAGGGTATGCACCAACAGGTGGCGAAGGCGCCGCGCAGCACCAACACTTCCAGCGGTGGCACATCCACCACCGCCAGCTTCATCAGGGTATCGCAACTTAGAAACGTCGCGGTCGACAGCAGCATAGAACCGACGCCGCGAAGCAAGGAGGCGGTGGTCATGGTCCGTGTGGGTAGGGCTTGGTCAAGGCCGGGTCAATGCGGCGACTTTCGCAAATCGGTCATTCGTGCTTTCTCATGGCGCAACGCAACCAGGATGGTCCTCCGGCGCCGATGACCCTTGCCACAGTCCTAACCGAGCCGATCGCCCCGCCGGCGACCATCGATGCCGATCTTGCCGCGCTGCACGACCGGTTCGGCGGCAATCAGGCGACGCTTGGCCCGGCGGTGCTCGCGCGCCTCAAATCGGTGCTCGCCGACGGACGCGCGGCGGCCCGCGCGCGGTTGGATGCCGATCGTGAAGGGCGGCGGTGCGCCGCCGACCTGTCGCGGCTACATGACAGCATCGTCGGAGCACTGTTCCGATTGGCCACCAACCGGCTCTATCGCGCCGGCTCGCCCTCCGAGGCCCAACACATGGCGGTGGTGGCAACCGGCGGCTATGGGCGCGGACTCTTGGCGCCGAGCTCGGATATCGATCTGCTATTCCTGCTGCCGTACAAGCAAACCCCCTGGGGTGAGAGCGTCGTCGAATTCATGCTCTACCTGCTGTGGGACCTCGGTCTCAAGGTCGGGCATGCGACCCGGACCACGGATCAGTGCCTGGCGCTCGCCCGCACCGATATGACCATCCGAACGTCATTGTTGGATGCCAGGCTGATTGCCGGTAGCCCGGCCCTGTTCGCCGATCTCGAGCGTCGCTTTCGCGCCGATTGCACGCCCGGCAATGCTCGCGCCTTCGTCGATGCCAAGCTCGCCGAACGCGACACCCGGCACAACCGCACCGGCCAGTCGCGCTATCGGGTCGAACCGAATGTCAAGGATGGCAAGGGGGGTTTGCGCGATCTGCATACGCTGCATTGGTTGGTGAAATACGTCTACGGTCGCGACATCGGAGTGGCGAGGGAAGCCGGCCTGTTCACCAGCACGGAATACCGCAATTTCCGCCACTGCGAGGACTTTCTGTGGACGGTGCGGTGCCAGTTGCATTTTCTGACCGGTCGGCCCGAGGAGCGGCTCAGCTTCGACATGCAACCGGTCATCGCCGAGAAGCTCGGTTATCATGACCGTGATGGCCTGATCGCGGTCGAGCGGTTCATGAAGCATTATTTCATGGTCGCTCGCGAGGTCGGCGAGTTGACGCTGGCGGCGAGCGCGGCGCTGGAGTTGAAGCAGGTCAAGAACGCCCCGGTGATGGAGCGGCTGCTCGCCCCGCTCAATTGGCGGGCTCGCGCCAAGTTGCGACGCACCTCGGACTTCCGCATCGAGAACGGACGGCTGGATGTCGTCAACGCCGACATCTTCAAGCTCGATCCGGTCAACATCCTGCGGATATTCCAGCAGGCCGAAATCTGGGGGGTACCGCTGCATCCCAACGCGGTGCGGTTGCTGCGCCAGTCACGCTCGTTGATCGATGATCGTTTCCGTGTCGATCCGGAGGCGGCGCGGATTTTTCTTGCCCTGTTGACCGAACCCAAGGGTAACGAGCGGGTGCTCCGGGTGATGAACGAGACGGGCGTGCTCGGCCGCTACATTCCCGAATTCGGCCGGATCAGCGCGATGATGCAATTCAACATGTATCATCATTATACGGTGGACGAGCATCTCATCCGCGCTGTCGGGTTCCTCGCGCAGATCGAAGAGGGCACGCTCGGCGAGGACCACCCGCTGTCCTCCGAGATCATCAAGCAAGTGCAGAGCCGACGGGTGCTCTACATGGCGGTGCTGCTGCACGATGTGGGCAAAAGGCTGATGGGCGACCATTCCATCACCGGCGCGGCGATCGCCCGCGATGTTTGCCCGAGGCTGGGGCTCGAGCCGGCCGAGACCGAGACCGTCGCCTGGCTCATCGAGCAGCATCTCACGATGTCGATCGTCGCCCAGAATCGCGACCTTGCCGACCCAAAGACCATCAGTGATTTTGCGGCGATCGTGCAAAGCCCCGAGCGGCTCCGGCTGCTGCTCATCCTGACCGTCGCCGACATCCGCGCGGTGGGGCCGGGCGTTTGGAACGGCTGGAAGGGTCAACTGCTGCGCACCCTCTACTACGAAACCGAACCGGTGCTCGCGGGTGGGCATTCTCCGGCGGGCTACGGCGTGCGGGTGGCCCGCGCCAAGGAGGCGGTGCGCGGCGCGCTCACCGATTGGCCGCCGGGCGAGGTCGACAAGATGCTGGCCCGGCTGCCGGACGCCTATTGGCTGCGCGCCAACACCACGCGTCAGGCCGAGCAGGCGCGACTGATGCGACAGGCCGAGACCTCGGGCAATCGCTTTGCCTATCAGGCGCACACCGATGCGTTCACCGCTGTCACCGAGTTGACGCTCTATGCCCCCAATGTCCCGCGCCTTCTCTCGCTGTTCGCCGGCGCCTGCGCGGCGACGGGCGCCAACATCATGGGCGCCAGCATCTCAACGACCACGGACGACATGGCGCTCGATACCTTCCTCGTCAAGCGCGAGCATGAGGAGGAGGACGAGCTTCGCCTGGCCGGTCGGATCGGCGAGACCATCGGCGGCCTGTTGTCGGGAAGGTTCGACCTGGCCGAGCTCATGGCGCGCCGCAAGCCGCCACGCGCGCCGGCCACCGCTTTCCGCGTCACGCCCGAGGTGGTGATCAACAACCAGATGTCCGAGCGGTTCACGGTCATCGAGGTCGCCGGCCTCGACCGGCCGGGGTTGCTTTATGACGTGACGTCCGCGCTGTCGGATCTGGGTTTGGACATCAATTCGGCCCATATCGCGACCTATGGCGAGCGCGCGGTGGACGTGTTCTACGTCACCGGCATCGAGGGCGGACAGGTCGTTGACGAGGCACGCGAAACACGGATACGGCGCCGGCTGACGACGGTGCTGGCGGCGCGTTGAATTGGCGCGGGTCAGCCGAAGCGCCGCCGCGCCTCCAGCGCCAAGCCGAACCCGACGCTGTTGAAAAGATCGCCCGTGACGACCGTGGCGGCCGGCAGCAAATCCGTCAGTAAACGCCTCAAGGCCGGCACCGCCGACGTGCCGCCGGTCAGGAACAGCGCGGTCATGTCCTTTTGCCTCTGGCCCGAAGCGGCGATCGTCGCTGTCACCGTCAGGTGCAGCCGCTCCAATTCATAAGCGATCGCGTCCTCGAATTGCCGCGCGGTCGCCGTGATCGGCGGCACCGGCGCCGCCCCGGCGAGGTCGATCAAGACTTCGGGCGCGTCGGTCAACGCGATCTTGGCCGCCTCGACCCTGCCGGCGATCAGATGCCCGGTCTGGCGTTTGACCACCTCCATGTAGCGGGCGAACAGCACGGGCGGGGCGCAATCCTCCAGGATCTGTTTCAGCAGCAGTCGGTTCTTCGGCGTGCCGATGGTGTGTATCATGTGCCAGGTGGCC
>Ga0209698_10006619_pt1 | contig 12283 bp, 8 predicted proteins | sample LitLauG_LLR_2012_FD_187203 | JGI IMG/M metagenome (GOLD analysis project Ga0209698, IMG submission 187203) | Freshwater sediment microbial communities from Pennsylvania, USA - Little Laurel Run_MetaG_LLR_2012 (SPAdes) (version 2) | ecosystem: Environmental > Aquatic > Freshwater > Creek >...
CTGGAGAAGGATCCTGACGCAATCAGCGTCCTGAAGCCCGAAACTCCCGCTGCCTTCGAGCATATCGTATCTACGTGCCTGCAGAAGAATCCAGAAGACCGATTTCTGGCTGCGCACGACGTCAAGCTGGAGTTGCAATGGATCGCAAGCGGCAAACCGGCTACCGCTCCCGCTCCGGTTCCGGTAATTCCAGCCGCCAAGCACACATCGATGCTCTGGCCCGCTGCACTCGGGTTTGGAATCCTGCTGGCATTTGCCGCTGGATTCCTACTTCACCGTCCGGCACCCGTTGCCGACTCGATCCGCACGGTCATTGATCCGCCGGAGAAATCGTCACTCAATCTGACGGGAGACTTCGCGGGCCCGCCGGTTCTCTCGCCTGACGGCTCAGCGCTTGCCTTCACCGCGACAGGATCCGACGGCAAGGTGCAGATTTTCGTGCGGGCGATGAATTCTCTGGAAGCGCATCCTGTGGCTGAAACCGATGGCGCCATGTTTCCCTTCTGGTCCCCGGATGGACGATCGCTGGGCTTTTTCGCCGAGACGAAGTTGAAAGTCGTCGACCTCAACGGTGGCTCGCCCATCATCCTCTGCGATGCGCAACTCGGACGCGGAGGCGCATGGGCTCCGGACGGAACCATCGTGTTCTCCGGCAATCCCTCATCTCCCTTGCTTCGCGTCAGCGCCAATGGGGGAACTGCCAGCCCGATCACCAAGATCGATGCCAACCTTCATACCTCGCATCGCTGGCCCTTCCTGTTGCCTGACGGAAAGCACATTCTCTACTCCGCGATTCACCACGACGCCGCGAAATCGGCCAACAACAGCATCTTTTATGCTTCGCTCGACGGGCGCGGGAATCGAGCTGTCCTGCGTTCGATCTCCAACGCCATCTATGCAAGCGGATTCGTCCTATTTGCGCGCGGTGACCAGTTGATGGCGCAGGCGTTTGATCCGGACAAGGGAAATCTCTCCGGCGAGCCTCACATCGTGGCCAAGGGCGTGATGAACGATTCCTCGACCTGGCATATGGATGCCTCGGCCGGGAACGGTCTGCTGGTGTTCGGCAGCGGAACCAGCGCTGACCTGCAGCTGGTGTGGATGGATCGCGCCACGAAGCAGGTCACCACCATTGGGGACAAGTTCACCAACCTGCAGATGGGAAAGCTCTCGCCCCAGGGGGATCGCGTTGCCCTGCAAATCGATGCCGGCATCAACGACGTGTGGGTGCTGGATCTTGCGCGGAACGTTCGCACGCGCCTGACTTTTGGTCCGGTGTCGAACACGATCCCGGAGTGGTCACCTGACGGCAAATGGATCGCGTACACCGCGAACCACGACGAGAACGGGTCGACGGGCTACAGCATTTGCCGCAAGCGCTCCGACGGAAGCGGGGTCGAAGAAATTCTTGTCTCCGACACGCAGCAGATCGCCGCCACCGACTGGTCGAGCGACGGTAAACACCTGCTATACGCCCGTCGCAATCCAAACAGCTTCGAAATGCGGGATCTACCGCTCGAAGGCGAACGGAAACCTTCTCTTCTCCTGGCTCGAGGATACGGGGGACATCTCTCGCCTAACGGCCGCTGGCTGGCCTATCAATCGGGTGAGTCGGGAGTAGTGCAGGTATATGTGGTGGCGTTCGGTGGCGGGCAAGGCAAGTGGCAGGTGTCGGCGAACGCGGCCAACCCGGGCAACGCGCCTAAATGGAGTAAGGACGGCAAGGAACTTTATTACTTCGATGCGACCTACAACCTCTACGCAGTGGCCGTCAAAGAGGTCGATGGCGCCCTGCAGTTTGGCGCCCCGCAAGTGATCGTGAACAACTGGTCGGCGCCGCAGGTTTTCTACGATGTCGCGCCTGACAGCAAGAAAATCCTGCTGGACCGCGTGTCGCAGCAGGTCAGCCAATCGATCACCGTCGTCACGAATTTCACCGCAGGATTGAAGAACTAAGGACCACGGAGGATACGCGCATGCATTGCATTCTCCGCACCACGATTTGCTTGCTCCTGTTCGCAGTGTGTGCCGGTGCTCAAGCGTCTGCGCCGCTGCTTCTGGTTTTGGAGAAGAATGACAAAGACCTCGCCATCATCGATGCAGCCAGTCAGAAAGTGATCGCCCGGGTTCCCGCGGGGGAAGATCCGCACGAAATCGTTGCTGACGGCCATTTCGCCTACATCTCGAACTACGGCGCCTTCCAGAATCCTCAGCACACGATCTCGGTTGTCGATCTGGTCGAGCACCAGGCTCTGCCGGCGATCGACCTCGGCTCGCTCCGTGCGCCGCATGGACTTGAACTTGTAAACGGCAAAGTCTATTTCACGGCGGAAGGCAGCAAGGCGATCGGGCGCTACGATCCTGCAACTCACACGATCGACTGGACGCTCGGCCTCGGCCAGAACCGCACACACATGCTGCTCGTGGATCGCGATGAGAAGCAGATTTTCACTTCGAATGTGAACTCCGACAGCATCAGCATCCTCGACCGCGATCCCAAGGCCGATGCGTCTGGATGGACCCAAACTACCATCTCTGTCGGCAAAGGCCCCGAAGGCTTCGACGTTTCTCCGGATGGCAAGCAACTCTGGGCTGCCAACTCGGGTGACGGAACGGTATCTGTGATCGAGGTCGCAACGCGCAAAGTGAGCGACACATTCAATATCCGGACCAAGCGCTCCAACCGCGTAAAATTTACGCCTGACGGCAAGCTGGTGCTCATCTCAGATCTCGGCACCGGTGACCTGGTTATCCTCGATGCCGCTACCCACAAGGAGGTGAAGCGACTGAACCTTGGCCACGGTATTGCCGGAATTCTTCTCGCACCTGATGGTTCTCGCGCCTATGTGGCTGTAAGCCCTGATAGCAACGTCGCGGTGGTGGATATGAAGACGTTGACAGTCACATCCCGGATCTCCACCGGGCACGGCCCTGACGGTATGGCGTGGGCCAATTCGAATCAGTAACTTTCGACAAGAAGATTTCACCACGGGGGGCACAGAGGAACACGGGGGGAATTCCACACCTGTTTGTCGAAAACCGAAAATAACCTTTGCCCCACCCGCTATAATGTCGCGACCGTGGCACTGACCTCTGGCACCAAGTTGGGCCCTTACGAAATTCAATCGCCGCTGGGCGCCGGCGGCATGGGCGAAGTGTACCGCGCGCGCGATACTCGCCTCGACCGGACCGTCGCCATCAAGATTCTTCCCACGCATCTCTCGAGCAATCCCGAAGCCCGCATTCGCTTCGAGCGTGAAGCGCGCACTATCTCTTCCCTGAATCATCCCAACATCTGTACGCTCCACGACGTGGGTACGCAGGACTCGACCAGCTATCTCGTCATGGAATATGTCGAGGGCGAGACGCTGCAATCGCGCCTGCAAAGAGGGCCGCTGCCTCTTAAGCAGGCCCTCGAGTGCGCCATGCAAATCTGCGATGCGCTAGAGAAAGCTCACCGTGCCGGAATCGTTCATCGCGATCTGAAGCCGGGCAACATCATGCTCACCGCGTCAGGCGCGAAGCTGCTCGATTTCGGACTCGCCAAGCCGGTTGTCACACTTGGCGCTCAGGTGCTCTCCGACAAATCCAACCTGACTCCTTCTACACCCACCGTGAATCTCTCCGCTCTTAGCGCTGGGCCCGCCGCGCTGACACAGCACGGAACGGTTGTTGGAACGTTTCAGTACATGGCCCCCGAGGTTTTGCAAGGACAAGACGCGAATCCCCGCAGCGATATCTTCAGCTTCGGGTGCGTGCTTTACGAGATGCTGACGGCACGCCGAGCCTTCGATGGCAAGTCACAACTGAGTGTGATGACCGCCATCCTCGAAAAAGATCCCGAGCCCATCGCCGCGATCCTGCCCACCTCGCCCCCGGCACTCGACTATATCGTGCGAATTTGCCTTGAGAAGATTCCTGACAACCGCTTCCAGACTGCGCACGACATCAAATTGCAGCTGGCCTGGATTGCCTCGGCCTCCCAGACCATCGCTCCCGTCGTCTCGAAACCGAAAGTCTTATCGGGACTCTGGGTCACCGGCCTCGCCGCCCTCGCACTAGCGGCGCTCGTTGCTGCGGTGATGCTATGGTCCTCGCGTCAGCCCAGGCAAGTGTTCCGCGCTAACCTACTTCCTCCTGAAGGAACTCAATTCGAAACGCTTTACCGCAACGGCCCAGTTACTCTTTCTCCCGATGGCAGGCGCATCGTGTTCGTTGCCCGCCAGGACGGCAAGAATTCGCTCTGGCTACGCTCGCTCGACAAACTCGAGGCCACGCCTCTCCGCGGCACCGACGAGGCCTTCTATCCCTTCTGGTCGCCCGACGGCAACTCCATCGCCTTCTTCATGCAAAACAAACTCTGGCGGATGGATTTGCCCAATGGTTCTCCCGTCGCGATCTGCGATACTCGTGAACCTCGCGGCGGTACATGGGGCAGCGGCAATGTCATCGTCTTCGCATCCTCCATCGCGGGCCCGCTGTCCCAGGTCTCCGCCAGCGGGGGTACGCCGCGAGTGGCCACCAAAACCTCGCCGACCGCTGCCGAAGAGTCTGACCGCTGGCCCTCGTTCTTGCCGGACGGCAAGCACTTCTTGTTCCTCCACTCCCCAAATGGCGACGCCGATCCGCACAACGAGCTTCGCATTGGATCGCTTGACGGTTCAACGGAGCAGATTGGGCTTCAGGGCCGTCTTTACACCTTTCAATACGCGGATGGATGGCTCTTCGCCGATCGGGATGGCACGCTTCAAGCCTGGAGATTCGATCCCTCCAGCGGAAAAGTTTCCGGTTCCTCGGTCCAGGTCGTCGACAAGATTTCTTCTGACGACATTACTGCCATGGGCGTATTCTCCGTTTCCTCCCAGGGCACTCTGATTTACCAGCAGGGGACTGGCGCAACCGGAGATCGTCACGACTGGCTCGATGCCACCGGCAAGAAGCTCTCCCAGATCTCCGATCCCGGAGTCTACAGCTCGATTCGCATCTCGCCCGATGGCACACATGTGGCTACCCCTGTGCTCGAACAAAACGGCGAGATGAGACTATGGGTCTGGGACCTTACGGGCAGCGCGCGGGCCCGCGTGACCGGGGCCAGTGATTTCATATCCGACGTTCCGGTCTGGTCTGTGGACGGCCGCACCATCTTCTATGCAAGCCGCGACCATACGGGGCACGAGCAGATTCGTGTGGTGCCAGCGGACGGTTCCCAGCCCGAGCAGACTTTCCTCAATATCGATAACGATACCGAACCCGACGACACCACGACGGATGGCAAGTGGCTCCTGTATCAAGAGGGCAAAAAGGAATCGCAGTCAGAGGCGGCCCTCAAAGCATATCCTCTGAGCAAAGGTCCGGAACCCTTCACCCTGATCGATTCGATCTCCCGAGCCAGCAACGCGCGGCTCAAACCTCAGACCAATGACTGGCTGGTCTATCAATCGAACGCCTCCGGACGCGCCGAGGTCTACCTGACGCGCTTTCCTCACCCCGGCGCCAAGTATCAGGTTTCGCAGGCGGGCGGGATTCAGCCGGTCTGGAGCAAGGATGGCAAGAAGCTGTTCTTCCTCGACTCCGGACAGAAAATCAATGTGGTCGACATCACTCCCACGGCCGATTCTGTGCAGATCGGCACACCCAAAGCCCTCTTCCAGACCGGCATTCGTCACTCGATTCCGACCGAAGCGTACGACGTCACCCGCGACGGCCGCTTCCTCGTCGTAAACTCGGTCGTCGAAAGCACAGCGCCGGTCGTCCTCGTCACCAACTGGCAAGACGAACTCAAAAATAAGTAGCGCAGGCGTCCTGTCGACTGTGGCGCAGGCTCCCAGCGCGCCGCGACTCAAAGGTATCAATCGTGTTTTTCGTCTTTCGCCGCTATCGCCGCCTTGAATCCCCGAATACTCTCGCCCAGTCCCTTGCCGAGTTCAGGCAATTTCTTCGGGCCGAATACCAGCAGGGCGATTCCCGCGATAATCAGCATGTGCGTCGGTTGAAATAATCCTTCAAACATAAGGTCTCCTGATCTGCAGTTCTGCACCGAAATTCTGCCGGAAGCGGCCCGGTCACCCAGAGCCGAACCGCTTCCCTGCAGAAAAAGCGGAGCAATGCGGTACCGCGATCACTCGCCGCCGCGCCGCGCCTCGTCAGCATCTTCGGCCAGATCATTCAGGAATTGCACGAACTCCGCCGATTGCCCGATGAAAAGTCCATCGTTGGTCAGCGCTTGCACGGCCCCCATGGCTGCGCCCTTGGTTTCCGTCGGTCGGATGATCGACACCGGCGGGAACTGCTGGCTCAGAAATACAGTCGGCTCCGGCATGATCAGGTTTGTCTGAAAATTCTCGCCGCCAAATGGCTTGGAGTTGAGGTCCGGGAATGTAACCGACACGCCGGTCACCGGATCGATCACATTCGAGGCTGCGGGCGCATTGCCTGCCTTGTCATGCCAGGTTTGGAAGTGGCAGATTTCGGTTCCGCCAATCGACAGCAGAATGCGCAGCACCTCCACATTCGTCACGCGCTGCGCGAGCTTCGGATAGAGGCTGCTTCCGCCCTGCTCGATGAATGCGAAGTGGAAGCCCGCCGTGTTGGCCACGGCCTGAAGGAACGGCCCATTCGCAACGTCAGCATCGGTACGAGGAATCGCGGTGTGCTGCCCCTTTGCCAATGATGCAATCGCAGGAGAAAACGTGTCCCCGAAATCTGGATTCTTCGTCCGGCTGCGATAGCGCGTCCACCACGTCGTGTCCACGGTGAGTTGCATGAGGTTGGTGAGTCTTCCGAAGGTCTTGTTCGCCCCCGTCGCCTGACTGCCTTGCACAGTGCGGAACTTGTCCAGGCTTACGGTGTCCGCCCCCTTCGACGCCAGATACGCGTTGATGAACACTTCGTGCGACAACTCGTCTTCGGTGTTGTCGTGAATGTACTGCGGCATATCCGGATCGAGTTGCTGGATGTCCGCGGTGTACGCCGCATTGCCGCCGGTCGCTTTTGCCGGATACCCGGGAATCAACGTGCTTGCCAGCTTTGCTACTTCGTCATCCTGCACACCGGCCAGTTCCTGATACTGCAGCCACAGGTCGCTCTCGATGATTTCCGCCGCCGCCAGGAATCGGAGAATCGCGGCATCGCCCTTGGTCAGCGAACCGCTTTTCTCTTCCGCTTTGGCCGCGACCTGCAGGAGAGGCACCGCCGAGAGCGCGGCTCCTGCTACGCCAAGACCCTTTAGAAACGACCGCCGCTCGACCGTGCGCGGCAGGCTGGCATCGTCGTTCGTACACCCCAACTTGGCAGACGTAAGTTCTTCCTGCTTCATGTACTCACTCCAATTTTCGAAGATTGCGTTGCTGTGAGACAGGGACTTCGACATCAACGTGAACGCAGAATAGAGCGCGAAGGAGATGCGAGTGTCACGGGGAAGTTAGCAGGTTGTCAAAGATTTCTCCGCGGTAGACATGATGTGAGTGTTACTAACCGAATGATCTGGGAGTCTGAAAGTGTTCATCCTGCAAGCCCGTGGTGAGTCGGAGCAAGTGAGCGATATTTCTGATGGTCGCGTGGTATAACAAAAAATAAATCCCACTTCTCGCAAAAGGGGCGAGACATGGGGCATCCCCCCTGCTGGCTTTTCCGCAGCCTCTGGAAACCGCGGCCTAACCAAAACTGCTCCGAACAACTTTTGGCGAGTTGTGCTCCGCGCCTATCCACTCATCATGATTGACGCGGTAACGTTTCAATCTGCATCCGCTCGTTTCGCTATAATGTCTCTACGATTGCGGAGGTCGAACCGATGACACGCCTTGCCTCTCTCGCCGCCCTGCTTCTCGGACTCGCGCTGCCCATCACGAGCGCCGCGAAAACCACGGTCGAACTCAAAGACGCTCAGGGAAAGTCCGTCGGCGAAGCCGTTATCTGGGATCAGGGCAGCGGCATCGCCATTGATCTTCATTTGCACGACCTGCCGGCTGGAGAACACGCCATCCACATACACCAGGTTCCGAAGTGTGAAGGGCCAGACTTCAAGTCAGCTGGCGGGCATTTCAATCCAGAGAACAAGAAGCACGGATTCGACAATCCCGAAGGGCATCACGCCGGCGACGTGAAGAACTTCACCGTCCGGGCGAATGGCAAGGCTCCGAATGTGCATCTCGCTGATCCTGATGTCACGCTCAAAGACGGCCCGCACTCGCTACTGACCAACGGAGCCGCGATCGTGATCCACGCCAAAGGGGATGACTACAAGACCGATCCGGCTGGCAACTCCGGCGATCGCATTGCTTGTGGTGTGATCACGAAGTAAGTGAATCACCGACGCGAAGGTGGCTGGATGTCGATTGAGAGCAAATGAGGTTTTTACCTCGCGACCCGGCCGCTGGAAAAGTAAATCCCCACCTTACGAAAACCGCGTAGGGTGGGGCACCCTCTTCGATGTCTGATTCAGATCCAAAGTCTGAGGTCCGAGACTCGCGACTACGGCGCTTCGATCAGTTCCATCTTGCCATCGCGCTTGCGGTGCAGGACCATGACCTTACCCTTCGGATCGCGGAAGACAAAGACATCGCGGTCGCGAAAATGGGCTTCTTTGATCGCTTCTTCCAGCGTCATGGGACGCATGGCGACAGCTTCGTCGGAGCGCACAAGATGAACTTCAGTCGTTTTGGCGACAGCCGGGTACTTGTGCACGAGCACGGGAACCGCCGTTTTCTCCGATACTCCGACCGCGGTTTGTACCTGTTCCTGTTCGGGCTCGCTATGCCCACCGTTCCATTTTTTTTCTTCTTCGCTCTTGCGGGCAGAACGTTTCTTGGCCTGCCATTTCGTCTTATATTTGACTGCCTGTTTTTCCAGATGATCGAGGGCTTCGTTGACGGCAATCATCATGTCCTTTGCCTGGGCGAGGCCGACCAAGGGACCGTTGCGAGGACTGATGGTGATTTCTGCTTTATGGCGATGTTTTTCGACGGCGAGAATAACTTTGGTTTCGAATCGGTCGCCTAGAATTTTGCGGATCTTGGTAAGGCCAGTTTCTACTTCTTTGCGGACGGCGGAAGTGATTTCGTAGTGTCTTCCGGTATATTCCACGTTCATGAGCGCCCCCTCCTAGAAATTCGTCTGATGAGTCAAAAACGGGCACCGCATTTGGAACATTTTGATGCGAACCTCAGGGGCTGAAGCCCCGTTTCTTTTTGAAACGGTTCAGCACGGCTGAAGCCGTGCCCTTTTACAGCCGGGCCCCTTCACATTTGTTATTTTTTGACCCGGCGTTGATGCGTGCTCGGGATGCGCATGTCTTCGCGGTATTTGGCCACGGTGCGGCGGGTCACCTGAATACCCTGGGATTGCAGAATGCGGGTGATCTGCTCGTCGGTCAGCGGTCGAGTGGGATCTTCTTCTTCGATGAGCTTTTTGACGCGGCGCTTGAGGATGAGCAAGGAAGTTCCTCCACCCTCGGGGCCCTGTACGCTCTCGCTAAAGAAGTAACGCAGCTCGAATACGCCCTGTGGTGTGTGAGCGTACTTGCTGGCTACGGCGCGGCTAACCGTGGAAGGATGCACGCCGATTTCTTCGGCCACCTCCTTGATCATCATGGGTTTGAGGAAATCGATGCCCCGCTCGAGAAAATCCTGCTGGCGGGCGACGATGGAGTAGCAGACCTTGGTGATGGTCTGCTTGCGTTGCTCGATGTTCTTGATGAGCTGGATGGCGCTTTTGTACCGCTCTTTGACATAATCGCGCGTGTTCTTGTCGTTGGTGCCGTCGCGCGTGACCAGCTTCTTGTAGGCCGGATTGAGGCGAAGCTGCGGCATGTCTTCGTCATTCATGATGACGAGCCACTCGTCGCCGTGCTTGACGAAGGCAACGTCAGGCTCGATCAGCCGTGCCTGGACCTTGTTGTAGCGCAGGCCAGGGCGAGGATCGAGCGTGCGAATGTAGTCGAGCGCCGATTGCACCGCTTCAATCGGACGGCCAATCGCCTTACCGATTTCCTTGTATTGCTTGTTTTGCAGGGCGCGGAGATGATCGACGACGGCCATCGCATCCTGCAGCACCTGCACCGTGCCGTTCCCATTTTTGTGCTGCGCGAGGTGCGCCTGGTGATAGCGAAGCTGGTAGAGCAAGCATTCGCGGAGATCGCGGCAGCCTACTCCCGGAGGATCGAGCTGGCGGACGACCTCCAGAGCTTCCCGCAGATCATTGACGGCGAAGTTTGGCTTGTAGGACGGAGTCGAAGCTGAAGCTGGTTCTGTTGCGGGAGCAGCTGCTGCCGCCGATGTGCTTGAGCCGGAGGGAACCGTTGTTGGCGCAATTACGGCAGCCTCGACCGCGGAAAGTTCTTCAATGGGGTCGACGTTGGACTCCGCAACTTCGGAACTTGGGTCGATGGCACTTTCGGCAGCATCGTCTTCGCCGAGGCCCAGCGCTTGCGCCTCGGTCACGATGTTCTTCGCGGTGGCAGCGTCGGCTTCCGGTGAGGCCGGAGGAGCGATCCCCAGCAGTTCCTCATCGCTGGCGATCAGATATCCGTCTTCGTTCAGGTTGCCGACGATCAGATCAGCGGCCTCGCGCACTTCGGTGCGCAGGCTCAACGCGCCCAGCTGCCAGGCCAGATGGTCGGTCAGATTGGACGGCTTTGAGAGGAAGTTCTCGAACGACGGGCGCTCAATCTCTTCCATTTCGCTGTGGGTGCGGTAGCCGGGATCGAGATAGTCCTGGAAGAACGATCCGAAATCGATCTCTTCGAATGGATCTTTCTTCTCTACCGCGGTGATGGGATTTTCTTCTGTGGTAGCGGCAGCCGCGCGGTCGCGGTCTTCTTCTTTCTTGCCGACTTCGTCGAGCAGGGGAACGGAATCTTCCAATTCTTCGAGGACGGGATTCTCGACCATCTCAGCGTTGATCATGTCTTTGAGCTCGAGCTTGTTGAGCGCAAGGACAGAGACCATTTGCACCAGGCCCGGCGTGAGGATCTGGCGCTGCGAGAGCTTAACGCTGAGTTTGTGTTGTAAGAGCACCATGTTTCAAAGTTTCAAGGTTCGCTGGCCTCAGCGCCTAAAGGCGCATGTTGGGGACCGAGCTTTACGGCACGGCTAAAGCCGTGCCCTTTTACAAACCACGCCTACAAACCACGCCTACCAAATCAGACTGCAAACCACGCTGACAAACCACGCCTACAAATCACACAAGGGAGAAACTCTCTCCCAAATAGACTCGTCTCACTTCCGGGTCGCCAGCCAACTGGCTGGGCGGACCGTGACGGAAAATCCGGCCGTCGTCAATGATGTAGGCGCGATCCGTGACTGACAGCGTCTCGCGCACGTTGTGATCGGTGATCAGCACTCCGATGCCGCTGGCGCGCAGGCCGCTGATGATCTTCTGCAAGTCCAGCACGGCAATGGGGTCGATCCCCGAAAACGGTTCGTCCAGCAAAATAAAGGTCGGGTTGATGCAGAGGCAGCGGGCAATCTCGACGCGCCGGCGCTCGCCGCCAGAAAGGGCATAACCCCGGTTCTGGCGGATGTGCTCCAACCCTAATTCGTCAATGAACTTTTCCATCTTCTCGCGGCGCTCGTGCCAAGACATTGGTTGCGCTTCCAGGACCGCGAGAACGTTCTCTTCCACTGTAAGTTTTCGAAACACCGAAGCTTCTTGCGGGAGATAACTGATGCCATACTGACGCGCCCTCAGGTACATGGGAACGTCGGTGATGTCCTGACCGTCGTACAGCACGCGGCCAGTGTCGGGAGGGATTAAGCCAACGATTGCGTAAAAAGTGGTAGTCTTGCCCGCGCCGTTAGGGCCTAATAAACCAACAACTTCGCCCTGTTCGACCCTCAGGCTGACCCCGTTTACTACGCGTCGGCCCCGATACGACTTGCCAATCTCTTCGGTGGCCAAAGTACGCATTTATCGTGCCATTAGGAAAGGCAATTATCGTGCCACTCGCGTTGTTACCATAGCACTACCAGCTTCGCCTTCTACGAGCACCCTATCATCGCGTCTAAAGAAAGTCAACGAAACCCCGGTAATCTTGCCTTGTTCGGCATCAAAAATGCTAGGCGGACCGCCGGTCAGGACAAATTTGTCCTCTGCGGGGGTATAAAGCAGCTTCTGTCCTTCTGCCCGCCGTTTCGGCTCCTGGATGACAACATCGCCCTCTGCGACCATGTGGTCCAGTTGGCCTGGAGCAGTCTGGGATTTCGAAGTCTGACTGCGAGGCAGGAGGTAGGCATCCACCGTTTTGGCGGTGGCTGTAAAATCCGCGCTCTTTGCGGAAACGCCGCCT
>Ga0209698_10006620_pt1 | contig 12282 bp, 16 predicted proteins | sample LitLauG_LLR_2012_FD_187203 | JGI IMG/M metagenome (GOLD analysis project Ga0209698, IMG submission 187203) | Freshwater sediment microbial communities from Pennsylvania, USA - Little Laurel Run_MetaG_LLR_2012 (SPAdes) (version 2) | ecosystem: Environmental > Aquatic > Freshwater > Creek >...
GGTCACGACGACCGGGCACGCCCTGGCGGTCTCGGTGCCGAGCGCCTCGCTCGTCGGCGCGGCGTTCCAGGACCTCTCGGCGATGGCGCACCGAAAGGTGATCCCCGGCCACGAAGCGTCGATCGCGGCGTCGCCGAGCGGCTACGTCGTCGCGGCGACCACGCCCCAGGCGCACCTGGTCGTCTTCCACGTGGCGTCGACGTCGGCGACCACGGCCAGCTACGACGACGTGACGATGCAGCCGCTCACCGAGCAGTTCGTCGGTGACGACCCCGTCGCCGTCGAGGTCGCCGGCGTGACCCACGTGCTCGTGGCCTCGGGCGGCTACCTCGGGCTCGTCCCGAGGATCATCCTGACCGCAGAGTCCCAGGACCAGTTCCACGCCAAGGTCCTCGACACGCCCCAAGGCTCGAACTGCAACCCGTTCACCTTCGCGTTCGGCCGGGGATCGACGAGCGGGTGCGCGCCGTCGACGGCCGCCGAGCAGTGGTGCAGCGACTTCGCCCAGTGGGTCTGGCAGACCTCGGGCGTGGACACCACCGGCATCACCGGCGCCTCGAAGACCTTCGTGACCTGGGGACGCGCGCACCACACCTTCCTGCAGGGCACCAAGGTCATGCCCGCGGTCGGCGACGCGGTGGTCTGGGGGGTGCTCAACCCGCTGTGGGGTGCGCACGTCGGCATCGTCGTCGCCGTCAGCGGCAAGAAGATCGACGTGGTCTCTGGCAACTCGGGCCCCTACGCGGTGGCGAGCGCGGTGTGGCGCTCGGGGCTGTTCGCGCCGGACTCCCAGACCGCCCAGGGCGACCCGATCATCGGCTACGTGAGCCCCGTCGCGCTGCCCGCGGCCCCGGTCAGCGTCGCCGCGTCGGTGTGGCCCCGCGCCGCGGGATGGCCGTTCGCCGCGGGCACCGGCTCGGTCGCCGCGGGCCGGCCCTAGCGGGCCCTAGGTCCGCGCGGCCGCCGCGGCGTAGCGCGCGGCGAGGTTGTTGCACTCCTCGCAGACGTGCGCGGGGATCACCCCGGCGCGCATGAGCCACCCGAATATCGTGCAGCCGAGGCACACGCCGAGGAACGCCTCGAGCGACGCGGCGACCAGCAGCATCGCGAGCAGGACGACGACGGGCGTCCAACCGACGCTGAACGCGCAGACCACCGCCGCGGTCGACAGCGCCGCGCCGATGCCCTGGGCGAAGCGCTTCGGCGGGCCGGGCACCATCTTGGCGATCCCCGGCAGCCTCGGTGCGGCCACGCGCGTGGCGAACTGCCCGAGGGGGCTCAAGGTCGGCCCGGTGAGCACGCGCGCCCAGAACCCGCAGCACAGCACCACGAGCAGCACCTTTGACTCGAAGCCGAGCGTCAGGGCCGCGAGGAGCACCACGCCGGTGGCAACGGTGCGCGCCGCGGCGTCGTTGACCGGGTTGGGGAAGGAGAACAGGCGGCGCATCCTGACTCAACTTATCGGCTTTGAGGTGATCATGTCGCCTCAGCCCACCGCGAGGCGGACCGTGGTCGCGGCCCCGATCGCCACGACGACCGCCCGGAGCCACGAGGGGTGGAGCTTGAACACGACCACGGTGCCCGCGAAGCCGCCCGTGAGGGTCCCGGCCCACAGGCACACGACGACGTCCCAGGCGAGGTGGCCCCGCAGCACGAAGACGACCGCGGCCACCGCGTTGATCAGCGTCGAGAGCACCGATCGCAGCCCTGAGAGGGTCTGGAGGTCGTCGGGCAGCGCGAGGCCGAGGACCGCGAGCAGCATGATGCCGAGCCCCGCGCCGAAGTAGCCGCCATAGACCGCGATGGCGAACGTCCCTCCCTGGAGCAGTGCGCGCCGCGTCGGGTGGTCGTGGGGGACGTGGGCGACGGCGCGCACCACGATCGGCTGGGCCGCGAAGGCGACCGTGGCGATCCCGATCAGCCAGGGCACGACGGCGCGGAAGGTCGCGGGCGTCCCGCCGAGCAGCAGCGCGGTGCCCGCGAGCGCGCCGAGCACGCTCGCGGGCACGAGGGCCGTGAGCAGGGGGCGCTTGTCGCCCAGCTGGCCGCGGAACCCCGCGATCCCCCCCACGTAGCTCGGCAGCACCCCGACCGAGGACGAGACGTTCGCGGTGAGCGCGGGCAGCCCGAGGCCCAGCAGGACCGGGAACGTCAGGAGGGTCCCGCCGCCGGCGACCCCGTTGAAGACGCCCGCGACGATCCCGACGGCGACGAGCAGGACCTCGCGGGGCGCGCCGTGGAGCACCGCGAGTGGCATCGCGACACGTTAGGGCGTCCCCAATCCGGCCCCCCTCGCGCGGTAGCCTTCGTGCAGTGACGACGATCTCGCCGCCGCTGCAGTCCACCGAGACCATTCACGCCGCTGGCGGGATCGTGGTCCGACACGACGACGGCGTCCCCCAGGTTGCAGTGGTGTGGCGCGAGATGCGCGGGGACTGGACGTTCCCCAAGGGCAAGCTCGACGTCGGGGAGACCTACGAGCGCGCCGCGCGCCGCGAGGTCCTCGAAGAGACCGGGCTCATCTGCGAGACGGTCCGCTTCATCGGGACCACCGAGTACCAGCACCGCAAGGGCCGGCCCAAGGTGGTCGCGTACTTCTTGATGGAGGCCGTCGCGGGTGCCTTCGAGCCCAACGACGAGGTCGACGAGCTGCGGTGGTGCACGGTCGCCGAGGCGGAGCACCTCTTGACCTGGGACCGCGACCGGGACCTCCTCGAGCGCGCCGCGGTGCTGCCCGAGCTCGGCGGCTCGGACTGATCCGGCGCCGCCGCGCGCCGCCCGAGCACACCTCGCAGCCCCCGCACCGCACCGCAGTTGGACCCTAGGCTCGACGAGGTGCCCGCTTCCAGCGCGCCCGCGCAGACCACGACGACCGTCGACCGGTACCTCGAGTCGATCTACTGCATCATCGGGGAGGGCGAGGTCGTCCGACCCAGCCGGCTCGCCGCGTGGCTCGGCGTCGCGGCGCCCACGGTGAGCGACGCGCTCCAGCGGCTGGCGCGCGACGGGTGGATCGAGATCGCCGAGGACCGCTCTGTCACGCTCACCGCCGACGGCGAGCGCACCGCGTCGGGGATCGTGCTGCGCCACCGTGTGCTCGAGCGCTGGCTCGTCGACGTGCTGGGCTTCGACTGGGCGACCGCCGACGCGGAGGCCGACGCGCTCGCCTCGGCGGCCTCCGACGCGGTCATCGAGCGCCTCGACTCCTCGATGGGCAGACCCGCCACCTGCCCGCACGGCAACGCGATCCCGGGGCGCACCCCTGCGTACTCGGGGCTCGTCGCGCTGTGCGACCTCGAGCCCGGCACGCCGGGGCGGGTGCGAAGGATCTCCGAGATCGCCGAGCACGAGGCACGCGCGTTCCTGCGCACGCTCGCCGAGCACGGCATCGCCGAGGGCAGCGTGGTCGAGGTCTCGTCCATCGACGCGGGGCCCTCGTCGCTGCGGGTGCGCTGCGGGGGCGAGTCGCTCGTGCTGGGCGCCGACGCCGCGCGGTGGATCTGGGTCGAGCCCGAGCGACCCTGAGGGTTCGTTCGGTTAGCCTAACCTAATGAAGAGGGCCGACCGCGGGGAGCGGAGCCGACCGCGATGATCCCGACCTTCGTCATCTTCCTGCGCGAGGGCATCGAGGCCTCGATGATCGTCGCGATCCTGCTCGCGTACCTCGACCGGACCGGGCAGCGGCGCCACTTCCGCGACGTCTTCGTCGGCGTGGCGATCGCGCTCGTGCTGATCACCGCCGGCGGCGTCGCGGCGTACCTGGCGATCGACCGCTACGCGGGGTCGCGCGCCCAGACCATCATCGAGACGGCCACCTACGTGGTCGCCGCCGCGGCGCTGACCTACATGACGTTCTGGATGCAAGGTCACGCGCGCACGATCAGCGCGGATCTCCAGCGCCGCAGCGACGAGGCGCTCAGCCGCGGCGCGCGCGTGGGGATGGGCGTGCTCGCGGCCCAGGCGGTGGGCCGCGAGGGCCTCGAGACGATGGTCTTCACGCTCGCGATCGTCTTCGCGTCGCGCAGCCAGGCCGCCTCTTCGAGCCACTCGCGCTGGCTGCTCGTCGGCGCGATCGCCGGGCTCGCCGTGGCCGTGGGGATCGCGTTTTGGATCTACCGGCTCGGGCACCGGCTGAACCTCGCGCGGTTCTTCCGGATCCTCGGCGTGCTGCTCATGGTCTTCGCCGCGGGCCTCGTCGCCGACGCGGTGGAGAACCTCCAGCAGCTGGGCTGGCTCCCGTCGGGCCACGTCCTGTGGGACACGTCCTCGGTGGTCTCGGAGTCCTCGACGCTCGGCGACCTGTTCCACTCCCTGCTCGGCTACGCGGACCGACCGACCGCCCTGCAGGTCGCCGCGTGGGCGGGGTACCTCGCGATCGCCGTCAGCGCGTTCGTGCGCCAGTCGCGCCGCCCGCCACGGCACGCGGCCGCCGGCGCCGCGCCGCGGCGGGTTGAGCGCAACTGAGAGCGGCGGGGAGCGGGCTGTGCCGTCGTAGTGTCGAGGCGTGCTACTCGCCACGAGCGCAGGTCCCGCGCTCTTCGCGGGCGCCGTGTTCCTCGTGCTGCTGTGCGTCTTCGCGGCGTTGCTCGGCGTGTGGATCTGGGGGCTGGTCGACGCGGCGAAGCGGCCCGAGTGGGCCTACGTCGACGCGGGGGCGAACAAGACGCTGTGGGTGGTCCTCGTCGCGGTGCTCGGGTGGGTCCTCGCGATCGTCTACCTCGCCGCGATCCGCCCCGGGGTTCGCGCCGCCGAGGAGCGCGGGCCGCGCTACGGGTACGGGCCGTACGCACAGGGTGCCTGGATGCCGCCGCCCCCGGGCCCGGGAACCCCGCCACCGAGCTGGCAGCCCGGTCCTGGGGGAGGCGCGGCGCCGCGCGCCTGCGCCGCGTGCGGCTCGCCGTCACACGCCGCGGACGGGTTCTGCCGCGCCTGCGGCGCGAGGCTGTCCTAGCCGCTCAGGCGTGCCCGGCGGCCTCGACCTCGTCGACGAGGTCGGCGACCGAGTCGATGACGCGCCCGGGCCGGTAGGGGAACCGCTCGATGTCGCCGGGACGCGTGACGCCCGAGAGCACCAGGATCGTCTCGAGCCCCGCCTCGATGCCCGCGACGACATCGGTGTCCATGCGGTCGCCGATCATGACGGTGGCCTCGGAGTGCCCCTCGATCTTGTTGAGGCCCTCGCGCACCATGAGCGGGTTGGGCTTTCCCACGAAGTACGGCGCGCGACCCGTGGCGTGACGGATGAGCTGGGCGACCGAGCCGGTGGCGGGCAGGATGCCCTCGGGCGACGGGCCAGTCGGGTCCGGGTTCGCCGCGAGGAACCTCGCACCTCCGGCGATGAGCCGGACGGCCGTGGTGATCGCCTCGAACGAGTAGGTCCGCGTCTCGCCGAGGATCACGTAGTCCGGGTCGCGGTCGGTCATCACGTAGCCGACGCTGTGCAGCGCCGTGGTGAGGCCCGCCTCGCCGAGCACGAACGCCGAGCCGCCGGGTCGCTGCACCTGGACGAAGCGCGCCGTGGCGAGCGCCGCGGTCCACAGTTCGTCCTCGGGCACCTCGAGGCCCATCGTCGCGAGTCGCGCCGACAGGTCGCGCGGCGTGTAGATCGAGTTGTTCGTGAGCACGAGGAAGCGCCGGCCGGCGCTGCGAAGCGCGGCGAGGAACCGGTCCGCACCGGGGATCACCGTGCCCTCGCGGACGAGCACGCCGTCCATGTCGACGAGCCAGTACGCCGGGATCGTCGCGCGCGGCATGAGCCAAGTGTAGGGAGCCCTAAAGACTGCCCCGTCGCGTCCTAGGGCCGGATGAACGGGACCGAGTTGTACACCCTGAGGTAGGCGATCCCGAGGCGCGCGAGCTCACCGGAGCGCGCGAGCAGGTGCACCGCGGTGTCGAGGCACGCCGTGAGGGGGCTGTTCTTCTGGGAGACCAACGAGTAGTACGAGCCGGTCGTGTGGAACTGGGCGAACTGCACCGTGCCGCTCAGCTGCGCCATGGACTGTCCCTCGGGGGTGTCGGTCATGATCGCCTGGACCTTGTGGGTGAGCAGCGCGGCGAGCGCTGCGGTCAGTGTCGGGTAGGCGATCGGCGCGCGGGTCGGCTTGACCTCGTTGCGCAGGAAGGCGAGGCCGGGGCTGGCGACCTGCGCGCCGAACAGGTAGCCCTTGAGGTTCGCCGGGGTGTGGTGCGCGACGATGCGCGAGCCGTGCAGCGCGACGAGCGACTGGTTCAAGTTGAAGTACCCGATCGACAGGTCGACCGAGGAGGTGAGCGACCGCGTCCAGGGCACCTCGTTGATGTCGAAGTCGAACGGCTTGGCACCCGGCGCGGTTCCCTTCTCGTAGGGCTCGCTGGTCCATCTCACCGCGTCGTGGCGGAACCCCAGCTCCGCGGCGACGTGGTACGCGACGGCGGACTCGTAGCCCTTCCCGTTCCCCGGGTTGTTCGAGTCGAACCACGGCGAGATCGCGGGCGAGTCCGTCGCGATCGTCATCTTGCCCCTTGTCCGCACCTCGGTTCGCACCGTCTTCACGCACGAGGCCTGCGTCGGGTACGGGTAGATGCCCCTGGACGCGGTCGAGGCCGACGCCGCGAGGTGCCCCGTGGTGCCCGCCGCGAGCACCACGGCGAGCGCGGCGAGTGCGAGGAGGGGCTTCGGTGGGCGCATGTCGGTCCTGCTGCCGTCGTCGGACCGGGCGATCGTACCGGCCGGCTCGACGCGCCCACGGTCACCGGCACAGATGTGAAGGCGGTTTCGGCAACGGTTCGTCAACGACGCGTCGCCACGATCCGCGCCCGGGCGTGCGCCGTGTGGAAGCCTCGTTGGCCGTGGGGGAACGTTGTGCTCGCCTCGTCGGACGCACGGATGCCCCGGCGTCATCTCTCCTCAGGAGGTAGCCCATGCTCACGACACTCCTCGCCACATCGTCGATCCTCGGCTTCGGGATCGGCGGCTTGGTGTACCTGATCTTGCTCGTCACCCTCGGGATCATGTCGATCCGCAAGGGCCACTGGGTCATGTTCCTCGTCGGGATCATCTTCCCGCTGTTCTGGCTGATCGGCGCGTTGATGCCGCGACGCACCCGCTGAGAGGGTGACGGCCACCAGCGAGCTCAGCCCGAGGGTGATCCGGACGCCGCGCGCGGCCGGGCTGGCGGGGATCGTCTTCGCGGGCCTGTTCGCCCTCGTCGTCGTCCTCATCCACTCGGTGGTCCCCTCGAACCCCCACGACGCCGGCGCGTGGCTCACGAGCTCGTCGAGCCGGCGTGAGGTCCAGCTCGCGCTCGGGCTGGTCCCGTTCTGCGGCATCGCGTTCCTGTGGTTCATGGGCGCCGTCCGCTCGCGCGTCGGCGCCTCCGAGGACCGGTTCTTCGCCACCGTGTTCCTCGGCAGCGGCCTGCTGTTCGTCGCGATGCTGTTCGTCCTCGCCGCGGTCTTCGGCGCGCTCGTCTCGCTCGCGAGCGTCCACGGCGGACGGCCGCCGCTCGACGTCTGGCAGCTCGGGCGCGTCACGACGTTCAACCTCACCACGGTCTTCGCCATGCGCATGGCGGCGGTCTTCACGATCGCCGCGTCCACCATCGCGCTGCGCGCGGGGGCGCACTCGCGCGCCGTTGCGGTGCTGGGCCTCGTCGTCGGCGTCGTCTTGCTCTTCGCGGCATCGAGCGTGCCCTGGCTGCTCATGGCCTTCCCGGCCTGGGTCCTCATCGTGAGCGTGAACCTCCTCGTGCTGTCGATGCGCCAGCGGGACTGACTCTCGAGGCTGGTGTCGCGCAAGGTGCGCTAGAACGAGGGTGCGGGGCGGAGCAAGCGAGGAGTCACCGATGGGCAGCGCCTACTTCCACGAGATGCACCAGCACGCGGGCTTCACCTTCGGGCGCGCGCTGTTCCTCCTGCTGCTCCTGATCGTCCTGGGCGCGGCGATCACCGCGGTCGTGCTCATGGTCAGCCAGCGGACCACCGGTGCGTCCAGGTCCTCTGACACCGCCACCCGCGCGACCCCGGACTCGGCGACCAGCGCCGTGAGGATCCTCGAGGAGCGCTTCGCACGCGGCGAGATCGACGACGACGAGTACCGCCGCCGTCGCGACGTGCTCCGCGCCCCCTGACGGGGGGCCAGCCGCGTGGCGCGCGTCTCGGTGACGAGGTGGTTCTGGATCCGCGTCGCCCTCGCCGTGGGCGTCGTGGCCCTGCTCGCCGTCGAGCTCGCGGGCCACAGGACCTGGTACGTCGTCGCGCTCCAGGCGGTGCTCATCGTCGGGATCGTGCTCACGAGCGCGGCCGACCTGAGGGAGATCCGCCACGGTGCGACCAAGCGCGGCGGAGGTCCGCCGTGACCCGTCGCCGCCTCACGACACGGCCACGCACGTCACCGAGCTGTTGGCGAGCGGCCCGCGGCGCCCGCGGTCGGCTGCTGGCGGTGCTGCTCGCAGGTGGCGTGCTCGCGGGCTGCGGATCGAGCGACGTGCCAGGGAAGGTCTCCGAGCAGCAGGCGGCTGCGCTCAGCGCGTGCCTCGAGCTGAAGACCTACCTCAACGTCGTGAACACGAACCTCGCGGGCCAGGGCCCGCGCGAGCAGCGATTGGCACGACGCCTCGTGTCGCTGATCGCCGCGGCCAGCAGTCGCTCGGGCGACCCCGCGCTGCAGGCGCCGGCGCGATCGCTCGTCGACGACCTCGGCGCGGGCCGCGCCGTCGAGCTCGCCCAAGCCCTCTCGGCGATCGACGCGGCGTGCAGTTCGCTGGGCTAGCAGCTCGCCGCACGCGAGGTTCGCCGCGCAGAGGTGCGGGCCCGTGGCGCTCCGGTAGCGTTCGCGACATGGCGCGACTCGAGTTGCACGACAACCAGCTGGTGCTCGCGCTGTCGACCCTTGAGCACGGCGAGGCGCTCCACGGTGACCTGCGCGCGTCGCTCGCCGCGGTTCGCGACATCCGCGCGGTGCCCGATGCGTGGCCGGAGATCCATGGCCTGCGGGCGCCGGGTACCGGCGTGCCCGGCGTGGTGATGGTCGGGACCCTGCGCGATCACGGGAGCAAGGACTTCGCCGCGGTCCACGGCACCGGGCCCGCGGTCGTCGTCGAGCTCGAGGGAACCGAGTTCCGCCGCTGGATCCTGACCGACGACGACGCCGCGCAGGCGGTCGTCGAGCTCCGCCTCGGCGTCGGGCTGGCGTAGCTCGACGCCACGGACCTGCCGCGCTGCGACGTGCGACGTCGTGCCGGCGGGCGCTTCACCGGGGGCCACGCGGCTCTCGATGCTACGTTCACGCGCAGAGCGGACCCAGCCTCGAGGCGGCCCGCGAGCGAGACGAGGCGACGCCGATGGATGTTGACCAGTTCCAAGAGTTGGTCGAGGCCGAGGGCATGTCGAGCTGGCGGCGACCGGAGTGGCCCGAATCCGGTGGCATGTCGTCGAAGGTTGCGGCGCACCAGTACCGGATCGTGTTCGACCTGCTCAACCGCTACGCGCCGCCGGGTGAGCCGCTGCACGTGCTCGACTGGGGCTCGGGATCGTGCGCGTTCTCCTACGCGTTGCTCGAGCAGGGCCATCAGGTCGACGCGACGGACTTCGCCGTCCCGCCGAAGGAGGAGTTCCTCACGTCCCGGGCCGCGGGAAGGTTCACGTTCACCCGGTGCGCCGATGCGGTCGCGCTCCCGTTCCCCGACGGGAACTTCGACCTGGTCCTGTCGATCGGGTGCCTCGAGCACGTGCGGGAGACCGGCGGGAGCGACACCGGGTCCCTCGCGGAGATCGCGAGGGTCCTCAAGGTGGGTGGGACCTTCATCTGCGCGCACCTGCCCAACCGCTACAGCTACATCGAGGGCTACGTGCGGTTCTTCGACCGGCCGGGGCGCTTCTACCACCGCTTCCGCTACACGCCGCGCGAGATCCGCGAGAAGGCCGGTGCCGCAGGGCTCGAGGTCACGGACCTCACCGCCTACGGGGCCCTGCCGCGAAACCCGCTGTCGCGGCTGCCCGCGCGGGTCCGCGACGCGCCGGCCTTCATCCGGTCCTACGACGCCGCAGATGACCTCCTCGCCGCGCTCGCCGGAGGGATCTGCCAGAACTTCGCCTGGGCGGGCGTCAAGCGGGCCTGACACCTCCGCGACCGCCGCCGAGCGTCGCGGCGCCGAGCCGCCGTCGGGCTACTTGGTCTGCGGGTGCGTCGGGGTGAACCCGCCTGCCTCGAGCAGGTCGAAGCCGTCGGGGATCGCGAGCAGGCCGGTCGCGGTGCCGGCCACGTCGGTGAGTCCGTACTGCCAGACGATCGTGTTGTACTTCGGGTCGATCGCCACGACGCGGTTGCGGTAGTCGTCGTTCACCATGATCAGCCCGCTTGGCAGCCGCTCAGCGAGCGACGGCTTGTAGAGGCGCGCGTCGCCGGCCTTGGCGTCGTAGTACCAGCTGATCGTCCCGGCGCGGTCGAACATCAAGACGCGGCCCTCGCCCGGAGGGTTGTAGTCCGTCATGAGGTAGGTGTCGGGCCCCAGTTGCTGGGGGTCCGACGGGTAGTTCACCGACGTCATGTGCACGCTCCAGACCATGTGGCCGCTCGGCGTGTACTCGTCGATCCACGAGCCGTTGATCTCCGAGACGAGCACGTCGCCGTTCGCAAGCGGCGTGTCGCCGTTCGGGTAGGCGACCGAGGTGCCCGGCACGTGCGCGTCCACGCCGTTGCCGATCTGGCCGACGGGCCTGCCCTGCGGGGAGATGAACAGGATCCGGTTGTTCGAGGCGTCCGCGACGGTCACGATGCCCGACTTGAGCAGGTACGCGTCGTCGGGCTGGTTGAGATAGCCGGGCTGTGACCCTGTGACGCCGGGGTGCCCGTACTGCCACAGGATCTTGCCCGAGGGGTACGCGATCTCGACGATCGTGTGATTGTCCTCTTGGTTCGAGATGATCCCGGTGCCCTTGGAGAAGAAGAACGAGTCGTCGGGGAAGTAGAAGCCGCCGGGGGGCGGGGGCTTGGTCGCGCTGGGGTAGATCCACTCGATCCCGCGGGCCGAGGACAGCAACAGCAGCCGGTCATTGCCGCGGTCCGCGATGAGGAAGCTGCCGCCGAACGGCGACCCCGCGCTCGGCGGCCCCGCCGCGCCGCCGTAGGCGCTCGGGCGGATCGAGATGACGGTGCGAAGGGTCCCGCTCGCGACGCCGGCCTGGTCGGGGCCGCTTTGATGTGCGACCTCACCGCCGACGATGTAGCCGACGGCGGAGGTGCCCGTGCCGACGGTGGTGTAGCCGCCGAAGGCCTCGGCCTGCGGCAGGAGGCCCGCGTGCAGGACGCGGTCCGTCGAGGGCACGAACGCGTCGATCTCGGTCAGCGTGTTGCCGCCGGGCACCTGGCCGCCCGCCACGTAGACCGCCCCGCCGATCGTGAACGCCGCAGCCCCGTACATCGCCTCGGGGAGCGTGGCGACCACGGTGACGGTGTGGCTCGCCGGATCGATCCTCTGGATGACGTCGGTCGCCGCGACGGTGGCGCCCGGGGAGGCGATCTGGCCGCCGAACGCGTAGAGCATGCCGCCGATGGCGGCGAGCGCGGGGTAGCGCACGGGCACCTTGAGCGTCGCGACCGTGCGGAAGTGGGCCCCGTCCGTGGTGGCGAGCACGTCGGAGAGGTAGGTCGCGCCGTTGTAGCCGCCGACGACGTACGCGGTCGTTCCCGTCGAGTCCGTGACGGTCACCGCGGCGCTGTCGGACCTCGGCTCGGGCAGCGAGCCGGCGGTCCTTCCCGCGCCCCCTGGCGTCGAGGAGCCCGGGGGCGAGAGGCTGGCTGACTGGACCGTCGGGACCGTCGTGGGCGAGCCGCCCCCGAAGACGAACGCCGTCGTGCCGAGCACGCCCCCCGAGCCGTCGTGGACCGGCGTCGCGAGCGCCGGGTCGCCCCTCGTCGCGCCGCTTGAGGGATTGGTCGTGTACACCGAGGACAGCGACGCGCCCGCGGGATCGAGGCCCCCGAGCACGGTGAACCCCGAGCCGTTCGAGACGACGGTCTCGCGCGACAGGGGCTGGATGAACTGCCACGACGCCACGCCCGCCTCGATCGACGGCACCGAGGAGGCGTTCGTCGAGGGCGACGGCGCGCCGCCCGAGCTCGGCCAGGCCAGCACGATGACCGCCGCCAGCAGCACGAGCACCGCGATCCCCGCGATCGCCACGCGCTGGCGGCGCCGGCGGTACATCGCCGCACGCGCTGCGCGACGGTCCATCGGCGCCTGGCGCCGCGGAGCTGGGCGCGGTCGTGGCGGTGGTCGGTCGGACACGTCGCGGGGCATCGGT
>Ga0209698_10006622_pt1 | contig 12282 bp, 6 predicted proteins | sample LitLauG_LLR_2012_FD_187203 | JGI IMG/M metagenome (GOLD analysis project Ga0209698, IMG submission 187203) | Freshwater sediment microbial communities from Pennsylvania, USA - Little Laurel Run_MetaG_LLR_2012 (SPAdes) (version 2) | ecosystem: Environmental > Aquatic > Freshwater > Creek >...
CCTCTCCCCAAGTTTTGAAGTTCGCGGCGAATTGCTCATGCCTCTGGCAGCGTTCAACAAGATCAACCTAGAACGCGAGCGCGAAGGACTTCCCACATTTGCGAATCCGCGCAACTTTGCCGCCGGAACGGTGCGGCAACTGGATTCCAGCATAACCGCGCAACGACGGCTGGATTACTTCGCCTACCAGCTGCTCAAAGATGGCCGCACACATTTCGACCGCCACTCAAAAGCACTTGCGGCGTTACAGGCGGCAGGGTTCAAGGTGAATCCCAATCACAAGCTGGTGAAGAGCATCGAGGAAGTTTTGAAGTTCATCCAGCAATGGGAAGAACGTCGCGCCACCCTGCCCTACGAGATCGACGGCATCGTCATCAAAGTTGATCGCATCGCCTTGCAGGACGAACTCGGCTTTACCGGCAAAGCTCCGCGCTGGGCGATCGCTTACAAATTTCCAGCCCGAGGCGGCGTCACGCAAATTGAGGGTGTGCTAATCACAGTGGGCCGCACCGGCAAACTCACGCCAACTGCCATGTTGAAGCCGGTCGCCATTGGCGGCACTACCGTAAGCCGCGCCACCTTGCACAACATGGATTTCATCGAACGCCTCGGCGTGAAGATCGGCGACTGGGTCGAAGTAGAGCGCGGCGGCGACGTGATCCCCAAGGTCACGCGCGTAGTCGACGACAAAGACCACCCTCGCGGCACCAAGACCTTTCGCATGCCGACAAAATGTCCCGAATGTGGCGGGCACATCGTTCGTACCGAAGGGGAGGCCGACCATCGCTGTGTCAATGCCAACTGCCCCGCCAAGCTGCGAGAGAGCATTCTGCATTTTGCCTCACGTCATGTCATGAATATCGAAGGCATGGGCGATGTCATGGTCAATCAACTCACGGACCGGGGACTCGTCAAGAGCGTTGCCGATATCTATGACCTGACGCAGGAAAAGCTGCTGACTTTGGAACGCATGGGCGAGAAGTCCGCGCAGAATGTGCTCGATGAAATTGAAAATTCGAAGAAGCTCCCGTTGGAGCGCGTCATATTCGGTCTCGGCATTCGCTTTGTCGGTGAGCGCACGGCGGAGTTCCTCGCCGAACATTTCGGCTCGATGAATGCGCTGATGGCTGCGACCCTCGACCAGTTACAGGAAGTCAACGAAGTCGGCCCGCGCATCGGACAAAGCATTGTTGAGTTTTTTCAGGAACCCAAGAATCGAGAGCTGGTCAAGCGCCTAGGAGTAGCGCAGCTAAAGCTCACGGGCGTCAAGAAGGAACGTGGCACGCAACTGGCCGGAAAGACGTTCGTCCTAACCGGCACGCTCCTACGCCATACGCGCGATGAGGCTAAGCAGTTGATCGAAAACGCTGGTGGCAAAGTCGCGGGATCGGTGAGCAAGAAAACGGACTACATTGTGGCCGGGGCTGAAGCGGGATCCAAGCTGGACAAAGCTAAAGAACTCGGCGTTGCCGTTATTGATGAAGAACAGATGGAAGAGCTCGCTGGAGCCAACCCTTAAGAGTGCGGGCGGAGACTTCGCCCTTATTGCCTATGAACGTACCGCACGTGCCGGTCAGGCGAACCACACTCAACGCTGGACAAGCTGAGGGTCTCGGCGTAGAAAGTATCTGGAAAGCTCAGTCTAGAATCACGACATTGGCCAACCGTTGAACCCCTGCTAAGGAGTTTCCTGATATGCGTGACCTTCAAGCTTTGAAGTTCTTTATTTGTGCCTTGGCGACGGTTTTCCTCGCGGGGTGCGGCGGTAGCGGCTACGGCGGAGGCGGAGGGAAGGTCACTGCAGTCGCCATCAGCCCGGCGAACGCAGCCGTCGTGGTCAGCACACAGACCCAGCAATTCACAGCCACGGTGACGGGTGGTACGGTCAATACCGTCACCTGGAGCGTGGACGGCACCGCAGGCGGCAACGCAACTACGGGCACCATCAGCACCACGGGCCTCTATACTCCTCCCGCAGCGGCCGGAACTCACACCGTAAGCGCCGCCAGCACCGCTGACCCTACCAAGTCGGCTTCGGCATCCGTCGGCATCACCGATCTTTCCGGTGTTCTTACTCACCACAACAATCCCGCGCGCGATGGCTCCAATACACAGGAATTTGCGCTGACGCCAGCGGTAGTCAATCAGACTTCGTTTGGGAAACTATTTTCCTGCCCCGTCGATGGCGCAGTCTACACGCAGCCGCTCTGGATTCCGGCGTTGAATGTGGGCGGCACGGTTCGCAACGTGATTTTCGTGGCCACCGAGCACGACAGTGCCTATGCCTTTGACGCCGACACGAATCCCTGCGCGCAGTTGTGGAAGATAAGTCTTATTCCAGTTACGGAAATGCCCGTCCCCACCGCAGACGTAGGGAGTGGTTTCGGGGACATCCAGCCCGAGATTGGCGTAACGGGCACTCCTGTGATCGACCCGGCGTCGAAAACGATGTATTTGATTGCGAAATCCGAAGGTCCCGTCGGGACGTTCCATCAGCGCCTGCACGCCCTTGATCTCGCCACGGGAAGTGAGAAGTTCGGCGGACCCGTCGTTATTTCCGCTACCTTTCCCAAGCTCGGGGGAACGGTCGCCTTTAGTGCCCAGCAAGAACACGAGAGGTCTGGGCTCGCCTTAGCCAATGGAGTGGTGTACACCACTTGGGCTTCTCATGAAGATAACAATCCCTATTTCGGCTGGATCATCGGGTATAACGCTACGACGCTGGCCAAGGTTAGCGTTTACAACTCCACCGCCAACGGCGTGCGCGGCGGCATCTGGATGGCAGGCGCACCGCCGGCTTTTGACAGCGCTGGGAATCTGTACGCTTCTACCGGCAACGGTACTTTCGATGGAGATCAGCTTGTCCCACCCAACACCGATTTCGGCGACACGATTCTCAAGCTCGATCCATCCACTGGCCTGACGGTGTCCGATTGGTTCACGCCCTACAACCAGAGCTTCCTCGACTCCAGCGACCTGGATCTCGGCTCTGGCGCGATCGTTGTAATGCCTGATCAAACTACCGGGCCGAAACACCTGCTGGTGATGTGCGGGAAGCAGGGTCAAGTCTATTTGCTGAGTCGTGATGCCATGGGAGGGTACTGCGGCAGCGGCTGCAACTTCGACACAAACGCTTTGCAGAGCTTTACAGCCTTCCAGTCGTTCGGCTCATTCTGGGGCACGCCGGCTTTTTGGCAAAATCGCCTGTATTTGGGCGGCACCATGGAGCCTCCCGCTGCTGGGGACAAGCTGATCGCCTTCGACTTCAACCCGGCCACAGGCTTGTTTAACACCACGATTTCCTCCCAGTCGAGCGCGGTCTATGGCTACCCCGGCTCGACCCCGTCTGTCTCGTCCCAAGGGGCCTCCAGCGGCGTTGTATGGGACGCTGACGTGAGCCAATACGGTCCCCCTGCCCCAGGCCCCGGCCCGGCCGTCCTGCACGCCTACGACGCCACAAACCTCGCTACGGAGCTCTGGAACAGCTCCCAGGCAGCCGCCAGCCGGGATGTGGCAGGGAATGCCGTCAAATTCAGCGTACCGACGGTGGCCAACGGCAAGGTCTACCTAGGCACGCGGGCGGAAGTGGACGTTTACGGCTTGTTGCCGTAAACGTGGAAACTACGAAGACCGTGTAAATACGGCTTTCATCCGCTCCCAAGTCGTTTCTAGCGTCTCCGGCAGGACGCGCGTCTCGCCGACAACGGTCATGAAGTTCGTGTCGCCGGCCCAGCGCGGCAGGACGTGCATATGGATGTGTCCCGCCACCCCCGCCCCTGCCGCTTTGCCGATATTCATACCCAGGTTCACGCCGTCCGGCTTGTAGAGGTCGCGCAAAACCGTTTCGACCCTCTGCGCTAAATCCATCATTTCACGGGCCGCCGAGGTTGGAAGCTTCTGCAACTCATCCAGATGGACGTACGGGATCACCATCACGTGCCCGGCGTTGTAAGGAAAGGAGTTAAGGATCACAAAGCACTCCCGCCCGCGATGCACGATGAAGTTCCGGCGATCGGTGGCTGCTCGACTTTCGGCATCCTCGAGGGCACTGGCTTCCAGGATTCGGCAAAACACGCAACCGGGTAGGGAATCAGCGTTTTTGACGTAGGCGTAGCGCCAAGGAGTCCAAAGGTAGTCCATCGCAAGCGAGATTAGCACAGGCTGCACACCAACTAACGTTTCTCGATATGAAGCGAGGCTGTGGAAGGTGGCGCCAACGTTCAATTAATTGCAGGAATGTTAATACTTTCCTCAATCGCAGCAAGGGTTTGACACTGCTTGGAAACGGTTGCTATAGTCAGGATAGTTCCCGTTAGGAACGCGGACTTACCCGACGGTCCAGCCGCAGTTTTGTCCTGATCGAATTCTCAAGGCTTACGGCAGCAGCCCAACTGGTAGTAATCCGCCCTTTTCCGCGTCCCCAAGACGCGGTAACTCTAGAGAGTCCCATGACCTTGTACGACGACAACCAAAACAACGAAACCACCGCCACCCTCACCGCACCCGAGGGCACACCTGTTACCGAAACCACCAGCACGCCTGCTGAAACTGTGCACACGGAAACTCCAGCGCAAACCGCCGCACCAGTGGCAGCGACTCCTGCCGCGGCGCCGCATCACGTCGAGCTTCCCGCGCATGAAGAAGCAGCTGCGGAAGACTTTGCCACGGCTCTCGAAAACTATGAGAACCAGACGGCGGAGCCGGAAGCCGATGCCGACGCAGACCGCGTCATCAAGGGCACGGTGGTCAAGATCACCACGACGCACGTGGTGGTGGATTTCGGTGCGAAGTCGGAAGGCGTTGTGCCGCTGGCCGACGCGCAGGATGTCACAGGGCAGGTTCCGTTCAAGCCCGGCGACGAAATCGCCGTGATGATCGACCGCAGCGCGAGCGCGGACGGCGCGATTGGGTTGTCGCACCAGAAAGCCAAGCGACTGCATGCTTGGGATGATATTGAAAAGGCTTACAACGAGAAAAAACCGATCGCGGCAACAGTCGTGGATCGCATCAAGGGCGGCGTAACGGTTGATATTTCCGGCGCACGCGCTTTCCTGCCCGGTTCGCAGGTGGATGTACGTCCGATTCACAACCTCGACGCGCTCAAGGGACAGACGTTTGACGTTGCCATCATCAAGCTGAACAAGAAGCGCGGCAACATTGTAGTTTCGCGCAAGCAGTTGCTGGAAGAAGAAATCAATGTCAAGCGCACGGAAACGCTGGGCCATCTGGAAGAGGGTTCGATCCTGACCGGCACGGTCAAGAACCTGACCGAGTACGGCGCATTCGTCGATCTCGGCGGACTCGACGGCCTGCTGCACATCACCGATATGTCCTGGGGACGCCTGACGCACCCGAAGGATCTGGTGCATGTTGGCGATCACATTCAAGTTAAGGTTTTGAAGTTCGACAAAGAGAAGCAGCGCGTTTCGCTGGGCTTCAAGCAGCTCACACCGGACCCGTGGCTCGATGCGGAACAGCGCTACCCGGTCGGAGCGCACGTCAGCGGACGCGTCATCAGCGTAACGGACTACGGCTCTTTTGTGGAATTGGAACAAGGCATTGAAGGGCTGGTTCACGTCAGCGAAATGACCTGGTCGAAGCGGATGAAGCATCCGTCGAAACTGGTCAACGTTGGCGATACGGTCGAGTGCATCGTTCTGAGCGTGCATCCGACGGAACGCCGTATCTCGTTGGGGATGCGGCAGCTGCAGGCGAATCCGTGGGAATCGCTGCATGACAAGTACCCGGTCGGCGCGACGGTCGAAGGCCGCGTGCGCAACATGACCGACTTCGGCGTGTTCATTGAAATCGAAGAAGGCATCGATGGCCTGGTCCATGTCAGCAACCTGAGCTGGACCAAGCGCGTGAAGCACCCTTCGGAGATCGTAAAGAAGGGCGATCGCGTCAAAGCCATTATCTTGGCAATTGAGCCTGACAAGCGGCGCCTGTCGTTAGGGGTAAAGCAGTTGCAACCCGACGCATGGGAAGTCTTCTTCCGCGACCACAAAATCGGCGACGTGCTGCATGGCAAAGTTGTGCGCGTGGCGACGTTTGGAGCGTTTGTCGATATCTCCGAAGGCATTGAAGGCCTGTGCCACAACTCCGAAGCGGCGGGTCCCGATGGAAAGCCGCTCACACTCGAGGCCGGCCAGGAATTCGACTTCAAGATTGTGAAGATGAATCAGGAAGAAAAGAAAGTCGGCCTGAGCATCCGCGCAGTCGGCGAAGAAGCTTCTCGCGCGGAAGTCGAAGCCTACAAGCAGCCAGTGGCCAGCACCAGCTCCGGCTCAACCATTGGGGATCTCATCTCCTGGAAGCGGGCTGGGAACGATCAGAGCTAGTTTCAAATATTGAGGGACTCCGCCCGGAGTCCCTCAAAGTCCTCTGCCGGGTGTGAGAACACCCTCCGATATCACAAGTCCGGGTTCAGGGTGACGGATCCCTTTTTGCACCTAGGATGAGAAGGCGTAGCTTTAGGCTGTCCGCAGCGTATTCCAGTAGCTATTACCCAGTTACGTCCCACTCTGATCAACCTACGTATTCCTTGTCTGGAATTCAACGCACCCTATGTTAAGATTCCTCCGAATACTGCAGAACCCGCGTTATCCTGGCCGGGTCAAGGAGTAAATTCCGATGTTGAAAAAGCTTGTTTTGCCTGCACCTCTCGCGTGCCTCGCCCTTTACTGCGCGATAACAACCGGCTGTGGCAGTTCCAGCAGCACGCCACCACCGCCACCAGGGCCGTTCAACGTCGCGGGTAACTGGCAGTTGTCAGTGTCCGGATTTTCTGGACTTGGGATCATCAATTCTACCGGTCAAGCCGTGCTCTTGGACAATGCGGGACAAACCATCGTAATGCCGACGATCACTGGCGCGAACACATTTTCCGGAAACGCGACCGCTTACCAGGCTCCTCCCAACGGACTTTCCGTGGGCTCCTCGGTCTCGGGGACTGTAAGTTCAGCGACTTCCATTTCTGGCACGGTAACGAATTCGAGCGGCACCACGAACTTCACGCTGTCGCCAACCGTTCCATTGAGCGGCGTGATCTCTCTTCCTTCTGGGGCGAAGACGGGCGAGCCGATGGGATTGGCTAATATCCTGCAAGTCGCCTTTGCCTCGAACGGCAGCATCACGGGTACAGATGGCGTTGGTTGTACTGTGACCGGAACCGTCACTCAGGACCACACTTACAACGTTTTTGCGGTGACGCTCAACAGTACGGGCGGGGTTGGCTGCATCGGTAACCTGAGCGGCCTTGGGTTTGAAAGCAGTTCGGACTATTTCAATTTCAATGGTGGGGCTCCTGATACTTATTTCTATGTTGTCTTTTTGACGGGGCAGGCCCAGCCGTTTGCGGTGGAATTCTTTTAGTCTTGCGCTGGCGTTAACGACACGGCGAGGGAGGGGACCGGGATTCCGAAGGTTGCCGGGTGTCCTAGGCTCCAGCAGCGCCTGCGCGAGCCAACCTAGAGTGGTGCAGTTCGCGAATTATTCCGCTTTCGCAAACCACTGCTCAAACCATTGCAGTGTTCGCAGCGTATAGTCGCGCGCGTCGGCGGGCTTTACGAACAGGTGGCCTTCGTTGGGATAGACCACCAGCTTAACCGGGACATGTTGCGCGGCCAGCGCGTGCGACCACTCGACGGACTGTTCCATGGGGACTTCGCCGTCGCGGTCGCCGACCAAGATTAGCGTCGGTGTCTTCACGGCCTTCACGAAGTGCATGGGATCGCTCTTTTCGTAAACGGCTGGATCGTCGTAGACGGACTTGCCGAAAAACGGGATCATCCATTCGTCAATGTCGTTCACACCATAGTAGCTGAGCCAATCGGAGAGGCCGGCGCCTGCTACTGCAGCCGCGAAGCGCTGCGTGTGGGTCGTCGCCCACATGGTCATGTAGCCTCCGTAGCTGTGGCCGCGAATCCCAAGTCGCTTGGGGTCGATGGGGAATTGCTTCGAGACGGCGTCGACTCCGGCCATGATGTCGAGGAAATCGCCGTTGCCGAAATCTTTTACGTTACCCTGTGTGAAAGCTTCTCCCTGACCGTAGCTGCCGCGCGGGTTGGGACAGAGAACGAAGTAACCCATAGCGGACTCGGGGCCCATGACCTCTTCGTCCCAGTGCGAGGTGCAGGCCCACGACGGGCCGCCGTGCACGGTCACTACCAGCGGATAAGTTTTGCCCGGGGAATAGTCTTTCGGCAGCATGAGCCACCCTTGCACGCGGGTTTTTCCGTTTTGCCAATGCAGGTTGCGGATTTCTCCCCAGGCCGGCTTGAGGCTGGAGTTCAGGTTGGTCACCTGCTTCCACGCACCAACCGGTCCGGCCCAGACTTCGGGCGCTGCGCTTGCGGATTGGCGGACCATAGCGGTGACGGAGCCGTCGCGGGAAAAGTCGGCGCTCGGAACCCAGGCATCGGTGACAGTGCCCGTCAGTTCTTCGCCAGCCCAAAGTTTCCGGAAGCGGCTGCCGCCAGCATTTGCTTCGCCGAAGCTGGAATTTCCGTCTTCGTTTTGCGCGAAGGCAATACGATCCGGCGAGGCCCACGCAAGCGCCGAAGGAGACGACGTGCTGTTGGGCGTTAGATTTCGCGCTGCACCTCCCGCGGCTGGCACTACCAGAATCTCTCCGCCAGTCAGTCCGGCGTCACTCATCAATCCTTCAATGAACGCGACATTTTTTCCATCCGGGGATACGCGCGGATTGGCGAGCTGTAGTTTAGGTTTGTAGATCTCCCGCATGTCGCCTGAGTCCGCGCTGACGATATAGAGACGCGCGACCCACCAGTTTGCGTCGCCATTGCCGTGGGCCAGAATCGCGACCCAGGACTTACTGTCCGGCGTCCAATCGTATTCGTAAACATAGATGTCCGGGGCAGTAACCTGCGTCAGATGATTGGTCGCCAAATCGATGGTCGCAATGCGCTGTTCAAAGATCTTCTCGTCGATTTCTCCAGCGAGCGGTGTCATCGGTTGCAACGGACCCGCGGCACGCGGCATTCCTTCTATAAAGAGAACAGCTAGCTTCGATCCATCCGGAGCGAAGCGCGGATCGTCCGCATAACCTTTGAGTTCGGCGTGTTTTATCAGCGAACTTCCGTCGGGAGCTGCGGTCCACAACTGGGCGGAGGGCGCGTCACCCGGAAGATCTGCGAGAAATGCCAGGTGTTTGCTGTCGGCAGACCATGCCACCGAGCGGAGCGGAAGTTTGCCTTCCACCGCGATAACATGCGGCGTGCTGCCACTTGCAGCAACAACCGCGAGTTCTCCGTCTACGATGTACGCGACTTGCGTGCCGTCGGGAGAAAGGGCTACGCGGTCAATTTTCTTTGCATGCGGCATGGAATCAAGGGCGGCCGCAGCGCGAGAGGCGGCTACTCCAGACTGAACGAAAAGCGAAGCGCACACCAAGACAGTTGTGAGCGCGAAGAAGAATTGCAGGCACCGGAAGTAGAGGTTTTTGGAGGGAATCATGGCGGAAGCAGTATAGCGCGCCGTGGGCTAGAAAGCGCACGGGGCGTGATATAGACTAGTCCGATATTTCGGTTGTGTAACGTTCGCGGAACAATTCCGCCGGAGGATCCGCCATGGCTGCTGGATTTGTAGGAAGTGGGCACGCCACGCGGCTAGCTCCGCTGATGGCAGTGTGCGGGCTGCTCTTGTGCGTCTGGGCAGCAGGGCAGGAGCCGACAAGCCGGAAAGCGGACGACACACCTGTGCTCCGAAGTTCCACTCGGCTGGTGGTGTTGGACGTCGTGGTAAGCGACGCTCACAACAAGCCTGTGCGCGGGTTGAGCGGGCACGATTTCAAAATTCTGGAAGATGGAGTGGAACAGAAACTGGCTTCGCTGGATTCACCCCCGAATCACGCGTTGCGTGCGGGATCGGAACGAGAGGAGGCTGAATTCAATTCCGCCTCAACCGGAACATCGATTCCAGCGCGGAACATTCTGGTTCTCGATGAGCTGAATACCGAAATTCTGGACAATGCGTACGGCCGCCAGTCGATCGAGAAGTTCTTACGTAAGCATGGCCCCGTTTTGAATCAACCAACGTCTTTGATTATCGTGGGGCAAGACAAATTGGAATTTGCCCAGGATTATACGAGAGACGCAACGGCGTTAACAGAGGCGATGAAGAAGCATCACGCCGAGCTGCCGTTTTCGAAAATGAACGCTGGATCGGAAGAATCGGTACGCCGACTGGGAAAAACGCTTTGGGTTCTGGATCAGATTGCGTCGGCCAATCTGCACTACGCAGGCCGGAAAAATGTACTCTGGGTTGGATCGGGCTTCCCGGAATTAACGCTGGACACCATTGCGTTCCGCGACCGCGAGAGATTTAGAGCGGCAATTCGGGAGATCGGCGGGATATTGTTTGATGCGAGGGTCGCGGTCTACACAATTAATCCGGAAGGCTTACAGGTAACGCCGGAGCTTTTCGAGGATTCTTTCGGCGATATCACCGAAGGGGAACTGCTCTTCGAAGGGCTGGCGCCACAAACCGGCGGTAAAATTGTGCGCTTCCAGAACCAACTGGATGAAGTGATTGCGGAAACCGTTGAAGATGGCGACTCTTACTACACGCTCACTTATTATCCCACCAACCACAATTGGGATAGCAAGTTTCGTAACCTCAAAGTTGTCGTGAATGGACGTGAGCTTAAAGTTCGGGCACGTAAAGGTTACTACGCGACGCCTTCAACGCCAGCCAGCGGGGACGAGGCAGATAGTGCCATTTCGGACGCATTAGTGAGTCCCCTTCCCTATCGAGGACTGGATGTACATGCCGCCGTTGCTGCCACGGATGCGTCTTCGGGCAAATACGTTTTGCGCGTCGATAGCGGCGCGTTATCCTGGCAAACGCTGGCATCGGGAAAGCGGCGCTGCCAGGTGACGGCGGTGACCGCGACGATGGGGTCAGGCAAACAATTTTCTTCGCATAAAGTGCGAGAGCTGGAAGCAGTGATCGACGAACGGGAATTTCGGAAGCTTTCCGGCAAACCTGTGACATTCAATTTTGTGGCCGAATTACCGAAAGATACGCATTTCGTCAAAGTCGTAGTGCGCGATCCCGCAAACGGCAACATTGGCTCGGCGGAAATTGCGGACGGCGAGATCAAAAGAAACTAAACGAATTTGCAAGTCGGAATTATCCCTCCTCATCTGCCGCATGCTACCCTGTCTCAGCGGATTCCAACTTATGAAAGTTGTTCTGTATTTCTTTCTATTCCTGGCCCTAGCCAATTCTTGCGTCGCAGACAGTCTTGTGTACATGCAAGTGCACAAACCTTTAATCGAGGAGCATGTAAAGCAGGCAAAGGACTTGGAGGCCGAACGCGTCAATACTCTGCGCAATCTGTTTCAAAAAGACGGATGCCCTCAAGTTGTGGAACAGGCGGTACCGGAGGAACAGTCTCCCAACCTGATCTGTATTCTGCCCGGAATTGAGGAAGGAACGATTCTGGTGGTGGCGGCGCTGGATTACCCCGCGGAAGATGCCAGGAATCCTGCACACTGGAGCGCGCTGGCCCTGCTGCCTCTACTGGCGAAATCCCTCGCGGGAGTGCCGCACCGATCCACGCTGGTGCTGATTGCGGTTCCCGGCCATGGACATGGAAATCGTGGTGCGACGCAGTACCTGAGCCAACTGACGAAGGTCCAGCGTAAGACGCTCCGCGGGGTAGTGGATCTCGACAATTTTGGACAAGCTCCGGCGGCCTACGCGCTGGGGCAGCCAGACAAAACTCTCTCCGCGTGGCTGCAGGAAGCCGCCCACTCGTTGCATCTCGCAGCACCACCCATGGTGGAAGCAAAATCTAGAGAAGAAGACCTGGAGGGAAATACTCAGCCCTTTGTGAAGGCGGGAATTCCATCCATTAGCCTCCGGTCGGTTCCTCCGGATAGTGTTACGAGCGATGTGTTTAATTTCGACATTTACGATGACACTTACCGGCTACTCTGCATTTATGTTCTATATCTGGATGGCAACCTCGCGAAACCGCCTATTAAGTTAGGCACTTACTCGGGCACACTCCTCGATACAGCGGGATTTTTTGGTTCGCGCACCATTGATTTTTCGACAGAAATCGGCCGCTTCACAACGGTAGCGGAGTTAGAGCGCTTTAAGACAATCCTGACAAAGGGCGGGCAGGACGCGTTGGCCGATGCACTGGAGAAGTCCACCGATGTTGGCTCCTATCGCGTTGCACTCCGACTGGGGACAGGTCTCAAGATGGCGGTCCTGCAAACGTCGGGAAAGACGCCGGCGGTTTTCCTC
>Ga0209698_10006623_pt1 | contig 12277 bp, 9 predicted proteins | sample LitLauG_LLR_2012_FD_187203 | JGI IMG/M metagenome (GOLD analysis project Ga0209698, IMG submission 187203) | Freshwater sediment microbial communities from Pennsylvania, USA - Little Laurel Run_MetaG_LLR_2012 (SPAdes) (version 2) | ecosystem: Environmental > Aquatic > Freshwater > Creek >...
GATTCAGGTTGAACTCCCAGAAGCCGTCAAACCGCCCGCATGCCACGTTACACAAGTCGAGCGCGGCTGAACCGGCCCGCCGCACACCATGCGTGCGAAGAGTGATCTGGTGATAGAAAAAGATGTTCGGATTCTTGTGCCGCTTGTGGCTCGGGAAACCCGTCGCCATCAGACTCTCCGCCAGGTTCGAGATTTTCGAAACCTGAATCCTTTGCCCGTTCAGGAACGATCCGCTCCCACGCTCCGCCGAAAACAGCTCATCCCGCGTCGGATCGTAGACGACCGCTGCAAACCGTTGCCCTTTGTGCTCCAGCCCTAAGGGCACGCAGAATACGGGGAAGCCGTGCGCAAAGTTGGTCGTGCCGTCGAGAGGGTCCACGTACCAGCGATAGTCTCCGCCCTGCTCGATGCGCGCCCCTTCTTCGCCCATCACATTGTGATCGGGCCAGTGGTCGCGAATGCGCTTCAGGATCAGCGCCTCCGACTCTCGATCGGCAATGGTCACCAGGTCGACGTCGCCCTTGTACTCCACCTTCACGTGCGCGTGAAAATGCTTCATCAAAAGCGCGCCTGCCTCGCGGGCGATCTCCGTCATCGCAGGCACGAAGCGCAGGTTGCCGGTTTCGTCAGACATTCGCTAGGTGATTCACTTTTGTTGGAATGTATTGCGGCGCACAGGATCGCTACTTCCGTTTCCCCGCATCCTCTGCGATGTACATGATCTCGTGCTTGAAGATAAACAGGTTCGGCCCTTCATCCCGGGTCAACCGTACCATTTTCTTGTCGTAGTACTCGATCCATCCCCGCACCACCTCGCCATCCATCAATTTGACGCTCACCGGCTTTTGCTTTTCGCCAAGGGCTTTCAGGTAAGCGGCCTCCTCAAACGTCTCTTCCGGCGGAGGCGCCTTTCCTTTTCGAATGGAATTCTGGTTTCCTGACATGTGAAAGGGCATAACAGGCATTCTACACGGGCTGCGGCGCTCCATACGGCATTCGCCCGCATGGGTGTTCTTTCCTGTGCACGGTCAAGGTAGCCGTTCTAGAATTTGCCGCAGTGACCGTTCCGCTGGAACCGAGGTCTTCCATGAAACCTATTCGCATCGCCTTCTGTGGCCGGCTTCTCACGCTACTGTTCCTCGTCCTCGTCAGCTTTGGCGACGCGCAGTCCCACTTTCCGCTCCCTCCCGAAGCCGCCGATAAGCAAAACACAGTGGGCGATTCAAAACCCGCGCTCCGCGCGCCCCGGGTCGACGCACTCCAGCTTCAGCGGGAGGCTCGTGAACTCCTGGAACTGGCACAGACCATCCCTGTTGATATGCAGCACATCAATCAGGGCTTGCTTCCGAAAGACACAGTGGAAAAACTCAAGCGGATTGAAAAGCTTTCAAAACGCCTGCGCGGGGAATTAAATCCGTGATTCTTTTCGGCTGAGGCGGTATCGGCGAACCCCAGCCCGCTCCCATCGGTGCTTATCTATCGTTTAGAACGTAATGTGCACTCCGAATTCCAGTTGCCGCGGCGCCGCGAGAGAAAACACACCCGATCCCGGTCCCACGCGATTTGCGCGCGCTGTACAAAGGTTCAGAATGCTGCCGCACCCGCTCGTGCTGTTATTGGCCGACCGGCCGGGTGACGCGTCGAGAATGCCGCTCAACACCGACTGCGGTGGGTCAAAGTTCGCGACATTCAGAGCGTTATATGCGGAAACGCTAGGCTCAACCGTCAAGCCCTCCCGCACTTTGAGCGGCCACGCCAGCCGAAGAGAAAGAGTCTTCAGCCACTGTGGCGCTACGCTACCGGCGGGCGGAGTCTGAATTGTCGGCGTTACCGCGCCCAAAGCCACCAACTGATTCGTCGTAAATAGTAGCGATGTCACCAACTGCCCCGCTGCAGGCGTCAGAGAACCTGCGAACACACGGTCATACCCCTGGATTCGGGTGTTCAAGCTGCTGCCGTTTACGCCCCGTCCGAGGTCGCCCGGCTTGGTCCCGGGCAGCACATCGCCCGCCGTTCCGTCACCGGTGACGTCGCTTCGAAATATCTCCCCCGGAACTCCGCCCCCGCCCGCCTGCGGCAAGTAAAGCGTCACGGGTAACGGCGACGCAAAATGACTGATCATGCTCAACAGCAACCCGCGTGGAAGTTCGAAGACGGGCCCGAGAGAAATCTGGTGTGTCCGGTCCAGGCTCGACGGACCGAAATACCGGTTCGGGTTGAGATAATCCTGGGCCCTCGTCAAAGTCTCCTGATTCCCCAACACATCGCTGCCCTGGGGCATATCGTCCCTATACCTTGACAGCGTGTACGAAAACGATAGGTCCATGCGCCGGATACCGCGCGCCACGTTATTAGAGCTCGTTCGCAGTCCGAACTGCACCCCGTTGTAGACCGACCGGCCTACGGGGAAATACATCACGTTCGATCCGACCAGCGGATTGATTCCGCTGAATGTTGCTCTCTTGCCCAGCGCCGCACAGGCGTAACCGCCGCAAAAGGCATTGCCGGAGTCAATTCCGTTGCGGGCGAAGTCCACCATGCTCGCACCCGGCACGTGCTGCAGGTAACAGTTCACTGCGGTCAACGCGCTGCTGCCCGCGCTGTTCGCAGGACTGCATGTACCGCTCGTTAGCGGATTGCCGGCCAGCGTCGCGTTGATAGCCGCTACTCCCGCGTTCACGTCGATATGGTCCGCATCTCCTACCTGATTCGTATCCACTCCCAGCAAATAGTGTGTGCCCACGTTGCGTACGAAATCAATCGAGAACACGCTTCCGTGCCCCATCTCATGCTGAATGCCGACATCCATATTCACGACGCGAGGCGCGCGATATCCCGGTGCGAGCAAGCTGTTAAAGGTGCTCAGTGTATTGCCCACGAAGAACGGATTCGTCGTCGCTCCCGCGGCCTTCGTGGCCGCCTGGTACTCCCTCTGCAAATCGGAAATCGCTGTCGTGACGTTGCCAATCGGCTGCCCGCAGATCTGGCTCGCGATGTCCAGACCGTCCACCGAACTCACTTTTGTCCCATCGGCAAACTGCACGGTTCCCGTCGGACATAAGCTGGCGCTTCCGAAATACGCACCTTGCGGCGATCGGCTCCGCTGGTCCCAGAGTACGGTGTTGAACATGTTGTTGTCGTAGAACAACCCTACGCCTAAACGAACCACCGTCTTCCCATTGCTCCCCGGGTCCCACGCAAGCCCGATCTGCCCTCCGACGTTCTGGTTCAGCTGGAGCTCTGGGTTACCCAGCCCGGGGATGAACCCGAACTGATCCAGCAGCAGCTTGTTGCCCGTGCATGGCACAGTCGCAAACACAGTCGTGTTGACCTGCGAGCAGGTAATCGGACCTATATTGTTGTCTGGATGCCCGGTGTCACGTACATAGTTCACGCCCAGCGTCACGCTCAGGTTGTGCTTGGCCCTCCACGTGTCCCCGATATACGCCTCGACACGGGAGTCAAAGTGTCCACCTCCCGGGTAGCCAAAAGCCGACTGCCTGCTGGAAAAACCGTTGCCGTTGTAGATCGTGATTCCGTTCACCGGATAGTTGAACGGGTTGTCCGCTCTTCCGGCAAGGTCGCCGCTGACCAGCGGCGCGAAGGGAGGGTTTGGGCTGTTTAGAATGTTCTCGATGTTGGCCAGCGTGGGCGCGCCGCTGACGGCAGGGGCCAACGCCCCGTAAGCGGTGAGCCCGCCAATCTCGATCCGCGAGATGGACGCGCCAAATCGCAGCGTGTGTGGACCGCGTTTGCTCTGCCACGGCCGGCTTCCTTCGTAGCGCAACTGCAGGTTGCTCTGCAGCCTGGTCGCTGGCCCAAGAGAACTTGGCCCTGTTTTCAAGTCATCCAGCTGAAGATTCAAATTCGGGGCCGGGTCAAACAGACCAGCGGTTCCGCTCGACTCTGACAAATGATTGTTAAACCTGTTGTACCCGAAGCGAATACTGTGCGTATAGATGCCGCGATTGAAATCAAGCCCCACAGTCTGGCTCGTCGCCTGGTTCACATTCAGGAAAGGCGCGAACGTCTCTCCCCAAACATCGCGATTGTTGTCGTAGTTGAACCGGTAGAACGCTTTCATCCCGGGCTTCACCTTCCAGTCCAACCGTCCCGCACCTAATATTTCATGTTGTGGCGCGTCGTACCCTCCGGATAGCAGGTTGAAAGGGAAACTCATCGCTACCGGGTCCTGCCCACTTTGCCGGGTGTACTCGCCGCTGAGGAAGAAATACCACTTGTCTTTGCTTAGCGGCCCGCCCACTGCCCCGCCAACCTGGTTGCGCCGAAACGGCAGGTCTAGTCCCCCTGGGGAGTTCGCCATACCCGCGCTCTTGTCGCGAATGTTGTAGAAGCCGGTGCCGTGAATGTCGTCCGTCCCCGACTTGGTCACCACATTGACCGCACCTGCAGCGCTCAGCGGAAAGGACACATCCGGTAACGATCGCATCACCTGCAGCTCGCTCACTGCCGAGGCCGCCACATTCTGCGTGGTCGCCCCTACGTTCTCGTCGTTGATGTCAATCCCGTCGAGGCGGAGCCGTATTGTTCGTCCCGACCGGTCATTGGCGGAGAGAGCAACTAGCCCACTCTTCGTGGGATCGAGCACACCCCCGTCAATCACCTGGACTCCCGGCTCAAGTTGCGGCAAATCGAGAAAATTTCGACCGTTGATCGGCAGCCGTCTCACATCGCTTCCCGGCGACGTACTCTGTAGAGCAGCGGATCCGGGGTGGATCGGCAACATCTTCGCATCTGCCCGTACCGAAGCTGCTCCCTTCACCGGTACTCTCGATTCAACCGTTTGGTAATCCTTGACCTCAACCTCGACGGTATAAGGACCCGACGGAATCTGCCCGGAACTGTAGACCCCCGACTCGTTCGTCTTTACGCTGACCACCGTCTGGGTAGCCTTCCCCCTGATCGTGACCGACGCGTTGCGAAGCGGGGCCCCCGACTCGTCCGTAACCGTCCCTTCGACGGATCCGTACCCCGGGTTAGTCGACGGCGACGGGGTTTCTGCCGGCGCCTCCTGAGCGGGTTCCTGCGGGGCCGCTTGACCCCACGTCGAGAGGGAGAAGATGAGTAAAATTGCGATTGTCAGTGCGGAGCCAAACATTCTTGGCGTCCGCTTAGGCCGAGGGCAAAAGTTCAACGTTGTCACCTTCCTTGTTCGCAATGCTGCGCCCGTCAACGTTGCGAGAATCAACCACATCAGAATCAGTTATTCGTTGGGATCTGGAGCCATCATCTTACTAGAAGGCGTCCGGCTTTGTTGACTTCAGGGACAAAAGAATTGCCCTCTAGACTGCTACCACGGTGACTTCGATGTGTAATATCCCGCTCGATGCCGCACTCGAAATGGTGTGCTCGCACTCATTCCGTTCACGGTCACTTGCACTTTGCGGAAATCCGACTCGGAATATCTCTGCGAAGGATAGTACGCCAGCAGGTATTGCGTGCGCAGTTCGTCGCTGATCTGCCGGAATGCGTTGTCCAGTTGGGGCAGTGAACTCGCGTAGAAATACTTCCCTCCCGTATCCATGGACATTTGAATCAGCGCGTGTTCCCCGCCGGTATCGCGGCCCGCGCTGGCTTCAATCGGTACGATGATGATGCTGTAAACGATCGCTTCCGCTTCCTCAGCTCCTCTCAGTGCTTCCTTGTAATCCATCTTGCTGACGGTATCGCCGCCGTCCGTGATCACCACCATCACCTTTCTGCCTTGCCTTGACTCCAGGGCCCGCGACCCCAGGAACACCGCATCGTACAGCGCTGTCGCCGCTCCGGGATGCATTCGGTCGATGCCGCGGTCGATCCTCTTCATGTCAGAAGTGAAGGGAACTATTTCATCCACTATTTCGCTGAATTCATAGACCGCCAGTCCATCCACAGGCCGCACGATGGCATGGGCAAAGCGCTTCGCCGAAGCCTGTTCCAGCGGAAGGTCCTTGCGTGTGCTCAGGCTCGTATCCACCGCAAGCACGATGGACAGGGGCACCGCCGACTCCCGGTCGAACACTGCAATCTTCTGGTCACGGCCATCCTCGCTCAGCTGAAAATTCTCTTTCTTCAGATTGGCGATGGGAGCTCCGTGATCATCCGTGACCGTCACGAACAGGTTCACCAGTTTCACATCCACCTTGAGTGTGGTTTCGCTGTCTTTGTCCTGTCCGGCATCGCCCGGCATGAGCGCTGCCCGCCAATAAAACTCGCCACCCGGCGCTGCAGGAAGCCCAGGCAATCCCGAAAATTGGTTGGGAAACAGATTCTGGCCGGTGCAACAGAAGGGTTCCATACCGCTTGGAATCTCAGGAGAACGCGGCGGGGTGTCCGCTCCCTGAGCGAACGCGCCGAACCCCAGCAGCACTATTAAAAGAGGCAGAAGTCTCATGGAGTGCTGCATCTCTTAGATGCATGCTTTTCCGCCGCAGTGCCCTCAGGGTGAACTATTTCCTCGGGAAACGGCTCCCCATCTGCCCAAACGGCCCCATCTTCGAAGTGCTCCTTCTTCCAGATGGGAACGGTCCGCTTCAGCGTGTCAATCAGCCACCGGCATGCCTCGAAAGCCGCCGCCCTATGCGCCGATACCACCACGATCAGCACGCTGGTCTCTCCAATCTCCAGCCGGCCCAACCGGTGTATTAAAGCAACATCCCGCACCTTGAACTGCGCCAAGGCCTTCTCCGCCAGTTCTTCCATCTGCTTCAGGGCCATGGCCTCGTAGGCTTCGTAATCCAAATAGAGAGTCTTGCGTCCACGAGTGTGGTTGCGAACCGTCCCTTCAAAGACGATAGCCGCCCCATCTTCCCCCGATTTCAGCGAGTCCAGCACTGACTGAGTGTCTATCTTCTGTCTCTGGATTGCTGCCCGGCCCACTCTACTTGTCCCTCCGCTCACCGGCGGCAGAATCGCCACCTCGTCGTTATTTCTCAGCTTCGCGTCTGGCCCGGCGTATTCCTGGTTCACCGACAGCGCTAAGGATGGTAGCAAGCTCTTTAGCCGGGGCACTCTAGCCTCGTAGTGGCTCAGCACGTCCCCCAAAGTCGCACCTTCGGGTACTTGCAGCGTGTCGTCGCTTCTGCCCACCAGGTCCTTCAGCATCCCGAAAAATAGGACACGCACTTCCATCCTCACGATTCCTGTCCCGCAACACTAACTATAAATGGGGATTTGCAGGAATGTCGCCAAATCGCACGCGGATCCGACGGCGTGCATCTACTAAAACGATTTGCGCCTGCACTTGAGGCACTCTGGCCCGTTGAAGTTCAGATATCTCCCCACTAACCCAAGTCCGGAATTCTTGATATTCTCTCCGACAAAACCAAAGATCGAAGGACGTGCGCCCGTTTCCGCCGTTCGATTCACCGCTGTTCCCGATTCGGTCTTAGGCGACGTTTCGATTGCGCTCCGGCTCACTTTAGTCGAGTAGACTCGGAACTGACTCACCCTATGAACAAGCTCACGGCGGCCGTACAAGAACAGATTCTGTCCGTCTTGCAAACGGCGGAGGACCGTCTCGAATACCTCACTCCCAACGATTGGGCGCTTATTGTGGACCGTTCCCAGCAGGTCTCCTTCAAGAAGCAGGATTTCCTGATTCAGAAGGGCAAGCAGGCCCGCATTTTGTACTTGCTGGTAAAGGGCACCGCCAAGATCGAGGCCGATTTCAGGGCAAGAATCGCGGAGATTGGTCCTGGACAAATCTGCGGCGAAATGGCGTTTCTGGAAAACTCCGTCGCTAGTGCTACCGTCACCGCACAAGAGGATGTGGAGGCCTGCGCGATCGAATGGTCAATCCTTAACGATCTTTTCGAACTGTTCCCCCACTTGGCCTCCCGCTTCTATCGATCGCTGGCGGTGAGCTTGTCGCGCCGGTTGCGGGACCAGATCGTGCTCAAGTCCGGCGGCAAGAAGTCGGGACCCGGCACCTGATAGCCACCCAATCTGCCCTAACTGCATGCCGACGAGGCTCACCGCCAACAAAAAAGCCAGTTCTCGAACCAGAACTGGCTTTGACATCTTAGACTTGAAACTGACTTTTTACGCCCGGGTCGTAAGAACCTTCTCCCGCTCTTCCTCGTCCAGCTTTTCTTCACGCCGGCTTGTAGGCAAAGCCAGTTCCAGCGCTTCGTCAATCGTCTTGACGTAGTGCACGGTCAGATTCTCCAGCTGCTCGGCGGTCAGATCTTCTTCCACGTTGGTCTTGTTTTCCGCGGGCAGAATCACGTCGCGAACTCCCGCGCGCTTCGCCGCCAGGACCTTCTCCTTGATGCCACCCACTGGAAGCACATTGCCGCTTAGTGTGATTTCGCCGGTCATCGCTGTAAGCGGCCGCACCGGACGCTCAGTGAGCAACGAAACCAGCGCCGTTGCCATGGTGACACCCGCCGAAGGCCCATCCTTTGGGATCGCCCCCGCCGGCACGTGAATGTGGATATCGTGATCGGCGAAGAAGCTCTCGGCAATGGCGAGCTGCGCCGCGTTCGATCGCACCCAAGTTAACGCCGCCTGCATCGACTCCTGCATGACCTGGCCGATCTGTCCGGTCATGGTGAAGCTGCCCTTGCCCTTCATCTTGTTGGCTTCGATGAACAGAACGTCGCCGCCCGCGGGCGTCCACGCCAGGCCCACAGCCACTCCCGCCCGCTTGGTTCGCTCCGCAATTTCGCCTTCCGTACGAATCTTGATGCCGCCCAGAAACTCCTGAATGATTTCCTTGGTGACGATCAGCTTCTCTGTCTTGCCTTCCGCAAGTCTGCGCGCCTGTTTGCGGCAGACCGTGCCGATGTTCCGCTCCAGGTTGCGCACACCCGCTTCATGCGTGTAGTGGCGGATCAGGAAACGAATCGCCTCTTCCGGAATCTCGATCTGTTCCGCCGTGATTCCGTTCTCCTCCACCTGCCGCGGAATCAAATACTGGAATGCAATGTGGACCTTTTCTTCCTCGGTGTAGCCCTGCAGCTCGATAATCTCCATGCGGTCGCGCAATGGCTCCGCAATCGGGTCGAGCATGTTGGCCGTGGTGATAAACAATACTTTCGACAAATCAAACGACACATCCAGGTAGTTGTCTCGGAATGTCGCGTTCTGCTCGGGATCAAGCGCCTCGAGCAGCGCCGAACCCGGGTCACCGCGGAAATCGCGGCCTACCTTGTCGATCTCGTCCAGCATGAACACCGGATCCTTGGTCTCGGCTCTCCGGATTCCCTGAATGATCTGCCCCGGCAACGCCCCGATGTAAGTACGGCGATGGCCTCGAATCTCCGCTTCGTCGTGCACGCCGCCCAGCGACAGGCGAACGAACTTCCTCCCCAGCGCGCGCGCAATCGACTTTCCCAGCGAGGTCTTTCCCACACCCGGAGGCCCAACGAAGCACAAAATCGGCCCCTTCATCGTCGGCTTCAACCGCCGCACCGACAAGTAATCCAGAATGCGGTCCTTCACCTTTTTCAGATCGTAGTGATCCGTGTCCAGGATCTCTTTCGCCTTGGGAATATCCACTTCGCCGCCGGAAGTTTTCGCCCATGGCAGTATGGCCAACCACTCGATGTAGTTCCGCGTAACCGAATAGTCCGCCGCCATCGGTGACATGCGTGCCAGCCGGCCAAGCTCCTTCAGGGCTTCTTTCTTGACCTCATCCGGCATCCCGGCATCTTCAATCTTCTTCTTTAGATCTTCGGTATCGCGCTGGCCTTCATCCTGCTCGCCCAGCTCTTTCTGGATGGCCTTCATCTGCTCGCGCAGGTAGTACTCGCGCTGCGTCTGCTGAACTCGGTCCTGCACCTCCGACTGAATCTTGTTGCGGAGTTGCTGCACCTCCAGCTCTTTTGCCAGATGCTGGTTAATCTTCTCCAGGCGCACGCGGACGTCGGTCGTCTCCAGCGTGTCCTGCTTATCGGGAGTGGAAAGCGACGGTAACGACGAAGCGATGAAATCGACCAGGCGGCCGGGTTCCTCGATGTTCATCGCCACTGTGGCCAGTTCATCCGAGAGCGTCGGCGACCCGGCAACAATCTGCTGAAACAGGGTCAGCACGTTACGCTGCAGGGCTTCTATCTCCGCCCCTTTCGGCGGGATTCCCTCGGGAATCGAATCCACCCGCCCGCGCATAAAGGGTGTCAGTTGCGTGAACTCCACCAGCCGAACGCGCTCGAGCCCCTCGGCAAAAACGAACAGGCTCTGGTTCGGCATCTTCACCACTTTGTGAACTACCGCCAGCGTCCCAACCGTATAGAGGTCCGTGGGCTGCGGCGAATCCACACGCGCTTCCCTCTGCGCCACTACCACGATGGTCTTGTCCTCGCCCAACGAGTTGATCAGTTGGACGGAGCTCTCCCTTCCCACCGTGAGGGGCAAGACTGCATGTGGGAACAGCACGGTGTCCCGAACTGGCAGGATCGGCAGCGACCGATCTTCCGTCGGCTGTTCCACTACTACTACTTCTTCTTTAGCCTTCGTGGTGCGTTCGGATCGCGACTGCTGTGGCATGTTTCTCCTTGAGTGTGTTCCGCTCAAGTTTGATGATTGAACCTGCCCAAAGGATGCAAACGACCCCACCCTAACCTCTGCAGATCGTTGGATTCTAACCCTTTCGGGCGGGTTTGCGCCATGACGAAGGTGTTGGGGCTGACACTAGCCCAAGGTGCCCCGGAGACGCAAAGATCGCTCCAAGAGCTGTGACCAAACACATCAGCGAGAACCACCTCAGAGTGCTTGCGTCCGCCTTCAAGGAGAACAGCAGGCCGCTGCCAAACCGGTGAGGACAGCGGCCTGAAAACTCAAAATACGTGCTTGGCTTGATCGCCCTTAAAAACAAGCTCCTGCAGGACATGGCGGTCGGAGGTGTCGTGCGTGTACAGAGTCACACTCTGAGTCGCCTTCTGGGGCAGCGGCACCAGCGTGCATTTCACACGCGCTTCTGCTGCCATCTTCGCATGCAGTTGCGTAAACACCATGATGTGATTGTCCCCATCCATGGTGTGTTTAACTTCATAGTCGCCCTTGGGCAGAAGCACATTCCCTACCAACATTGATTGATCGAAGCTGACGACACGGGTGTCCGCAACCCCGAACTTGTTTTGATTGGCAGCGAGCAGCACCCCCGCTGCGATCAGGCACACCGCTACTACCGCTACCACCTTCAATACGCGCATAAATCCTCCATTTCTATGATTCCGGGGTTCCCGGTTCGGGAACCTAAGTGAAGGGTAGCTCGGAGATGAAGAAGATACAGTGCGTAGGCTCACAGCCCGGTGTGACAGAAAGCACCAAAGCGGGAACGCCTTCGGTGGCCCCCATGAACCGGCAAAACTTGCGTCCTGCCCTACGCAGCCGGGTAAATGCCCAGCACCTTCACCAGGTCTGCTATTTCACCCAAGTGATGCAGCGCGTTGCGCGCCGCCTCATCATCGCCTCGCAGAATGTCGACGTAAAACACGTACTCCCATGGTCGTCCCCGTACTGGCCTCGATTCAATCTTGCTCAGGCTGATGTCGCGCAGCGCGAAGACGCTCAATGCCTTGAACAGCGCGCCCGGCGTGTTCTTCACGCTGAATGCCAACGAGGTTTTGTTCGCGTGCGGCAGCACCCGCTTCACTTTGCGAATCAGGAAAAACCGCGTGAAGTTTTGCTTGTCGTCCTCGACTCCCGCTTGCAGGATCTCTCCGCCATACACATTGGCGGCCTCACGGCCCGCAATACCCGCCGCGTCTCGCAGCTTCGTTTCGATCACATGCTTCACGCTGCCCGCGGTATCGTAAAAAGGAACCGGCTCAATGCCGGGGTGGTTATGGAAAAAATCGCGGCACTGGTCCAGCGCGACCGGGTGCGAAAACACCCGCCGCACATCGCGAAGCTTCACCCCTCGCGCCGCGATCACATTGTGGCGTATGCGCAAGCGGAATTCTCTTTGAATGAAAAAACCGCGAGCCAGCAGTAAATCGAAGTGTTCCGCAACCGAACCCGCCAGCGAATTCTCGATGGGGATGACGGCGCCTGCCGCTAAACCCTTACCCACACGGTCAAACACCTCAGGTGAGCGAGCGCAACTTACGACTTTGCACCCAGGCAACATCTGCTGCGCGGCTTCGTGGCTGAATGAGCCTGCCTCCCCTTGGATGGCAATTTTCATGTAGGCAAATTAGCTGTCTCAGGGTGGGGAAGCAAATCCTTTTTCAGCACCAGAGCATCCACGCCATTCGAGTAGTAACGCCGCAGGGTTCCCGTGACGAAGTATTGATGACGTTTGTAAAAAGCCAGAGCAGGGAGATTGTCT
>Ga0209698_10006625_pt1 | contig 12276 bp, 15 predicted proteins | sample LitLauG_LLR_2012_FD_187203 | JGI IMG/M metagenome (GOLD analysis project Ga0209698, IMG submission 187203) | Freshwater sediment microbial communities from Pennsylvania, USA - Little Laurel Run_MetaG_LLR_2012 (SPAdes) (version 2) | ecosystem: Environmental > Aquatic > Freshwater > Creek >...
TATGTCCTGGCTCCCCCGAAGCGTTCCCGAAATCGAACCGCCATCCACCACGGCTACCAATCGCGTCGCCGCCGGCGGAGTATTACCAACTGAGAGAGTGACCCCTGCGGTGCTCGACATGGTGATCTTCAGGGGCTGGGCACCTGTTTGAAGATTCGGCCAATCCAGAAAGGGAGCTTCACTTCCATTCGGATTATCGAATGCCGATGCCGCTTCACCGAACTGGTAGTAGAACGTTCCTCCGCTCGTTGGGAGATTGACCGTACCAGCGAACTGGTACAAGCCGTTACCGAGGCTGGACAGCATACCGGATGTCTGGGCTCCCGTGGTGTTCTGGGTTAACGAATTCGTTGAACTCCAGAGCCGCCCAGATGAGACGCCAGCCAGAAAATCACCGGGATCGGTGATGTTGATTTTGATCGTCACCTGTGTGCCGGCGTTGGCCGATGTCGGCGTCGAAGGGTCAACCGCCCCAGAAACGTCCGCGAGAGTGATGGAGGCACTTGCGGTGGCACCGGACGCAACTGAAATTCCGGTCGCTTTGCCGCTCCGTAGGACTGCCGGAAAAGTGCCACCACTCGTAAACGCGATCACTCTGATCCGGTAGGGCCCGCCAGATGGTACTCCCAATGAGAGGGTGCTTGAAGCCGCCCCAGAAGGCACATCCTTACTCGACCAGAGCGCCCCTGCAATTGTGCCTCCGTCGAGTGCGGCTACCAAGCGGGTTGCTGAAGCCGGAAGGTTCCCCACCGTGACGTTAACCCCAGTAGTGCCCGACACGGTAATCTGTAGCGCTTGGCCGCTCGTTTGCAGATTCGGCCAGTCCAGAAAGGGAGCTTCGGTTCCATTCGGGTTGTCGAATGCGAAAGAGGCCTCGCCAAACCGGTAGTAGAACGTTCCTCCACTTGTTGGGAGATTGATCGCGCCAGCGAACTGGTACGCTCCGTTGCCGAGGCTGGACAGCGTGCCCGATGTCTGGGCTCCCGTGGTGTTCTGTGTTAGCGGGCTCGTTGAACTCCAAAGACGCCCCGATGAGACGCCGGCGAGGAAATCACCAGGATCGGTGATGTTGATTTTGACCGTCACCTGAGCGCCCGCGCTTGCCGATGTGGGCGTGGAAGGGTCAACCGCACCCGTTACATCGCCCAACGTAACCGAGGTGTTTGTACTACCGCTGGCGCTCACTGAAACCCCGGTCGTCTTTCCACTGCGCAACACCGCCGGAAACGTGCCACCGCTGGTGAATGCAATCACTCTGATCCGATACGGACCGCCGGAGGGCACGCCCATGGAGAAAGTGCTCGAACCTATCCCTGCCGATATGTCCTGGCTCCCCCGAAGCGTTCCCGAAATCGAGCCGCCATCCACCACGGCTACCAATCGCATCGCCGCCGGCGGAATATTACCAACTGAGAGATTAAGCTGCTGAGCTGATGCCATGAGAGGCAGCAGCAGCATTAAGCCACATAGCTCAGTCCACCAACAGCGCCTGTAATTCATCATTTTGCCTTGTATCAACGTCCGCACCAGCATTTAAGATCCTAAACGGATAGTATCAGGATGCCGCTGGGATGTCTTGCGAATCAGAGGGGCCTACTACTCGCCGGATCGCCTGGGCGCCCGGGTGAAGGAGTTGATGGGCAAAGTTGGACTCGAGGGCGTCAGCTTGCATTCGCTCAGGCACACGAACGCCACGGAACTACTGCGCAACGGAGTCCCCTTGGCGGAAGTCAGCCGCCGCCTTGGCCACGCAGATCAGAACATCACGTTAGCGATCTACAGCCACGCGGTCCCCGCCGATAGCCGCGCGGCGGCGAAGATCTGGGACGACGCGCTCGGGGATGTGATCGAGGTGGGGAAGAAAGCTGGAGCCGTGCGGATGGTTGCACATGGTTGCACGGAAGGCCCGGAAACAAGAGCTTTGGTTGGAAACAAAAGAGGTTAGATGGCGGGGACGACGGGGCTCGAATCCGCCTAGCAGCGCGGCAGGGAGTGGCAACAGGCGGTAACTGTTTGATAACACGTCGGGCGCTTGGGGCGTTCTGGCAACCAGAGGCAGGGGCTTTCCCTGGCATGTTTGCACGAGGTTTGCACGGAAGCCGACTTTGTATGGTCTCGCCGTCCGTATGCTCATATTCCGTGCAGCCCGCAAGGGCCTCTAGGCGCCCAAACCTCAACCCGTCCCCCGGTGTGAGGAGTACCACCAGCGCAACCGCCCGAGCCAGCCGACGAAGAGCGCACAGTAGCGTCCAGGCGCTGCTCAACACCGCCGTGTGAGCGGGACAAGTCGGTCACGATCTCTCTCCGAGTTGCGACAAAACGTCCAAGTGAATTTGTAAACACTACGCCGTTAGTCGCGGGTAATCCTGCTCGACTTCCCACAAGAGGACCTCGATGCGATCGTGAAGAAGGTCGGGTTCCGTCGTCAACGCCACGCGCCTTTGTGGTTTCCAGAACGGAACGGGTCCGAATGGACGCGCGACACATGGAGTCAGAGTCTACAAGAAGCGATAAAGGGCTTGGCCCACCTGCCTCTAACATCCGTTGCACCAGTCGGCCTGCTGCGAATCGAGGCCCTCAATTCTGACCCTGTCCCTGTGAATGTCCCTGCAGTGCAGGTTTCAGCCCGACCGCTAGTAGGGGTAGCCCTTTAGTCGCGGCGTCCGCGGCTTCCAGTCCGGGAGCGGCGCGTAGTTGTTGCCCAGCGGCATCTTCACTGCCGCGAGATTCTGCTGGTCGAGGACCTGGTCTTCGGGGATCACGCCGTTGATGAACAGCAGATACGCCGTCAGCCCGTAGACCTCGTCTGGTGTCAGCGTCCCTTCGCGATTGAGCGGCATCCCGCGATTGATGTAGTCCCAGACCGTCGTGGCGAACGGCGCGCGAAGCGGCAGGATGCGACCCCGCGCCCAGACGTCGGGATTCGTGGGATCCTTGCTTTTCAGAATCGGCGCCGCGCCGCCGGTGCCGTTGGCGCCGTGGCATCCCGCGCATCCCTTCGAGCGATACGTAAGAGCGCCTTCCTTGGCGCTGCCTTTTCCCTGCGGAAGTTCCTCGCCAGTTGGACCGATCGAGATGTCGCGCGCGCGGATCTCCTCGGCAGACGGTGTGCGTCCAATGCCGTACGTGGGCCCCTGCGCCCACACCGGAAGGCTCATCAGCAACGAGAACGCGACCGGCAGGACTCTACGCGAAGCCATTGGTCACGCTCCCATCCTTCGCGATCTTCCATGGCTGCACCGAGTTGTCGAGCCCCGGCACGCTGAACGTCTGATCGAAGGTCTTGTTCCAGTACTTGGCGATCTGCTCGCGCGTCGGCTGCGCCTGGCCGATCTCGTCGACGCAGCGTGACATGATCTCGGTCTCGTTGCCGTCCCACTGCCACCCGTAGGTGAACAGGCAATGGGCCATCCGCTGCGGCGTTGCCTGGAACTGCGCCTTGTTCCATTTCTTGCCGCCGTCGGTGGAGACCTCTACCTGCTTGATGGCGCCGCCGCCGGACCAAGCCAGGCCACGGATTTCGTAAAAGCCCTTGCCTGGCAGCCGCTGTGCACCGGACGGGTACGTGATCACGGACTTCGGACCGATCTGGTAGGAGAGCGCCGCCTCTTTCTTATCCTGATCGAGATGGCCAAAGTCGTTGTAGTTCATGTAGTAGCGGTCCACCAGCTTGATGCGCTGCACCCACTTTGTGTGGAGGATCCCTTCGAAGCCCGGCACCATCAGGCGCATGGGGAATCCGTTCTGCGGCCGCACCGCCTCGCCGTTCATGCCGTAGGCGACGAAGCAATCGTCCATTGCCTTGGCGACCGGCATGCTCGACGCGCCCTTCACTTCTTCCGAGCCCTCGGCGACGAACCACTTGGCGCTGCCTTTCAAGCCGCACTCCTTGAGCAGCGTGGACAGCAGCACGCCGGTCCACTCCGCATTGCTGGTCATGCCGTGCGTTTCCTGCACGGTCTTGGCACGCCGCGACGCTCGGTTGCCGGCGCACTCGATGAAGTGCAGTCGCGTCACCGACGGGAGGCGCTTCAGGTCGTCCACGGTGAAGGTCAGCGGACGATCCACCAAGCCGTGGATCATCAGCGTGTGCTTCGCAGGATCGATATCCGGCAGGAACGAGCCACGCGTCGTCGCGTAGTAGTGGAGCGAGGACGGCGTGATGACCCCGACCTGATCCTGTAACGGGCTCGCGACATGGAACGTGAGGCCGAAGTTGTCGGGCGTGGGCCTGCCTCCGTGCGGGATGCGGGTCGAGGTGATGTACTTCGACCTCGCCCCGTATCCAATCTCGCCCTCCCGCTCGCCTTTGATCATCGGCGGCTGCGCCGGAGCCTGCTGCCCGAGGGCGGGCGCTACAGCACTCAAGGTGAGGCCGCCCGCCAAGGCGGCGCCGTTTCTTAGGAACTCTCTTCGAACAGGTCGTTTCTCGCGCATTGATGCTCTCCTTGCAGAATGAATCCGCGGGGGAATCGGTCGAGGCTTTTCATAGTGTACACCCACGCCCGCTCCGCGACGCGGATGGTCGTGTCCCGCCGATCCTGGGTCAGCCGCAGCTCAGCCACCAGTCGTGGCGGCGTGCCTTCAGGCGTACCGACCCGCGGTTCCTGGGCGCATACAGTAGTCTATGTGGCTGACCGGTCGTATTCGTCCGACCGGTGGGAACCGAATTCAAGGAGCCTCACGATGACACGTGTATTCACCTTTACAGCCGCATTAATCTGTATCTGTAGCGCCTCGCTCGCCTCGGCCCAAGCCCCTGCCAACCCCATGACGCCCAACCCTCCGTTGCACCCGACGTGCTACGGCTAGCTTCGCCAAGCCTCCGCCCGCACTGCAGCGATTCGGGTTTGTGGTTCGCGCCACTCTGGAACAATCCACGTGGCCGCACCATGGGGGCGCCCACCATGCGTAGCAGCCGACACTGAAACCGACGAGACTTATCACAACTGGACCTCACAAGCGCCGGCGGTTAGCACGTTCGATTCCCGTTAGCGCTACCAAGTTTTCATAGAGTTACGGGCGCCGGGTGACCACGGGTGACCACGCGTAACGGCCCAGAGAAGAAGACACGCCGGAAATAGTTCCAGCCTCCGCGACATTTGGCCAGCCTTGGCGCACAGGTACGCTACGTTGCGCCCGGAATTTGAACTCGGGACCTTGGGACCACGCCTTGCAGCCACGGGTAAATCCGCAGTAGGCGACTGATTCCACAGCAGCACGGCCCAACGCGATTTGGCAACCGGAAGCTTCGTCAGCTTGTGGCGTGGCTGCTCGAAAGCCCGGTTTGCGCTTCCGTGATCCCCCTCAGATTTCGTTGAACGAAACGACCCCGTGGAAAATTGACCGCAAAGCGAAAGTTCCGGAGGCAGCCGACTAAGCCGTCATGAACAGTTCTGGCTCTGGATCAGGTACCGGCACAGCGGCCTCAAACATCTCGCCGATTCGACGCGTATGCATTGTTTGCCCGGCGGCCAGTCCCGACAGGTCGATTAGATTGTCGGCGCCAGCGATGTGCCGGGAGAAAAGCTTGAACGCAACGTAGTAAATAGAATCCTCATCCTCCAACACTTGGGGTCGAGCGGCCTGGAAGTTCCAGGACAGGCACTGTTGGACACGTTCGAGCACGCCCTGGTTGGGATGTTTGGATTCAACGGCACTGAGAAGCAAGTTACCTACGATATCCGGAAACTTCTGGCCAATTTCGGCAGCCACCACGCTAACCGGGACGGAGGGCTCTGGTGATCTCCCCACAGCGAATACGATCCATCCACTTGGTGAGTGGCCTTCCACAAGGACTGCGAAGTTCTCCATGTTAAGTGAGTCCAATGACGGCTGGTACCGCAGAATGAGGTAAGTGTATCGCATCATCGTTGTTATCAAAAATTCCTTGCCACAAAATCTGGAATGCGAGCCTTTCGTCCGATAAGACCCGCAATCACGATGTTTTTGTGTGTTGCTGTCATGTAGTCATCGGGTATACGCTGCACGATTCCGGCAACAGTTTCGTCGCTGAGCGCGGCAATCTTGCCAGCACCCTCGCGGACACGACCGCCGGTCAAGGAGTCCCGAAAAAGTTGCGGTATTGGAACCATATCAATATTTTGCCAGCCGACGCCGCTCCACCGATTGCCGTAGTTCAATGTGTAGGCGTGATCAAGAAAGAGGAAGGCGCTGTCCGCCAGATCCATTCCATCGACCCCTAGTATTACATTTCGAGCGTTGTTGCGGTCCGTCTGCCCAATTAACAGATCCAAAGCCAGTGTGTCTGAATACCTGGAAATTGATCCACGGATGATGGCCCGAACGGGAACTGAAAGGCCAGAGATATCCCATAAGAGGCCCCATTCATATTGCTCCGGGTACATGACGAGCGACAAACAACACCTGGTTTCTTCTCCGGCAGGCGGGGCTGGTCTTCGATATAAAAGAACAGGCGGTACGCTGAAACCAAGCTCAAACGCCAAATCTGCCACGATTTTCTCGTTCGCAGCCCTTGGATTGTCATCGTCGCATACTCGCGTGGGTTTTAGATAGGCGCCATAGGGGGCGCTCGCGGTCAGAACGCGATAGCCACCCGCCTCGCCGGGATTGAAGGTTGCTCCGGGGTCATTCTGCCATGCTTCAGCGGTGAAAAGATCTGTGCGCCACGACCTGCGTAGCCCATTAATTATCGCGCGCGACATGGTGCTTCAATGTCGCCACCGAAGCTGCACGGATCACTCCCCATCTTCATTTCAGTGCATCAGTAGGCTTGGCGTGAGTCTATCACACGCGTGACGAGTCTCGATGTCCAGATCTGTAGCCTCAACGGCGCATTGACGGGATTCAGACTGTCAGTGTTCCATGCGTGGCGAATTCTATAAATCGCACCGTAGCGATAGAATACCTGCTGATGTCCCTCCGCTTCCGCCGCTCCATCCGCCTCGCCCCTGGCATCCGCCTCAATCTCGGGCTACATGGCGCCGGCTTGAGCGTCGGGCCACGCGGCTTGCACGTCGGGGTGAACCGCCGCGGCATGTACACCAGCGCCGGCATCCCTGGGACGGGGATTTACGCGGTGCACCATATCCGGGGTTCGGCGGAACAGCATCCAAATGTTGCAGGAAACGCTTCTGGCTTCGTGGTGGGTGTCCTGATTGCGGCCGTATTTATCCTGGTGCTGGTGGTTGCGAGTTCCTCATCGCGGTAGACCCATGCCGTACGCAGAAGTGCTACAGCGCCGGCGTGTCCTGTCCGCCACCCGCTGCAGCGGGCTTCGCTCGCTTGTGCGTCGACGACCCTACTCGCTCCGCGGCAGGATGGTCTTCTCGTCCAATTTCCCCGACGTCGGCCAGACGATCGTTTAGGATCCTGTTCAACATATTCTCTATCCGGGCTGTCCGTTCTTTCAGTTCCGTCAAAGCTGCATGCTCTTCCTGGCCAAGAAAATACGAGGTGATCGACGCGGCTAGAGTTGACATCAGGCCTACTCCAGTGAGCATCAACAGGACCGCGATGGATCTTCCCCACGTGGTAGTTGGAGCAATATCACCATAACCAACGGTGCTCGCCGTGACAATCGCCCACCAGATGCCGTCCCCAAACCCGCCTCGCACCGTCTGTGGTTCAAGCACCGTCAATCCGGCGCCGCCCACAAGGATGATGAAACTGCTGATCGCAGCCACATAAACCAGGCCCCGCCGCCAAAAGATCACGCGTAAGGCTTCGACGGCTCGTGCGGTGACGCCTACCAGCCTCAAGATCCGCAGAAACCTCACAAGACGAGCCACCCGGACCAAGCCGAAGACAGTAGGAAAGTGGGGGTATGAAAGGATGATCACGCCAAGGTTCAGTGGGTTCCGTTTTATGTACACGGCGCGTTCCGGAGTGAAGGCGACCATGGCAATGTATTCGAGCAGAAAGATGGCCCAGACTGCCCATTCGGCCGGTTGTACCCACATCACATTTGGATTCGCCTCCCCAATTACCGTGAGAGGAATTGTAGCCAGTGCACCGACTAGCACGAATGCTTCAAGTATGCGAGAAAGCCTATTCATGCCTATGCCAGAGAATGGGATCACCCTGAGCCCCAATTCGCTCCGTTCCGAGTCCTTCCCTTCGAACGGCGGAATCGGGCGGAACAGTGTTCCCGGTCGCGGGCGGGCCGTGACGGTGCGGCATTTTACTTGTACGGAGTCACTCCGAAATCGAAGATTTGACTGGCACCCGACGCACCGGCTCCGAATGCTCCCATATTGACTTGCGACACCAGGAAGCAATATTCGCCTGGCTCCATCGGGCTGTTCGGTACCACCTTGTACAGGCCCGGCTTCAGCCTTTCGGACTTGAAGCTGACCATAGATTTCTGATTAGTCCCCGAGGAGGTACCGAAGGTGCCGAATTCGCCGATAATTGTTTCGCGGCTGGATTTGGTGACTTCGAGCTTCACTAGCGCGAATTGATTTGGGTTTGAGACCGCTCCAGCACCAAAGGCGCCCTTACCCAGTCCGGCAGCTTTGTCCTCGAAATAGAAGTAGAACACGGGTTGCGGCCTGGCACGCGAATGCTTGCGTGCTGGCCCGGAATTGAAGCCTTCATCTTGAGTTTCTTGATTCCATAGGTGAGGGCCGAGCCCATTATGCTGCCCGTCTTGGCCCCCTGATAAGCAGCCTGTTCCAAAATGGTCAGCGTATACTCACCATTCCGATTCTTGGCGTACAGATAGATGCCGGAATCGTGGGGCGCCGTCGGATCGTTGGGATCACCGGCAGAGACGGTCCCAGCCGGTGGTGTTGCACCACTTGCTTTGCCGCCCAGCAGTGCGCCGACACCCGTACCGGAATACTTTGTCACCATCGCTGTGACAACTCTGTCGGGCACGCCAGCAGATTTTAGGGCGATGAGTTGTTCCGGCGTCAGCGTGTAGTTCGCCGGTTGAGTATTCACCATGCTAACGATGACATCTTCGCCTAGCCCCGCCCTGACCATCTTGACAATCGCGTCATTGGTAAGACCGGCTGGCTGGGAGCCGCAGCCGTCGGTGTGGGGTCTTGAGCAAGAACACATCGAGCCAGCAAGCAGCAGAGCAGAAAGATTTTATGCTTCAACGGTCGGTTTCCTTTCAGAGCCGGGGGCCCAGACTCCGTTTCCAGATAGATCTGTCCTTTACACAGCTTACACCTTTAGATATCTATAGGAGGTGCTATTTGCTGGCTGTAGCGTCAGGGGCACTGAACTTTCCAGACTCTTGGTAGGTGAATGATCTACTGGTACTCTTGGGCAAGCGGGTCCACGCGCTTCGTGCGGCCAGGAAGTGGTCGCAAGAGGAATTCGCCCACGTCAGCGGACTCCACCGGACCTACATCGGCCAAATCGAGCGTGGCGAGAAGAACTTCGGCAACCTGTCGAAGATCTCCAGCGTGCTGGGCGTGACGCTATCGGAGTTGCTGTCCGGGCTGGAGGACGGCGGCGCATCAGACAAACAATCGCAACGCAGACGCGATTCTGGAAATCAAAAGGCCGACGATGCAACCCAGAGAATGCTACAACTCCAGAAGCTGGTGAGACGCTTGAAGGTCCAAGTCGCCGCAATGGATAGGACAGTCGTGGGGTGCGAAAAGTTCGTTAGCACCGGAGACCGAACGCCGAAACCCTCCGGTCGACATCAGCCCAGCGGCCGAACACGATCGTCGAAGAGATAGAGGCTCTTTCGGAATGCCTGGCGGTCTGCCGCCGGAAAGCGCGCTTCCCAGGGCAATTTCGTCGGCAGCGCACGTCCTTGGTGCCTGTGAGAGGCTGAGGACCGGTTGGGGGAAGGTCCTATGATTGGGCCATATCGGAAGCTAACTGGACATTACCTCCAGGTGGCGAGGACCTCAAGCGAAATGCCGGATTTTCCTGGAACGACGGCGTGGTGGACAATCGCCGGCTGCGTGGTGGAACAACGGACCGAAGCCGGCTTCCCACCGCGCGTTCGCCACTTTACCGCTAACGCCGTTTTTTCTGCCGCGATTGCCCGCGCTCACCTCCAAAGCCCGTTTTCTCTGAAACTTAGGAACAAAGCACCGGTGTTGGAAGTCTAAACTTCGTGCGCAGTATTCGCTGGTTCGACGCTGACCGAGATACCCCATCGGTTCCTGTCGATTGGAGAATGGCATCGCTCGTACTGGCGGCCCTCTTCTTCAACTTTCTATTCGCTGAATCTCACTCGACCAGTCTTGGCCTCTGGTTGCCGCTACCCCTCTATGCCGTCTTCATGGCGACTGTCGCAGCTATCCTGACGGCGCTGTTCTTCATGGGGCCGGCTTTGGCCTGCCAATCAAGGAAACGGCCGATTCTCCGAGTTATTCAAGATTCGGTCGGCACTGTTCCCGCATTCGCATTACGGGTGTGTTTCGTCTTGTTCCTCGTGTTCTGGATAACAGCGATGATCGCGCTTCCCGTGTACTGGTGGTCGGCGCTGTTTCGGCAAGGCCGTGCCTCCGCATTCGAGTCTGGAGCCGTCGCCGCCACAGTGTTGACGTTCCTATTCATCACTGCCCACCAGACCATGCACGCCAGGTCAGCACTCTCGCTTTTCACGAACAAGGTCGCGCTCGTGATCCTCTTCGCCGCCCTGATTCATGTGCGCGAGGGGTGGGGAGCTACACTCGTTGGTTCTCGATGGGACGGCTGGTATTACAGCGTTTGGATGGGCTTGTCCGAACTCGCGTCTTACATGGCTCCCTTGGGGCTGGTCGCGGCAAACTTCGGGTATCGGGTCGGCGGGCGAAGACAAGTGGCGCTCATGGTCGCGTGCGGCGCAGCTTTGCCGTTGCTGGTGACGATGCTGCTGGTTGGTCTGATAAGAACCGCCACGTACCACTCTTCGTTCTACCAGCCCAGCCTTAACCCGACTGTGAGCATGGCGCTTTGGTCGCATACAGCTCGCAGTGCACTGGGTGGACGGCTCTTGGTCGCTGCGGTGACGGTCTTCGGCGCACTGCGATTCGCTGGTCGGTCCATGACGGACATCGTTGGCGTTCGTTTCCCTGGCAGTCTGCGCGGATGGCTGTTCGTTTCGTGCGTGATCGCCGTGATCTCATGGCTCGCGTTGCACCCGTTCGCAGACGCTCTCCAGGTGGCTCTCGACTGGTCGGGCCGCTGTCTTGGCGTGGCCAGCGCGATCATTACAGCGGATCTCTTGACCCGGAAGCAGCGTGACGAAGAGCCGCAAATCGTGAACTGGATTGGATTGACGGCAGTCTTAGCCGGATTGGCCACACCGTTATACATATCGCACGGACCTGTTATGCTCACTCCGATGCCATGGTGGTACCCTTGGTTGCTGCCGTCGTACATCGTCGCGTTCTTCGTCGGCTCGATTGGCAGGCTTATGCAGAGATCAGGCATCCTTCCGCAAATCGGCTCCCGGAGCAGACCGCTGTCCTGCTCTCAATGAGGGCGGGAAGTCGCAAGGTCACGATATGTAGGCTTAGGAGAAAGTACCACCATCCGCGCAGAGCCCACCCCGCGCGATTCATAGCCCTGGGGGTTCATCCCCCTCGAAATAGGGATCGTATCCGCTGAAGAGCAGCGACTCCAGGCGGTCAGCGTCCGCAATAATCGTGCCGGGAATCCGTTTCCGTTCGACTTCGAGGAACTCTCTCAAGCCGTTGATCGCGACGACAACCTTCCGGTGAATCAGAGGGTCATTCTTGGTTAGCTCCGCGTAGCGTTTCCCGGCCTCCCAGAATGCCCGAAACTGCTCAACTGGATACCGGCGCCTATTTGAGAGTCCACCCTGAAAGTCCAACCACCGCTCCTCGACTTCCGCGGCCAAGCGATCCTTTTGCGAAATCGGCACGTCCTTCCTCCGTAGTCCACACCGTAGAGTAATCCGTAAACCCTCCCCTTGCCCCGGCCATCGCCACCCGCCTCAGTCAACATGGTTCGGCGGCGGGAGGGCCGCTGTGATGAAGAAATCGGACAGGAAGAAAAAGACGCCCAAGCGGGTCCTTCGGCTGCCGGACCTCGACTACGCAAAACGCTCGGTGCTGAATACGCTTAGTTCGCCGGCATCGAAGCGGGCGTATGAGTTCGGCATTGACGACTTCATTGCCTGGTACTGCTCGGAGCCTAGGCTCGCGTTCAACAGGACAGTCGTGTTGCGCTACCGACTCGAACTGGAGTCTCGCCGACTTGCCCCGTCATCGATAAACCTGCGCTTGGCGGCTGTGCGGCGGATTGCTTATGAGGCCGCCGATACCGGACTTCTCAGCCCCGACCTGGCGGCGGGCATCCGGCGCGTGAAGG
>Ga0209698_10006627_pt1 | contig 12274 bp, 11 predicted proteins | sample LitLauG_LLR_2012_FD_187203 | JGI IMG/M metagenome (GOLD analysis project Ga0209698, IMG submission 187203) | Freshwater sediment microbial communities from Pennsylvania, USA - Little Laurel Run_MetaG_LLR_2012 (SPAdes) (version 2) | ecosystem: Environmental > Aquatic > Freshwater > Creek >...
CCGAGGAATCGGAAACGCTACGATTCTCGATCGCATATGTAGACCCCGCACATCCGGATCCAGACCCACCCCTGCGGCACGTTGCTGACCATTGGCGTTGCGTTGGTTTGACTAGCCGGATTCCATTTGATCCGCGCAACTTGGCAAAATTATCGAAAGGAGCCGATCCGGCTACAACGATGCTAGCAGTGCATCGTGACGGAAATGGCGAGCTTTTCATCTGGGGTCTGATAGACCAGGTTGCAGTCCATGCGTTACGGTTTTTGACCTGGGAGACAGATCACGGGCCGGGGACCCCTGGGAGCTTTTACATCACGGCAAACGGGGTCGCGGACGTCACGGTTGGACGCGACTACGGAATTCTTGGCCTCCTGAAACAGGAGCAAATAGTTGAAAAATTCGATAACGTATTTCGTGAAGGCCCTGTTCGCGAGCTCTTGGGCAAATCCCTCGAGGCATCTCTGAAGGCGATTCAGGCAGTGCATCCGGGCGTTAGTAAAAGCGAGGTTAAGAAATGGCTGCTTCCAGATCGAGTAACAACCATTTCCCGAATCTTGCTCCAAATGCAGAGTTATAAGCATGGGGGCGCTTTGCTGATTACCCCTGAACTGACGGATGATCTGAATTTGAAGTACGACCTACCATACGATCGATTGCCGCATGCCCTCATCTGTCACACGCGCGAAGGAATCCGGGCTGAGAACGCGCGGCACGAGATTTACGAGCACATGATACCTGCTGGCGAAGCGATCCCTATCGACTCTTTCAAGGAGTACGCGCAAGCCGAGAATAACTGGCGCGAGGGCCTAGCGGAACTCGCCGCATGCGTTCGCTTTGTCGCCTCACTATCTAGGTTAGACGGCCTTGTCTTGATGAGGCCAGATTTGAGCGTTGTCGGCTTTGGCGTTGAAATTCTGGGTCCAGACGAAATCAACGATTTATATATTGCGGAAGATGAATGCGGTACCCGCCTGCGACAGGCCACGTCCAATCACTATGGGACTCGCCACCGTTCGATGATGCGATATTGCAACGCCCATCGGGATGCGCTTGGGTTTGTGGTGTCTCAGGATGCCTTCATTCGGGGAATCAGAAGAGTCGGGAACAAACTCTTAATGTGGGAAAATATTCAGGTCCGCAATGAGTTTGATCCAGACTCCTCAGCCGAACAGATTTGTCCTCATTGCGAGAACTTCGCTGGACACTCCCACTGAGGATGGCCGGGTGCCGGGTGCCCCATTCAATCGCGCTTTTTGCGATTGAGTGGGCGCCCTCGATCCCTCCTCGCACTCCGCCACTCCGTGACTAAAACGTAGGCGATTCGCTCGCGATTAGTCGAAGGCCGTACGAGGAACAAACCCCGACACACATAGGACGTCCCCCAGGTCTCACCCGCCGAGCGTCCGAGGTCCAATTTCGAGGTCCCAATGCACGCCTTGTCAACTTGACAAAATCCAGCCCCAGGAACCCCCTATTCCACGGAAAGCGAAGTTAGTCGCAACCAGTAAGTCCTTTCCTCCCGGATACTTCGCTGTAAGCGCTTCATTTTAAAGCCACGAATCATAAATCCGCGCTAACTCCAGCATTCTCATGAGCCAACGAAAGATCAAAGGACGAGCGCCATAACCAGATAGTAAACATCCACCCAACGAAAAATCCCCGATTCGCCCACTTTCACACTCCCCTCAAAATCAGATTTATTTTCGCCCTGTCATATTCGCAGTTTCTTCGCTCGCCACACCAAACTATCTCTTACAACACGGTATGTACATACGGACAAATGGGCATCCGCCCTGATGCGATTCAAGCTCCCGGTTCAAAGCTCAAAAGCTCGTGGCTGCTTTTCTTTCATCATCACCGCCCGCAGCACCCGATTCATTTCGCTCTGGTATCTCGGCCCGAGTTCTTTGCACCACGACAGCACATCGGCGTCCAGATACAGTGTCACCCGCTTCTTAGGGGACTTGCGCCCTCTGCCAAACTCCTCCCACCGGTTACGCCCGCTTCCCGGTGTCTCCCCGTGGAAGGAGGTTTCCCCGTTCCCCGAGGCCTCCAGCCGGGCAACCTTCCGATTTCGACTAACTCTCTTCCGTCGTTTCATTTAGAAGTAAATGTACAAAACATTATGTACGTACACACTGATATGCACAAATGTTCCATGCGGAACACTATGTGTAGACAGAGGCCGGCTTCCGGGTCCCTCCGCAGTAGCTGATTCGAGGCTGAATTATTCGACGCAGACCATACGTTCGGCCGGTTCGAAGTGGTCCGACTGGGCTTCGCGCTGCGTGGTGTAGTGGCCATTGGGAGACTTGCCATAGAGCTCTGAGCCGGGGCAGTAATAGAGGGCTGTATGCGTGTCCACCCAGACTCTAATGTCCGGGTCTCCGGTATGGTGCACGGCGACGGGCTGCGGCGCCTCCGCGATGCCAATGGCGATCAGCATTCTTTCCCAAGGGCGCAAGGTAGGGCGTTGCGTTGCAGTGGCCGGGAACAGGAGCGCGAGAAAGGCCACCACGATCGCGATCCCAAGATATAAATCCGCACGATGAAACCGCAGCTTTACTCGCAGATCCAAAAGACCGCGGCGGATCGCGCCGGAGCTCCCCGAGCCTGCGAGCGCGAGAGGATCCTCCACGACCACGGGAAGATCAATCGGCAAATCGCCGGTCGACGGAATTTCGACGAGGTGGTCTTCGACTAGCAGGTCGTCGGACCCACGACCCTCGAGTGCCGGAATGACGACCGCCTGCCCATCGCGGGGTGGATCATCGCTCAGCGCTGGCTTACTCTGCCGAGTGAGCGCGCTGGAATCGTCTGGAGTGTGTTCCGGTGCAATTCTCCCTTCGGGAATGAAATCTCCGGTGAGAGGCTCCACGAGCAGTGGCGCAGGACTGGACGGTTCGCTGCCCAGATCTTGACCATTGGTGGCCTTGCTCTGAAATGGGGGAGAATCGGGTGCAGGCTTCTCGCGATCCTCCGCTCCCATAAGTTTTTCCTGGCTCATCAGCCACATTGACGCCCAAGTGCGCTGCAAGCGTTCGCCTGGACGAAGATTCGCATTGTCGCAAGTGGGGCATTGGGCGCGCCCGGCCGGAAGCGGAACCCCACACTGCCGGCATACCTCTCCAGTTTGCTTGAGAGGGTCTTCTTTTCCGTTGGAGCTGGAACCGGAGGCCCTTTGCCGCTCATTGTGCTGTTGGATCGTAAATGCCGCCGCCAATAAACCCTGAAACGATTGCTCGTCGAGCATCAGCTTGGATCGGGTCGAGGACATAGCTCTGGCGGGGAGAGGTTTACTGACCATTATTGTAGTGCAAGTGTGAGGAACTGAAACGAAGAAAAACCGCGCTGCGAGAGCCCTTTTGGGGAGACAGGAAACCGGCTCCCGGGTGGGGTCGGAGGGCAGGAATTCCTGAAACGGGAGTTCAATGTGGGAAGAGGTTCATGAAGTTGGGCTAAGAGGAGCAGAAGCGTAACCCGCCCGCGATGTAAGTACTGGTAGATGCGACGTTTGCAAGAGGCGAATGTTTGGCGAATAGAATGCTGGAAAGACGGTGGGTCGCGACCCGAAGATTGAACTGGAGGAGCGGACAATCAAGCCATGATAAATCTGAATGAGATCAAAATCACCCCGCGGGATCAGGAAGTCTTGCACCTTCTGGTGCAGGGGTGCAGCAACAAAGAGATCGCGAGCCATTTGAACATCAGCCCGCGCACCGTGAAACAACATCTGCGCACACTGTTTCTGCGCGCAGGGATCAAAGAAGGCCGGAAGCGAGTGAAACTTGCGACCGCCATGTTCATCCGAGAGCAGGTGGCGCCATGCAGCCGCGTGATCGACTGACCGGGAAAGAGATTCAAGTTGCGTTGTTAGTGTGGCAGGGTCTGACGAACAAAGACATTGCCGCAATTCTTAGAACCAGCGAGCAAGTGGTGAAGAACTACTTGCGCACAACGTTCGACAAGCTGGGAGTATGGACGCGGCTGGAACTCGCACTCTACGTGGCCAGCCACGGGGGAGCGACATGGCCATCGCAACTCGGCCGAGCCGCGCTGGAATCGCCGCCCGCGTGGAGCGCGCCTCCGGTCCCGGAAAGCGTGCCTCTCCCGGACGGAAAAGCGAAGGCGGCCGCATCTGCAGGAGGGACACCGTAGATCGGCGAAGCGGCAGGGGGAACCGGGGAGATCGTTGCAACCGGTGCGACGATCTCGTCGCCCGGGGGTGACCGGCCGGTATTCCAGCTCGGAGCAGCGTCTGCATCTCGCGCTTTTCAGGACTTTCCCTCTAGTGTGGTGAGTCGAGAATTCGTTAAATAAATGCGACTGGCCAAATAACTCGGAATATCGTTACCTCAGGGACTAAAGCCCCGTTTTTCAATGCCCAGTTTCGGCGCGGCTGAAGCCGCGCCCTTTCAAAGCTCCATTGCTCATTCAACGGACTTCTGACTCAGGACACTAGTGGTGTCCCAGAAAAAAGTGGCATATTGAGACGGACTGGCCAAAAATGGAAGGGGTTGAAAACACAGGGTCCCTCCACTCCGCTTCGCTTCGGTCGGAATGACAGAGTTATTTCGCGAATTTATGGGATGGCACACTAGAACCTCACGAAACAAGACGGTTCCCGCGTGGATCGGAGTGCAATTGATTTCACCAGCTGCTTGTGGCCATTGAAAAACTCCCGGTGTCCGAAAGTCAGATCGGATTTGAGGATGGAAAATTGTCCCGGCACCGCGAGAAAGCTTCACAGATTGCTCGCGCGTTTTGCCGCTTGGGTCTACAATGGCGTACGTAACGACCAGGTTGGTGATTGCTGGAAGGCAAGGTCTGGGGGCTGTCAGTGCGAAAACAGAAAGGCTTCTCGCTGATCGAGTTGCTGATCGTAGTCGCGATCATTCTTATTATCGCTTCGATTGCGGTTCCCAACCTGCTGCGCGCACGCATGTCGGCGAATGAGGCCTCGGCCGTCTCTTCGATTCGCGCCATTAACGCAGTTCAGATCTCGTATATCTCTTCGTATCCAGACGTCGGCTTCGCCAGTACCCTTGTCGCCCTAGGCGGCACGGCGTGTAGTCCGCCGAGTTCGAGCAGCGCTTGCTTAATTGACACCCAGCTGGCTTCGGGCACGAAGAACGGGTACACCTTTCGCATGTCGGGCGTGACGGGGACTCCGGCCTCCACCTACGAGATCATTGCGTCGCCCATGGTTCCGAACCAGACGGGCCTGCGCTCGTTCTGCTCGTTCGCCGATGCTGTTCCGCGGACCTCCGTGACAGCCATCACGAACTGCGATTTCAGTGTCACTCCTTTGGAATAACCCAAGAGAGATTCCGGTCAATCCGCGCTAGGGGCGCGCAAGGTAAATTGCGGGCGTCGCGTTCGATGTGCCGAGTGACTGGCTATGGAGTGCTATGACCGTTACACTGCAGCACGCCCAGAAATACGCTCCACGGGCCGACTGCGTCACGATACTGGTGGGCCATCACGCGTGAAAGTTGATGCAGATGGGTGAGATCGTGAACGGCCCAGGTCGCCAGAAGTTCCGATAGCGTCACCACTCCCAGCGCTGGATGCTTACCTCGCCGGGTCAAATCTTCAGGCTGTAAATTCAGGGCCTGGAGCGCAGCGAGGTTCTCTTTTCGAAGGCGGGCGAATTCGTCCAAAAGCTGCTCCAGCGACTTCCCTTGAGTCTCTTTGAACTGGGCAAAGCGGTCGAACGGATCAAAGGGACACGCTTCGCCGCTCTCCAGGATCCTCAGGACTCGCGGCATCCAGTCGGTCCGCTCCCCAGAAATCAGGTGGCCCACAATATCGAATGCGCTCCAGGTATCTTTTCCTTCGTTGCTGCGCACCCAGCTGCCAGGCAGCCCGCGCAACAGCGCGTCGATGGTTGCCGGGGTGCGGGTGAGAACGGCAATGGCGTCGGTCAGATTGAATCCCGTCAAGGTTTCCATTTCTACCTAGATGCTTGCCTGTTGGTGGAGATTCAAGCAACCGACGGCTCGGAGGAATGCCGCGCGGACGGCAATGGATTTCACACGTGCTATGTGCTTGCGGGCCAGCCTAAGGGTCTGGGCGTGGAACTTTCTTCCGGCTAAGTTACATGTTTTCAAAAGAATATCGAACCTGTTTTCGTTGCTCGCGACGCTCGCGAAATCTGCCCGAAGACCTCGATTCCCGGTAATCAAATTGCTCGACTGCCGATGGACCAGTCCGGGGTGTTTCATAATTCCAGGGTTGGGCGGTTCAGAGATTTTACCCGTTCTAGATTCCGGGCAAGAACTGAGGGTGGGTATGGAGCACAAGGACATTTTCTGGATGGCCTGCGACTCGACGGAGCAACTGCGGGCCGAATACGGGCCTTTCCACACCCGCGAGGAAGCAGAAGCAGAAGCGCGCAAGCTCGGGTTTGGATACCTGCTGCGCTACGAGCACATTCTGGGCGAGGACGACGAGATCGAGGAAGTGCGTTGCGTGTTTCTGGAATTGCAGGATGTTCCGGCGGCGCCCAAGCCGGGGGTTACCTTTCACACGCGATGCGCCACGTGCGGCGAGTCGGCGACCCACGAATTGTCATGGCAGGCAGAAGTCTGGGCTGACATCCACGAGTTCGAACATAGCCGCCACAAAGTGCGGTTGTTTGAGCATTCGCGCGGCGAGGGACTGCGCGAGATAGGCGACTGGCGGGGAAGCGCCGCGTAGAAGGGTTTTACTTGTCGACACCACGGACGTGCGATCCCTGCAGACAAATACCAGGCACTCTACTTCTGACTGGATAACTTGGCGGCCTGCGCGGCACCCTGCAAGGCGCCTCGTCGCCCGGGCGCATTCGCAAGTGCGATCTTAAATTCCTTGGACGCCAGCTCCGGGTGACTCTGCTCCAGCAGCAAGTCGCCGAGCTGTTCGCGGGCTGGAACAATCGGGCCCGGCGTGACCGGAAGCTTCTCGATCGCGTCCTCCTCATCGGCTGCCTCGCGCATCAGACCTACGGCTGCCTTGGGTTGCTTGTCGGCCTGGGCGGACCATGCCATGACCTCGCGCATCATGATCCTCACCTGGGTGGCCCAGTAGTCGTTGCCTGAGGTGCGAAGCTGTTCTTCAATTTGCCGCAGTTTATCGATTTCGTTGCGAGATTCCGCAACGTGTGCGCTCCGGGCGAGTCCCAGCCCCCGCGCCCATACCGCAATTGCGACCACATGAGGAGGGGCTGTTGTCGGAGGAATGATGTTGACAGCGTCGGCCCATTGACGCCGCTCGATCACGTAGCGAACCGGCATCGCAGTCGAGGCGTAACCCGTTTTGAACTCTGCCGTGTTCAACGCCGTTATCTTGCTGAGTTGCTGAATGACCCGAGCTGCTTCTGTATCGCGCCCGCTTTGTAAGTAGGCATAGACGAGATAGTCCATCGAGTGCAGCTCTTCCCCTGTGTCGCCTTGCGCGTGTGCCGCATCCCTCGCGGCAAGATTAGAAGCGATCGAGTCGTCCCACAAGCCGAGCCGCGTGAAGATATGGGATGGCATGTGCAGCGCATGCGGTGCCGAAGGCGCAATGTTTGCGTAGACCCTGGCGGCGGGAAGGCCTCTGGTTGCAAGTTCCGCATTGTCGCAAGCGTGGATAAGGTAGTGTGGGATTCCGGGATGCTGCGGGTAAACGCGATAGAGAGGCTCCAGCAGATCGGCGGCCTGCTTCTGTTTCTCATGCGTCTTGTCTGATGGAGACGCATTTGCCAGGAGCGCGAGCGCGTAAAACACCTGTGCTTCCACATCTTTCTTGTTTTCTGCGGCGAGATCGCCCATTGCGTGCTCGTAGTTCAGTGCGCGGGTGCGGTACGGAACGGTCGCAGCGTCCTGATAGATCAAGCCCAGCGCATAAATGAACTTGCGCTCCCGTTCGGAGTCTGCGCCGATTTGCTGCGCCCGCTGGATTTCCTGTTGGTCAAGCGAGGCCGTAGCCTGTGAAATTGGCGGCTCCCAAAGCTGGTGAAAGTGCGTCATGGCGATACCCCAATGCGCCATCGCACATCGGGGATCTTGTTCAGCAATACCCCGAAACACTTTTTCAGCGGCGGCATAGGCGAACGAGTGAAGCAGCGCGACCCCTCGGCTGAACTCCTCCTGAACGACGTGCGCGCAGGAGGTCGGAAACGATACTTCTCCGAGTACCTCGGGTGCCTTGTGATCGTGCGCTTCCTGCGCGGCCAGAGACGAAGAAAGGGCAAGCGCAAGAGCGAAGAACAATCGCCATACGTGGAACATCCCTACCTCCATGGACAGATGATACTTCCCCAGCGCCTGAATTTTACCTTGAACCGGTGCCGTCACTTACGACCGGGTAAGCTTTGAGGCGGCGGCATGGTCGAGCATCCAGAGCAGTTTTCCGTCTTCCGGTTGCACTTGTTGCGCGGGCAGAGTGGTTTTGTCTTCGCCGGCTTTGCCTTCCAGAACCTGACGGAGGACGTCGGCCTTGTCGGGGCCGCTAACAAGAAACATGACTTCGGCGGCTCGATTCAGGACAGGAAACGTGAAGGTGATGCGGTGAGTTTTGAATTTCTCGACCCAGTTGGCGATGACGAGTCGGGATTTTTCTTGCAAACCTTCCGAACCAGGAAACAGGGAAGCGGTGTGGCCGTCAGGGCCCATGCCGAGCAGGATCAAGTCGAAGCGTGGAAACTCGCCGGGCTTGAGCTCGAAGAAGGATCTAAGTTGCGCCTCATAGTCGGTTGCGGCCGCAACGGCATCGGGATTTTCGGTTTTCACGCGGAAGACGTTAATTGGAGGAATGGAAATCTTTGAGAGCAGCGACTCATTCACCATACGGTAATTGCTTTCCGGGTCCGTGGGGGGGACGTGACGCTCGTCTCCAAAAAAGAGGAAAGCGCGGTTCCACGGGAAGTCGGCGTAATTGGAGGCCAGGAGGGAATAGAGGGTCTTGGGAGTCGAGCCTCCAGAGAGAGCGACGGAAAAACGGCCCTGGGCGCCTATAGCGTGGCGTCCTGTGCGAACGAATTCTTCCGCTGCGGCATGAAAAAGATCTGCGGGGGTGGTGAGGATCTCAATGGTGCGCGTGGTGGCCATGGGGATTTTTGCAATTTCGTAATCGGGCAATTTTACGCGCTGCCTTGGGTGCGGGCGAACCAGAGCTGTAATTATGGCCGCGGAAAAAATCTAAACCGGATTAATGACCGCAAATTGCAAAATCGGCCGATAACCAAAATACCAATTACTTTTCGAAGTTTCTCCAGCGCCGGTGATCGCGTTCCATAAGTTCTTCGGCCTCCTTTGGTCCCCAGGTGCCGGCAGGGTAGTTGGGGAAGTTGCGTGGTGGGAGCGCCTTCCAGACGTCGAGCACGGGATTAACGATGCTCCAGCCGGCCTCGACCATGTCGGCGCGCTGGAAGAGCGTGGCATCGCCGATCATGCAGTCATGAAGGAGGCGTTCGTAGCCGGTCGACGGAGTTTCTCCGAAGTAGTCGGCGTAGGCGAAATCCATGTTGACCTCGCCGAGTTGCATGGCGGTGCCGGGAGTCTTGGCCGCGAAACGCAGCGAGATACCTTCTTCGGGCTGGATATGCAGCACGAGTTGGTTGGGCATCATGTTTTCAACGGACGTATCGCGGAAGAGCATGAAGGGCGCGCGCCGGAACTGAATGACGACATGGGTATTGCGTCCGGGAAGACTCTTGCCGGTGCGAAGGTAAAAGGGAACTCCGGCCCAGCGCCAGTTGTCGATCAGGAGACGCATGGCGACGAATGTTTCCGTGCGCGAATCGGGGGGAACTCCTTCCTCGGAGCGGTAGGCGGGCACGCGCTCGCCATGCACGATCCCTTCGCCGTATTGTCCACGAACCGTCTTGCTCAGCACATCTTCATTGCTGAAGGGTTGGATGGCGTGCAGGATTTTGGCCTGCTCGTCGCGCACCGCATTCGCCTCGAACGATATGGGCGGTTCCATGGCGGTGAGGGTGATGAGTTGCATAATGTGGTTGGGCACCATGTCGCGCAGGGCGCCGGCGCTATCGTAATAGCCGCCACGTTTCTCTACGCCGACGGTTTCGACCACCGAAATCTGCACATGGTCGATGTAGCGGCGATTCCAGATCGGCTCGAAGATCCCGTTGGCAAAGCGGAGGGCCAAGATGTTTTGGACGGTTTCTTTGCCGAGGTAGTGATCAATGCGGTAAATCTGGCGCTCGGTAACCACTTTCAGGAGTTGCTGGTTCAGAGCTTTCGCCGAATCGAGATCGTGGCCGAAGGGCTTTTCGACAATCACCCGGCGCCAATGCCCGTTCTCTTCGGCCATCAGGCCAACGTTGGCGAGGCGTTCGACAATGTCTCCAAAAAAATTGGGTGCGGTCGCGAGATAAAAGAAAACATTGCCGTGGCGTCCGTGGTCCTGATCGACCTGGGTGAGAACTTCTTTGAGGTGCAGGTAAGTGCCGGGATTGTCGAAGTCCCCGCTGATGTAGTGAATACGCTGAACAAAATCGTCCCAAATGTTCTCATCGATCGGGCCGACGGCAAAGTGCTTGAAATCTTCGGTGGCTTTCTTGCGGGCATCCTCGTCGCTCATCGGACTGCGGCCGAGGCCGATGATGGCAAAATCGGGCGAGAGCAGGTGCTCGCTGGCAAGATTGTAGAGGGCGGGAATGAGTTTGCGGCGAGTGAGATCTCCGGAGAAGCCAAAGATGACCATGACGCAGGGATCGGCTACGCGCGCAGTGCGGGGCTTGGCGGGTGCAGGCTTGACGTCGGTGAAGACCATTGGTTCCTCGCGCTATTGAATCATTAAGTCATTGAATCATTGCGTCATTAAATGGCACTTGTTGACTTCAATGATTCAATGACTCAATGACAAAATGATTTAATGGTTCAACCGCTACTTCGACTTAGGTTCCACGTGACCGCCGAACTTCTGGCGCATCGCCGAAAGCATCCTATCCGCAAACGTGTGCTCCTGGCGCGAGCGAAAGCGCGCGTAAAGCGAAGCAGTGAGCACCTCGGCCGGTACGGCCTCCTCGATGGCGGCCTGGATCGTCCAGCGGCCTTCGCCGGAATCCTGAACAAAACCGCTGTACTCGGAAAGCGTTGGATTTTCCACCAGCGCCATCGCGGTCAGATCAAGCAGCCAGGAACTGACCACGCTGCCGCGCCGCCAGACCTCGGCGATGTCGGGCAGATTGAGATCATAGCGAATATTTTCAGGAAGGTCTTTGCTGGTTGCGTTCTTGAAAATGTCGAAGCCCTCGGCATAGGCCTGCATGAGGCCGTATTCAATGCCGTTGTGGACCATCTTCACGAAGTGGCCGGAACCGGAGGGGCCGCAGTGGATGTAGCCCTCTTCGGCAGTGCCGCCGCGATTTTCGAAGCCGGGAGTGCGCGGGATGTTGCCGCGTCCGGGGGCGAGTGTTTTGAAAATCGGGCCGAGGCGCTGGACCGCCACTTCGGGCCCGCCGATCATCATGCAGTAGCCGCGCTCGAGTCCCCAGACGCCGCCGCTGGTGCCGACGTCCACATAGTGGACGCCCTTGGCCGCGCACATTTCGGCCCGCCGCACGTCATCTTTGAAATACGAATTGCCGCCGTCGATGATGGTGTCGCCGGACTGCATTGTGGAAAGCAGAGCCTGCACCGTTTTTTCGGTGGGATCGCCGGCGGGAACCATGACCCAGGCGGCGCGGGGAGGCGTGAGTTTATTCACCAGATCATCGAGCGAAGTGGAACCCGTGGCGCCTTCGCCGGCGAGTTGTTTGACGGCATCGGGACTGAGATCGGAGACGACCAGTTGATGACCGCCGCGCATCAGGCGCCGCGTCATGTTGGCGCCCATGCGGCCCAGGCCTACCATTGCCAGTTGCATTCGTGCTCCTTAGCTTCGAGCCGCGAGCTTCGAGCTTCGAGCAACCAGGTTCGAGTCGCGTCTGAGCTCGCAGCCCATGGCTACAATTGCTGCACAATCTCCGAGAGCTTCGTTAATCCCGCTTTCACGTCACTTCCTAAATGAACTCGCAAGGCGCGGCGATTGCGCTCGGCCAGGACGGCGAAGTCGCCTCGGGCCTGAGCGGCTTTGACCACTCCGAAAGTATATTTCTGCAGCGGGACCGGAAAGTCCTGCGCGTCGTCGCAGGTGATCTGCAGGAAGACGCCGCTGTTGGGGCCGCCTTTGTAGGCCTGTCCCGTTGAGTGCAGGAAGCGCGGGCCGAAACCGAGGCAGGTGGCTACGTGCTTACGGTCGCGGACGGGCAAGCGCAGAGACTGAAGCAGAGACTCGTGCTCGG
>Ga0209698_10006629_pt1 | contig 12274 bp, 10 predicted proteins | sample LitLauG_LLR_2012_FD_187203 | JGI IMG/M metagenome (GOLD analysis project Ga0209698, IMG submission 187203) | Freshwater sediment microbial communities from Pennsylvania, USA - Little Laurel Run_MetaG_LLR_2012 (SPAdes) (version 2) | ecosystem: Environmental > Aquatic > Freshwater > Creek >...
GAGGCCGACGCCGAGCCGGGCCTGGTTCATCATCGTGAACATGCAGCGCATGCCCTGGTTTTCCTCGCCGATCAGGTAGCCGATCGCCCCGCCATGATCGCCCATGGTCATGGTGCAGGTGGGCGCGGCATGCATGCCGAGCTTGTGCTCGATGCCGCTGGCGTAGATGTCGTTGCGCGCGCCCAGCGAGCCGTCGGCATTGACCAGGAATTTCGGAATCAGGAACAGCGAAATGCCCTTGGTGCCCGCGGGCGCATCGGGCAATCGGGCCAGCACGAAATGCACGATGTTGTCGCTCATGTCGTGGTCGCCATAGGTGATGAAGATCTTGGTGCCCTTGATGCGGTAGCTGCCGTCGGCGGCGCGCTCGGCGCGGGTGCGCAGCGCGCCGACGTCGGAGCCGGCCTGCGGCTCGGTGAGTTGCATGGTGCCGGGCCATTCGCCGGAGATCAGCTTCGCCAGATAGACCTTCTTCAACGCCTCGCTGCCATGCGCCTCGAGTGCCTCGATCGCGCTCAGCGTCAACAGCGGGCAGAGGCCGAAGGCGATGTTCGACGAACTCCAGATTTCGGTGCAGGCCGCGTTGATCGCGAGCGGCAAGCCCTGGCCGCCGAACGACTCGGAGCCGGATACCGCATTCCAGCCGGCCGCCGTCCAGCGCTTGTAGGCGTCGGGCCAGCCGGGCGCGGTGGTGACCTTGCCGGCGTCGAGCGTGATGCCGTGCTCGTCGCCGACGCGGTTGAGCGGCGCCAGCACATCGGAGGCGAACTTGCCGGCTTCCTCCAGCACGGCTGCCGTAATGTCGGCGTCGAAGTCGCCGTAATGGCCGGCCTTCACGGCGGCCTCGAGGCCCGCGCCATGGTTGAGGGCCAGCAGCATGTCGTTGATCGGCGCGCGATAGGTCATCGTGATGTCTCGCATCTGGCGGTGAGTGGGAGGTCTTCCCACGAAAACGTTGATCTCTCAACTCTCAGGGGGCCGAAATCGGGCCCGGCAGGAGCGGGAAGGACGGCAGTTCCGGGTGAAAAGGCACGCATTTCGCGTGAAGTGTCACATGAATATAGAGAGAGGGGATGTGGGGCCGATTCAGCCGGAATTCCCGGCTCTAGCCTGTTGAAATGGCTCAACTCCCTCTATAGACCGGCGGGGCCGAAAGGGAATCCGCAGGGTAGCCGGCCCGTCGCTTTCCGGACAGCTTTTGGGGCGTCGCCAAGTGGTAAGGCAGTGGATTTTGATTCCACCATACGGAGGTTCGAATCCTCCCGCCCCAGCCAGCTACCGCAACATCCGAGGTTTTATGCGGCGAAAAACCGCATACGGATTCGGCTAGCGGTCGCCGAGGAAGTGCAGCAGCGCCGCGTTGAACAGCACGGGGTCCTGCAGGAAGGCGAAGTGGCTGGTGTTGGGCAGGATCAAAAGCCCGGCGCCGGGGATCGTGGCGGCGATGTATTCGGTATGCGCGCGCTTGATCGCCTCGTCATGGTCGCCGTCCACCACCAGCACGGGTGCCCGGATCGACCGAAGCTGAGCGTCGCTCCAGTTCGGCTCGCTCTCCCACATCTTGCTGATCTGGGCGACGAAGGCGTCGTAATCCTTTGGCGTCGCCGAAAGTTTGGCGTATTCGCCGCCCGCCCGCGCGATGAAGCGGGCGAAGGTCGGGTTCTTCTCGACGCCTTCCTGAACGCCCGAGGTCAAGGTGTTGGCCGCAAACGCAAACACCTTGCCGACGCGGTCGGGATGGCGAATGGCGAGATCGAGGCCGAGGATGGCGCCATCGCTCCAGCCGACCACATCCGCCTCGGCCAAATGCAAGGTGTCGAGCAATGCGACGACGTCATCGGCCATCAGATCATAGCCGTAGGGACGGGCATCGCGGGTGCTGCGGCCGTGGCCGCGGCTGTCCACGACGATCACGGTGTAGTGCGGGGCGAGCGCCTTGACCTGGTTGCCCCAATAGTCGGAGTTCGACAGCCCGCCGTGCAGCAGGACGACCGGCGAACCCCGGCCGATGGTCGCATAATAAAGACTGATGCCGTTGACCGCGGCGCGGCCGCTGTGCTCGCCGCGGACGGGAGCGGGGGTCGGCGGCAGCGTCTGCCACAGCGGCTCGTCCGCGGCGGCATGCAACGACAGCAGCAGCAACGCCAACAGCATGCCGGGTATCGAAAACCGGGAGATGGCGATGCACATGCGTTATGCCTCCGCCGCCCTGATCCGGCTGTGCCGCACGCCATAGCCGAAGTAGATCACCAGCCCGATCGCGAGCCACACCGCCAGCCTGACCCAGGTGTCGGCCGGCAGGCTGAACATCAGGAAGATCGAAGTCGCCGCACCCGCCGGTCCGACCAGCCAGATCGCCGGCGCCCTGAACGGGCGATTGAGGTTCGGCTCGGTGATGCGCAACGCCACGACGCCCAGCGACACCACGGCAAAGGCGAACAGTGTCCCGATGCTGACGAGTTCGCCGACCAGCCCGATCGGCAGCAGCCCCGCCAGCACCGCCACGACAACGCCGGTCGAGATCGTCGCGATGTGGGGCGTGCGCAGCGTGGGATGGATCTCGGCGGCGATCGGCGGCAGCAGGCCGTCATGCGCCATTGCCCGGAAAATTCGCGGCTGCGCCAGCAGCATCACCAGGATGACCGAGGTCAGGCCGAAGACGATCCCGAGTTTGATGAACGGGGAGAGCCAGCCGACGCCCGCCGCATCGATTCCGACCGCGATCGGATCGGGCACGTTCAATTTGTCGAACGGGACGATGCCGGTGAGCACCAGGCTGACCACGACATACAGCACGGTGCAGATCACCAGCGAGCCGAGAATTCCGATCGGCATATCCCGCATCGGGCTCTTGGCCTCCTGCGCGGCCGTGGAGACGGCATCGAAGCCGATATAGGCAAAGAACACCACGGCCGCGCCGCGCGCCAGCCCCGACCAGCCGTATACCCCGACCCCCGCGTTGGGCGGGATGAAAGCGCCCTGGGGATTGCTGGCCGTGACCCAGTTCGCCGTATTGAAGGCGGGCAGGGTGCAGACGACAAACAGCGCGATCACGACGAGCTTGACCGCGACGATGAAATTATTGAACCGCGCGGTCTCCCGGATGCCGACGACCAAAAGCGCCGTGATGACGATGATGATCGCGACCGCCGGGACGTTCAGGATCGCGCCGGTGGACGACCAGGCGTGCCGGGCCGCATCATAAATAAAGGGCGAGGAGACAAAGCGCGTCGGCAGATCGACGCCCAAATCCCTGGCGAGGGAGACGACATAGCCGGACCAGCCGATGGCGACGGTGGTGGCGCCCACGGCATATTCGAGAATGAGATCCCAGCCGATGATCCATGCGATCAGTTCGCCAAGCGTGGCGTAGGCGTAAGTATAGGCGCTGCCGCTGATCGGAACCGTCGACGACATCTCGGCGTAGCACAGGCCTGCGAAGGCGCAGGCGACGGCACCGAGCAGGAACGACAGCGCGACCGCGGGGCCCGCGTTTGCCGCGGCGGCGTGTCCGGTCAGCACGAAAATGCCGGCACCGATGATGCCGCCGACGCCAAGCGCAACGAGGTTGAGTGCGGACAGCGTACGCTTCAGCCCCCGGACCTCGCCGTCGGTTTCGTCGCCTTGCGCGGCTTCGCTCAACAATTCGTCGGTGGATTTGCAGGTCCAGATATTTGCCATCGCGCGCCGCGTCCCGTGCCGGAGAATCCCGAGATTACAGCGCAAGCCATTGCTGTCCACACGGCCCGGTTCTCAGGGATCGATCAGTACACCGGGATTAAGCATCCCCTGCGGATCGAGTTCCATTTTCACCGCGCGAAGCGCCGCCGCGAACAGCTCCGGCCGCTGGCGGTCGTACCAGGGTCGGTGATCGCGGCCTACGGCATGGTGATGGGTGATGGTGCCGCCGGCCTCGATCAGCGCATCGCTCGCCGCGTTCTTGATCGCCTGCCACTGCCTCAGCAGCGCGCCGTGGCGGCCGAGCGCGTGGAAGGAGAAATAGGGCGCCGGGCCATCCGGATAGATATGGGTGAAGCGGCAGGTGACCTCGCCCTTGACGCCGGTCGCCTCAAGGATCGCGCGCTCTGTTGCCGCCTTCACCTTGTCGTGGAAGCTTTCGAACCGGTCCCACGTGATGGCGGTCTCGAAGGTGTCGTTGATCAGGCCCGCAGGCGTCAGGAACTCGCGCACATAGGGCATGCGGATGAAGGCATTGCGCCAGATGCCCGCCGCGCCTTCGAGATGGGCGTCGCCCTTGGCGGCTTCCGGCGTGCCGCCGTGATCGGCACAGCATTCGAGCGCGCGCGCCATCCAGGCGTCGGTCGGATGATCGCCGGATTCAAAGCCGAGCACCATGATGGCGACGCTGCCGTCGGCAGCGCCGGTGTTGAAGGCCTCCTGCGGATCGAGGATGCGGCAGTTCGATGGATAGAGCCCCGCTTGCGCGATGGCGCGCACCGCGCGCGCGGCAGCGAAGAAGGTCTGGAAGCGAATCGACGCGCCGGCACGGAATTTCGGACGCGGCTGCAACCGCATCCAGGCGCGCGAAATCACGCCGAGCGTTCCTTCCGAGCCGATCAACAGCCGGTCGGGGCTGGGACCTGCGCCCGAGCCCGGAAGGCGGCGCGTTTCCAGGATGCCGCGCGGCGTCACCACGCGCAGGTTTTCGACGAAATCGTCGATGTGCGTATAGAGGCTGGCGAAATGGCCGCCCGACCGGGTCGCGATCCAGCCGCCGAGCGTCGAATACTCAAAACTCTGCGGAAAATGCCGCAAGGTGACGCCATGCGGCTTGAGCTGGTTTTCCAGCGACGGACCATAGGCGCCGCCTTCGATCAGCGCGGCGCGCGAGGCCTGGTCGACCTCGACTACTTGGCCGAGGTGGCGCAGATCGAGCGTGACGGCGGCCTTGTAGCGAACGCCGTCGGCGCGCGGCTCGACCCCACCGCAGACGCTCGAACCGGCACCGAACGGCGTCAGCGAGGCGCTGGCACCGCCGGCCCAATCCATCACGGCGGAAATTTCGGCTTCGCTGCGGGGGTAGGCGACCACGTCCGGCGCGCAATCGTAATCGCCGAGCATGGCGCGCACATAATCCGGGTAGGACTTGCCGTAGGCATGCGCGGCGCGGTCGTAGCGGTCGGTGGTGCAGAAGGCGGCGAGCGAAGCCGGCGGCGTTATCCGCGGCGCGCGCAGGCTGATATCCTCCAGCCGCGGCACCGCAATGGTCTCGAACTTGTCACGGGAGAATTTGGCGCGGTAACGGCCGAGCACAAAGGCCTGCTCCGCCTCCGTCATGCCTTCGCCTTCGCGGCCCCAGCCATAGTGCTTCAGCCTTGCGCCGGTCATGGTCGCCTCCTTCAGTTTCCACCCCGAATTTTCTGGTTTGGGGCAGTCTCCCGCGACCCGGCCTGCTCAGCAAGCCCCGGAAACAAAAACCCTCTGCCGGCGGCCCCTCGCGGGAAACAAAGCTTTCGCCGCCGGCCGAACATTGAAAGTTCCAACCATTGTTATGCGGGCGGCCCTTGCGAGATAAAGGCTGTCAGGAACGATGCCGGAATACTGCGATGTTGGCCGATAAATTCGATGCTTATGGCGAAGAATTGCCGGACGCTGCGCGCGGGAAGTGTGAAGGAGACGCCGTATCCGCGACCCTCAGCCGCGTCGGTCAGTACGCGTTCTGGCTGCTGGTCGTCGTGATCGTTTCGGTCCGCATCCTGATGTATCCGGCGGCCCCGGCATTTGATGTCGGCAGCGCGGCAGCGCCGAAACAGACCGTCACCCACTAGCGGCCTCGCCCAGCTTCCGGTCGGGAAACGCCGAACGATCGAGCAGCATTTTCTCGAAGGCGCGCGCCGCGGGCATCGCCACCCGGCCGGGCAGTTTCAACTGCCACAAGGTGCGTTCGATTTTCAGATCGTCGAGATCCAGTACCTTCAGCCGGCCGAGTTGCACCTGGTCTTCCACCGTCACGAACGAGACGATCGAAATGCCGAGCCCGGCGGCGACGACCTGCTTGATCGCCGCGGTGCTGCCGATTTCGAGCGTGCGCAGCGGTTCGATGCCGTGAGCGGCCAGCGCCTGCGTCACCACCTCGCGCGACCCCGATCCCGGCTCGCGCACGATCAGGACTTCGTTTTCGATCCGCCTGGGATCGATCGGCCCGGCCTCAAGCGCGAAGGCGTGGTCGGGCGCCACGATCAATTTCATGACGTCGGTACGCCAGGGCTCGGAGATCAGGTTCTTGTCATCGACCGGGCCTTCCACCAGGCCGACGTCGAGGTCCTGGGCCACCATCTGTTCGGCGATGTCGCGGGTATTGGCGCTGATCAGGTGCAGGTCGACGCCCGGATAGGCCCGATGAAAGGCGCCCAGATATCGCGGAATCATGTAGGTCGCGATCGTCGTGGAGGCGCCGATCCGCAGCGAGCCGTTGTGAAGCCCGCGCAGCGCGGACAGCTCTTCCTCGGCCGCGCGCTCGACCGCGAACAGCGCCTCGGCGCGTCGCGACAGCGCAAGCCCCTCCGGGGTTGGCACCACGCCCTTGGGGGAGCGGTTGAGCAGCCGGCAGCCGACCTGAAGCTCGAAATCCCGCACGCCCTTGGAGATCGCGGGCTGGCTGATATTGAGGATCTCGGCGGCCTTCGAAAAGCTTCCGCTGCGAACCACGGCCGCGAACATGCGCAGCAGATGGAGGTTGAGGGACATAACCTCTTTCTATCGGGCTATATTGAAATGATATTTTCCATTTCCGATGATCTAGCGCATAATTTCCTCTCTTTGAAGGATTTCGCGTGCCAGATCGGGTCGATTCCCCTGACAATGCCGTACCTTCCAGCGGCGTGATCGCGAAAGCGGTTCCCCTGAGCTGGGGAGTAGCGCTGTGCGGCCTCGTCACGCTTGCCGCGGTGACGGTGCAGTCCGTTGAAGAGCGCCTCATCGGCCACCCCTATGTCGAGGCCATCGTCATCGCGATTCTGCTCGGGATCGCCATCCGCGCGATCTGGGAGCCGGATCGCCGCTGGCTGATGGGGATCGCCTTCGCCGCGAAACAACTGCTGGAAGTGGCGGTCGCGCTGCTGGGGGCCTCGCTGACCTTCGGTGCAATCGCGGCGTCGGGCATGGTCCTGCTCGGCGCGATCGTGGCGATCGTCATTCTCGCGCTCGGGGCCAGCTTCGGCATCAGCCGGGCGCTCGGTTTGCCGGTCCGCCTGTCGATCCTGATCGCTTGCGGCAACTCGATCTGCGGCAATTCGGCGATCGCCGCGGTGGCACCGGTGATCGGCGCGAACTCCGACGACATCATTTCCTCGATATCCTTCACCGCGGTGCTCGGCGTCATCGTGGTGCTGGGACTGCCGCTTCTGATCCCGCTGATGCACCTGTCGGAAACCCAATATGGAGTGCTGGCCGGTATGACCGTCTATGCGGTGCCGCAAGTGCTGGCGGCGACGGTGCCGGCGGGCCTCGTCAGCACGCAAATCGGCACCCTGGTGAAACTGGTCAGGGTGATGATGCTCGGTCCCGTCGTCGCCTGCATCGCGGTGTCCGCGAAGGGCTTGCGCGCCGATCGGTCGGCGGCGGGCGCCTCGAAGACCAGGGGCATCTTCACCACCGTGCCGTGGTTCATCGTCGCCTTCTTCGTCCTGGCTGCGCTGCGTTCGCTATCGCTGATGCCCGTGGCCGCGGTTTTCCCGCTGCAGAAGGCGGCGAGCATCCTGACCATCATGTCGATGGCGGCGCTGGGACTCGGCGTCGATCTGCGCGTGATCGGGCGCGTCGGCGGCAAGGTCACCGCAGCGGTGACGCTGTCGCTGCTGTTTCTTCTCGGGCTCAGCCTTGGCTTCGTCTGCTACGGCGCCCTGGCCTGAGGGTCGGCGCAGACCCGGTGATCAGACTTGGCGATCGGCGTTTGAGCCAGCGCCTTTGACCGCCAAGCGTAAGCGACCGGGTTCGACGGCGGGGATCAGATGACGTCAGCGAGCGATTGGCCGTGGAGGTCGATGCTCAGGCCGTCGAGTGCCAGATCGTTCAGCTCGCCGCCCATCGCCTTGATGCTCTCCTCGCGGATCAGCGACATCAATCCACGACGCAATCCGAGAAACTCCGACGACATCATCATCGACTGGTGCCGCGGCCGCTCGAGCGGGATGGTGATCTCGGCCTTGATGGTCCCGGGCCGCGCGGTCATGCAATAAACCCGGTCGGAGAGGAAAATCGCCTCGTCGATGTCGTGGGTCACGAACAGCACGGAGATCTTGAGCCGCTGCCACATGTTGGTGAGGATCTGCTGCATGATCACCCGGGTTTGCGCGTCGAGCGCGCCGAAGGGTTCGTCCAGCAGAAGCACCTTGGGTCCAGTGGCGAGCGCGCGAACAATGCCGACGCGCTGCTTCATTCCGCCGGACAGGCTGTCCGGGTATTTCTTCTCGAACGCGGTCAAGCCCGCCAATCCCAACAGCGTGCGCGCGGCGCGGTCGCGGCTCGACTTGTCGAGATGCTTCATCTTCAGGCCGAATTCGACGTTCTCCTTCACCGTTTTCCAGGGAAACAGCGAATATTGCTGGAACACCATGCCGCGATCGGCGCCGGGACCGTCGACCGGTTCATCATCGACCGCAACGCCGCCCTTGGTGGGTTTGAGAAAGCCCGCAACCGCGTTGAGCAGCGTGGATTTTCCGCAACCCGACGGCCCGACGATCGAGACGAACTCTCCGGGATTGACGTGGATCGAGGCGTCGCAAACCGCCTCGATCGGCCCCTCGAGCGTGTCGTAGCTCAGGCCGAAATTCCTGACGTCGATCCGGCCCTTGGTTGGCGCAGCCATATTCGTTTCGCTCATGTTCGGTTCCACGGCATTACCAGGCGGCCCAGCCCGCGGATCAACGAACTCGATCCGAGACCGAGCACGCCGATGCAGATCATTCCAAGCGCAATGTCCGGATACTGCACAAGCGAGTAAGCCTCCCAGGTGAAGTAGCCGATGCCGAACTGGCCGGAGATCATCTCCGCGGCGATCAGCGATACCCATGCGACGCCCATCCCGACCGTCAGCCCGGTGAAGATGTGGGGCAGGGAGGCGGGAAAATACACTTCGCGAAAGATCGAGGCCTCGCGGGCGCCGAGGCACTGCGACGCGCGCACCAGCACCGGATCCACCAGGGACATGCCGTGTAGGGTGTTGACGAGGATGGGGAAAAACGACCCGAGAAAGGTGATGAAAACGATGCTTTGCTCGTTGGTGGGCCAAAGCATGATGGACATCGGGACCCACGCGATGGCCGGGATCGGACGCAGGATTTCCGCGATCGGGAACAGGATCTCGTGCGCGAGCTTGAAGCGCCCCATCACGAGCCCAAGCGGAACCGCGATGATCGCCGCCAGCGAGAAGCCGAGCAGGATGCGACGGCAGCTCAGCATCACATGCATGAAGAACTTGTGATCGTGCACCGCGCGCGTCAAGCTCTCATAGACGGACGCCGGAGAGGGAACGTTGGTGAAGCGGACGAAGAAAACGACCCGGTATTTGGTCAGTAGATGCCAGCTCAGAAGAAACAGCGCCAGCGAGATGGCGCCGACAAACACGGCGCGCAATCCGCCGCGATTTAGCGACAGCCAGCGCCTGACATACGTCGCCAGTCGCTGCGGGTTGATCGCCGGCTCAATGGCGTCCGGCGGCGGCTGTTGAACCGCAGGCTCGGGCTCCGAAGCTTGTTGCTCAATTCGAAGGGCGGCGCTCTCCACGTTCAGCCCCCGCTCACGGCAGTCTTGAGCGCGTCGTCGAAGCTCAGCACCTTGCCGTGGATCTTGGCTGCATAGGTCTCGGCATCCTTCTTCAAGAGAAACGGCGCGATCTCGCTCTTGTCATCTGCCACCGCAAAGAAGGCCTGGTCGGCAAACAGCTTGATCCCGCGCGTGGTGTCGAAGACATAGGCGACGTTGATCTTCTTGCCTTTGGCCTTGAGGTCGGCGTAGGCGCCGAGCGTGCAGGCGGCGCTGCTGAACGGCTCGATGTCGCCGCCATCGACCCAGACCTCGCCTGCCTTGCGCGGATCGGCAACGGGCTTCTTGCAGAATTTGTCCTCGCCCTTGATCTCGTAGTTCTGCGTGCTCTTGAGCTGGGCGTCGTAGTCCATGTTCAGTTCGGCATAGGCCTTGCGGAGATAGCTGTCGTCGACCCATTTCTTCGGGTCGAATTCCTTCATCCTGCCGAGGCTCTGCAGCACCTTGACGTCCGCTGCCGCAGCGTCGATCAACTGCGGCTTGACGGTCGGATCGGTCGTCATGTTGCCGCCCGGGCCGAGAAAGATGTAGACCACTTCCTTGTTGATGCCGGTCCATTGCTGGATTTTCTCGGCCGCCAGCTTGGGGTCGGCGCGCAGCCAGGCGTCGGCGGCGATGACGGCCTTGAGATAGGCGACCACCACTTCGGGATATTTCTCGGCGAAGTCGGTGCGGACGACGACGCCGTGCCAGGTCGGCACGCTGGTCTCGACACCGTCGAAGATCTTGCGGGCGAAGCCGCGGAACGGCAGCAGTTCGGCGAACGGCACGAAGTCGGCGTGGGCGTCGATCTTCTTTTCCTGCAGGTTGGTCGAGCCGACCTCCGGGCTCTGGCTCACGAGCTGGAAGTAGTCGGACGGCCAGCCCCTGTCCTGCATCGCCTTCAGCACCATGCCGTGCGCGGCGGAGCCGAAGGGAACGCTGACGAGTTTGCCCTTGAGGTCGGAAAGTTCGTAGTAGGGCGAGTCCTTGTGCACGACGATCCCGTTGCCGGAACCTTGCAGGCTGTAGGCGGCGACCGCGATCAACCGGCTCTTGCTTTCCGGATTGTTTTCGAAGGTGAAGCCGTTCACCACCAGCGGATAATCGCCCATCATGCCGAACTGAAGCTTGTTCGCCATCATGGCATTGGTGACGGGCGGACCGGATGTGAAATTCTGCCAGTCGAGCTCGAATTTGATATTCGCGTATTTGCCGTCCTTGGGCAGGTATTTCTCCAAAAGATGGAGCTCGCGAATAATGGTGCCCGTCGTGGCGGTGTTGGTGGTGGTGTCCTGGGTCCCGACGCCGATCGTGACCGTCGTCTGCGCGCGCGACACGCCGGCAAAAGCGATTGCTGCCGCGGCGACCGCGACGGAAAAGCTGCGATATCCCAAATTGCGACCCATTGCAGAACCTCTCGGTGTTTGATTGCGCCTCGGGTATTGCTCCCTGCTTTTGGGCATCCTTTGTCGATCCGCCGCATGGAGCAAACGCCGTCTCATGCAAGCGGTCGATTAGTTGCCGTCAAAGACGCGCTGCTTACTCCTTGAGCAATTTGCGGGCCTGTCGCCAAATCTATAGGCAAGACTTGGCAGTCCAAGACTTGGCAGTCCAAGACTTGGCAGTCCAAGACTTGGCAGTCAAAGCCTTCAGTCGCCGAGCCCCTTCATCTCCCTGAGCAGGTCGGGCCGCCGCACGATGATTCGCGATTTGCGCGAGACCACGATGTCTTTCTCCTGCATGCGCTTCAGGCTGATCGTGACCCATTGCCGGGTTGCGCCGACCATGTGCGCGAGGTCGGCATGCGTGAAGGCGGCCCCGATCAGCGTTCCCTGCGGATCCTTGACGCCATAGAGTTCGACGAGATGGAGGAGAAGGTGGGCCAGCCGCTCGGTGATGGAGCGCGTGCCTAGCATCTGCGCCAGCGCGGAGTAGCACTTTCCCTTGAACGTCAGGCCTTCGATCAGGCCGATCGCGAGGTTCGGCACCTCCGTCACCAGCGCCCGCAACTCCTTGCCGGGAAGCTGCACGACGCTGCTGTTGCTGGTCGCAACGCCGGACCATTGATGCACGCCGCCACCGAACACTTCCGGTCCGCCGACGAAATTGCCGGGATGCCAGTAGGCCAGCGTAATCTCGCGGCCGGAGGGAGCGGTGTAGAAAACCCTGATGCGGCCGGTCTCGATCAGATAAATTCCGTCGTGCTTGGCGCCTTGATTGAACAAGGTCTGGCCGCGGTAGAGCACCTTGCGGCGGCCGCGCTGCAGAACGGTTTCACGCTCGCGCGGCGACAGCGTTTCGAACAGCGACGGTGCGCCGCCAAGAGATTGCGGGCTCTCGGTCAGCAACAGCGACTGGCCGCTGTTGGTCGGGGATGCGGAAATCCGCGGCAAATTGGTTCCAGGACCTGACGCGGCATTCATGGTTGCAAAGACCTGCATCGCCCACTCCGGACCTCGAAAACGGTCCAGAACAAGCAGCAAGCCTTATGCCAACATCGGCTTTTGGG
>Ga0209698_10006630_pt1 | contig 12274 bp, 13 predicted proteins | sample LitLauG_LLR_2012_FD_187203 | JGI IMG/M metagenome (GOLD analysis project Ga0209698, IMG submission 187203) | Freshwater sediment microbial communities from Pennsylvania, USA - Little Laurel Run_MetaG_LLR_2012 (SPAdes) (version 2) | ecosystem: Environmental > Aquatic > Freshwater > Creek >...
GATTCATGACTGTCCGTTTCGATCTCGGGACCAGACCGCATCTTGGTTACACAGACAGCATTGTCGATCGGGCGGCCCAGTTGCGGAACGATCCGGCCGCGATGGCAGCGCTTGCGGCCGATGCGCAGGCCCGTGCCTTCGTGATCGGCGGCGAACTCGTCATCGCGCGCAAAGGGGCGCCGTTCCACGAACCCGCGTTTCCGCTGGCGCAGGCCAGTTCATTTGCGGCGGCGCGGGAACAGGTCTTTCTCGGCCGCCATGCCGGCGCGCCGCTGTTCGGCATCGGGATCGATCCGGATGCCGCCGCAGCGTTGAAAGGCCGCGACGATCTCCTCGTCGCGGATTTGCGCAGCATCGCGACCGGCGCTCTGGTGGCGCCCGAGCATCTGCCGCCGCTCGCGGAAGCGAAAGCCCTGTTCGCCTGGCACGGAACCCACCGCTTTTGCTCGAAATGCGGCGCACCGACCCGGCCGGTGCAGGCCGGCTGGCGCCGCGATTGCGCGGCATGCGGCGCCCAGCATTTCCCCCGTACCGATCCGGTCGTCATCATGCTGGCGATCCATGGCGAGCGCTGCCTTCTCGGCCGGCAGGCGCGCTTCGCCAAAGGCATGTGGTCGTGCCTCGCGGGCTTCGTCGAGCCGGGCGAAACCATCGAAGATGCGGTGCGGCGCGAGACGCTGGAGGAGGCCGGCATCGTGTGCGGACGCGTCGTCTATTTCGCGTCGCAGCCCTGGCCGTTCCCGATGTCGCTGATGATCGGCTGCCACGCCCAGGCATTGACAGCGGACCTCACGGTCGATCGATCCGAGTTGGAGGATGCCCGCTGGTTCGCGCGCGAGGAGGTTGCCGCCATGATGCTGCGCCGGCACCCCGACGGCCTGACGGCGACCCATCCGGTCGCGATCGCCCATCACATCATCCGGGCCTGGCTTGAAGCCGACCGGAGCCTGATCTGAAACCGGCCGGAGTCCCATCTGGCGCAAGAGAACTTCGCATGGATGCCATCGATCGCAAAATACTGCGCGAATTGCAGCAGGATGCTTCGCTTTCCGTCGCCGAGATCGGAAATCGGGTCGGCTTGTCCTCGACGCCGTGCTGGAAGCGAATCCAGAAGCTCGAAGCCGACGGCGTGATCCAGAAGCGGGTCGCGTTGGTTGACCAGGACAAGATCGGACTCGGCGTCACCGTATTCGTGTCCATCGAAACCGACGATCACTCCGAGGCGTGGCTGAAGGCCTTCGCGGAACTGGTCGGCGCCATGCCGGAGGTGATGGAATTCTACCGGATGGCCGGCGATATCGACTACATGCTGCGCGTCGTGGCGCCGGATATTCACGGCTACGACAGGTTCTACAAACAGTTGATCGCGGCCATTCCGCTGAAGAACGTCACGTCCCGCTTCGCCATGGAAAAGATCAAGTCCACGACGGCGCTGCCGTTGCCGTGACCGTGGCGCATGAACCGGCAACGCGCATGCCGCATGCACTCAGCTCATGGGCATAACGTTCCATTGTACTGCACACAGGCGGTCTGGCGCGGTCTCATGAAAATCTGATTGTACATGTTGAGGGTTCCGGTGACGACCCAGCCGATGACCGGCTTATACGCATAGGTGGCCTCGCCCCAGATCACCGAGGTGCCGGCGACCCTCAGCGCCGATGGAATCAAGTTGGTGACGGACGAGCCCGCGGTGCGCGGACTGCCGTTGGACGTGGCCGCACTCCAGTCGACCGTCGCATTGAGATTGGCGTCGATCACGACGCTGGACAGGGTGACTTTCACGCTGGAGGCCGGAAAAGGCGCGATCACGGTAGACGCCGCCGCCAGGATGTTGGTCACGTCGCTGCTGGCGAGCGGGTTCGCGTATTGCGAGGTGATGTCGGCCACCGTACTGGCCACCAGCGTATCCTGGCGATTGGCACTGATGGCGTCGGTGACCTCGATGCTGCCGAAATACATCGTGAGCATCAACGGCAGCAGCAGGGCGAACTCGATGGCGGAAGTCCCTTGCTGGCTCGCCGCGAAAGCGCGGCAGCGCTGGCGCAAGAGGGCAATCGGTTTGCGAGCAGGCATGACAGGACCTCAATAAGGTTCGTTGCGGAACGCCGCGGTGGCGACCAGCGTATTGGTGTTGCCAGCTGAAGTGACGAGGCCGATGCCGAGCCCCGATGCCAGGATCGGCCACTGGTAGATCATCCGCACCACGACGATGTCCGGGGTCGAACCGCCATTGCCGGTCTGAAAAACATAATTGTTGGTCAGGGTGCCGTCGGGGTTGGTTACGCTCGGCAGATTGACCGTGCTGAAGTTCGAGAAGGCGCGAACGTCGATGTTGAGCTTGCCGCAATCGAACATGACGGTGAGGCCATTACAGACGTAAGTCTTGAACTGCGTGGCGCTCCAGCCGGCGTTTTGAGCCTGCCCCGTCATGATCTGCCGCGCCGCGCTCGTGGTGGCGGTCTGAAGCACCTGACCGGCCAGCAGCACGACCGCCGATTCGACGATCGCCATCAGCACGGCGAGAAATGGCACCGCTATCAGGGCAAATTCGACCGCCGCTCCGCCCGATTCGCTCCGCCATAAGCGGCATTGCCCAACGAGCGCGGAGAGCCGGCTTCGGCAACCGGAGATCAGGTCTTTCGGAACATGCATGGCCGGCGAAATCCGTTCGGTTGATGGATCGTCGCCGCCACAGTGTCACAAGCCCCGTGAGCAAACGGTTTTTCGCGAAGTATCGTATTTGAATTCGGTGTTAACCGCCGATCAACCAAAGAACGCGAAAGGGGTCACGCAATACGCCCGGTCCGAATTGTTCTATCGCGCGGTCGATCCGGCCGCCTGGCCCTGCTGCGCCCGGGCATTGCGATTTCCGGTCTCGCCGAGCGTGGCGTCGAAATAGTCCGGACTGTCGCCAAGCGTGATCCGCCGCTCGCAGTACGGCGTGCAGCTGTAGGATTCGCGGGTGCCCCCACGATAGACCACCATGTTATCGGCCGGACTTCTGACCTGCACCAGATACTCCGCAAGCACCTTGCCGGTGCGGTCGAGCGCGATCAGGTTGGTGACGCCATATCCCTTGCCCGTCACCACCATGGTGCCGCCGGCCTGGATCGATACGTCGGCAATCAATGGATTGCCCACCACCATTGTGGTCATGCGCTCCGGAACCGTGGCGATTTTCGCCCGGTCGAGGATGACGTCGAACGTTTCCTGCGCAGATGCCGCCGGCAGGGCGGCTCCCATCAGGATGAGGGCGGCGGCGATCCTGGTGCCTTGACGGCTTGAAGCCACAGCAGCACACATTGAGATGTCCTCATACGCAAAGGGCTTCGAGCCCGCAGGCCGTTGCGAATTTCTCGCGCGACGGTCAGCTAACGGCAAATTGGTGAATCAATCGGAAATGCCGCTGCACCGCGTCCTCATCGGCGCCACGGCACGCGAGGATGGGTGCGATGATGCGCGACCGGTCCCCCTCCCCCGACACGGGAGTGCCGGATGTCGGGACCGCCGCCCCCGGAAGTGAACCGCTTATTTCCCGGGCGAACGAACCCGCGAAATTTCCGCAATTGAGTTTAGCCGATTTTAACCACCGCTATTTATCGGCCATATACTTCAGTTTTATCTGATGGAATTAACTTCGCCGCAACAGCGGGCCGATAGGTTCGCATCAGGTCCGGATCGGCCGGGGCAACAACCGGCGCCGTTGGGACCGGGCTCAGACAGCCACAGTGGAAACAGGAGTATCTGGATGAACAGCCTCGTAAAGCGTTTTGTGAAGGACGAGTCGGGCGCGACCGCCATCGAATACGGCCTGATCGCCGCCGGCATCTCGGTTGCCATCATCGCGGCCGTCAAGGGCCTCGGCACGCAGTTGAACACAACGTTCAACGCCGTCAGTTCGCAGCTCGCCTCCGCCAACAAATAGTCGCCCGGCGACCGCAAGCTTAAGGGCCTCGGGGCACGGCTCCGGGGCCTTTTTCATTTCGCCGATCGATCGGAAGCCTGCGGATCATGCCGCGTCGGGCCGGCCACGCTAACCGATCGTCAAGCCGGGCGCGGTATGCTGCGGCCCTGGGCGATTTGTCAGTTGGAGCCTGCAAATGTTCGTAGATGCCGTCCGGTTGCTGTTGTTCCCCGCCATGATGGCGTTCGCCGCTTCCACGGACCTGTTCACGATGAAGATTTCGAACCGCATTCCGCTGGTTCTGGCAGGCGGATTTTGTGCCCTTGCGGCGCTCGACGGCATGCCGATTGCGGATGTCGGCAACCATCTGGCGGCCGGATCGGTCGTTCTCGCGGTGTGTTTCGCGTTTTTTTCCCGGGGCTGGATCGGCGGCGGCGATGCCAAGCTCGCGGCCGCTACCGCGCTGTGGCTGGGGTGGGCCGAGCTTTACGAATATCTGCTTCTTGCTTCCCTGTTCGGCGGCGCCCTGACGCTGCTGCTGCTGGAATTCCGCAAATGCATGCTGCCGCCGATGCTGGCCAATCAGGCGTGGCTGGCGCGTCTGCACGAGCGAAATGGCGGCGTGCCCTACGGTATCGCGCTCGCCGCGGCGGCGCTTCTGGTCTACCCGTCCACGGTGTGGATGGCGGCATCCGGCATTTGATTGGTCAGGTTGCGCAGGTTCCTGAACGTTCGGTTAACCGTCTTTCGATACTTCGCGTTAACCATGAATTGACCATTAGCTGTTGAGATTGGGCCAGGGCGGCATCACGGCGTCGCACCATGACATGCGGCCCGGCCGTCCCGTTCCGGAAGGCGGCCGTCCGCCGTCGCATTGTGGAAAGAGAAGCGTATGAAGGTCGCACGTCTGGCAGTACTTGGCATTGCGGTGGTGGCCGGCGGCGGTGCCGCGTTGCTGGCCGGCAGGTCGGAAGCGCCGCCGCCGCCGCCCCCGGCGCCGGCCCCTGCGATCGTGACGGTCGATATTCTCGTCGCCCGGAAGGATATCAATATCGGCCAGGCGCTGCTGGCGGACGACATGGGTTGGGCCGCGTGGCCCGCTGAATCCGCGAACCCGCTGTTCGTGCGAAAAAGCGATCGGCCGGGCGCCGTCGAGCAGCTTGCCGGTGCGATTGCGCGCGTGCCGATCGCCGGTGGCGAGCCGCTGCGCGAAAGCAAGCTCATCAAGGCAAACGGCTCCGGCTACATGGCGGCGATTCTGCCGGCCGGAATGCGGGCGGTGTCCACGGAAATCTCGCCCGAGACCGGCGCCGGCGGATTCATCCTGCCGAACGATCGGGTCGATGTGCTTCTCACCCGGCGCGACAAGGAGGCCGAACGCCTCACCGGAATCGAATCCGTGGTCGCCGAAACGCTGTTGAGCGACGTGCGGGTGCTGGCGATCGATCAGAACGTCGAGGAAAAGAATGGCCAGCGCGTCGTGGTCGGAAAAACCGCGACGCTGGAGTTGTTGCCCCGCCAGGCCGAGACGCTGGGGATGGGGCGGCTCCAGGGCATCTTGTCGCTGGCGTTGCGAAGCATCGTCGATGCCGATCGGACCAAGCGTCCCTCCGACACGCCGGAGGATTTGGGTGCGTCAAACCGCGTGAACATGGTCCGGTTCGGCGTCACCACGATGACGATGCCGAAATGAAGAAGAGCAAAAGGACACAAGCGATGGCGAATTGGACGCTTGGCCGCATCGCCGCCCTGCTGGTTTGCCAGATGATGCTGATTGCCGGGCCGGCCGAATTCGCCACGGCGGCGCAACGCGCGCCGGAGCCGGCTTCCGGCGTGAAGATCGTGGCGTCGGAGTCCGGATCGAATTTCGTTCCTCTCGGCGTCGGCAAGTCGGTGGTGGTCGAGCTTCCGCACGACGTAAAGGACGTTCTGGTGGCGGACCCCAAGATCGCAAATGCCGTGATTCGCACGGCCCGGCGCGCCTATCTGATCGGCGTCGGCATAGGGCAGACCAACATCTACTTTTTCGATGCGGACGGCCGGCAACTGGCCGGCTTCGACATCGCGGTGACGCGCGATCTCAACGGTATGCGCGGTACTCTCAAGCAGTTGTTTCCGGGCGGCAATGTCCGCGTCGAGGCGATTGCGGACGGCGTCATGCTGACCGGCACGGTCGCGACTCCGATCGAGGCACAACACGCCTTCGACATCGCCGGGCGCCTGGTCGGCGATTCGAGCAAGGTGGTCAACGGCATCGTGGTGCGCGGCCGCGACCAGATCATGCTCAAGGTCACGGTCGCGGAAGTGGACCGTCAGGTCATCAAGCAGTTGGGCATCAATCTGAGCGGCACGGCGGGAATTGGCGCGACGGTGGTCAATTTCAATACCGACAATCCGTTTTCGGCCAATGGTGCGCCGCTCAGCTCGACCAATATTGCTGGAGTATCGAGGTCGGTGACGGCCACCTTGCGGGCCATGGATCGCGCCGGCGTGACCCGCACGCTGGCTGAGCCGACCCTCACGGCAATTTCCGGTGAAAACGCCAGTTTTCTCGCCGGAGGCAAGTTCCCATACCCGACGCCGCCGCAACTCGCCGGTGGCGCGGCGGGCATCGACTGGCAGAATTTCGGCGTGAGTCTGACATTCACGCCTGTGGTGCTGTCGCAAGGCCGCATCAGCCTCAAGGTGATGACGGAAGTCTCCGAACTTTCTCCCGAAAATTCCGTAACCGTGGCGGGAACCACCGTTCCGGCACTGAAGGTGCGGCGCGCGGATTCGACGGTCGAGCTTCCTTCAGGCGGCTCGCTTGCCCTGGCCGGTCTGATCGAGGAACAGACCAAACAGCAGATCAACGGCCTCCCAGGGCTGCTGCAGGTGCCGATTCTCGGCACGCTGTTCAAGAGCCGCGATTACATCAACAGCCAGACCGAACTCATGGTGATCGTAACGCCTTACGTGGTTCAGGCCGTGGCGCAAAAAGACTTGTCGCGACCGGATGACGGCTTCGCGGACGCCCCCGATCCTTCCGCCGTTCTGCTCGGCCGGTTCAACCGTCTGTATGGAACGTCCGGTATGGCCGGGCCGATCGATCCGCTGCATTCCTATCGCGGCAACTACGGCTTCATTCTCGATTGATGGGGCCGGCGGGAGATGACCATGATTTTTACATTTCCGGCAGATAACCGGCCGATCCCATGGCCGGCTGCCCTGAAGATTGCGGCCGTCGTGCTGGCCGGTGCCTGGCTCTCGGGCTGCAAGACGACCGAAACGGCCGAAACCGTTCCGTATCCTTATGACTACAGGCAGCGCCACCCGATCACCCTCCAGGAAGGCAAGCGCACCGTCGAACTGTTCGTTGGCCGGCGGTGGGCCGGTCTGACGCCTGCCCAGCGCTCCGATATCGACGCATTTGCGCGTAACTGGCGCCGCGATGCCACCGGCGGCGTCAACGTCCGCGTTCCATCCGGCGCCGGTAACGATCGCGGTTTCGGCGACACCGTGGCCGAGATTCAGGACATTCTGGCGGAGGCCGGCGTACCGCAGGCTGACATCGCGATACGGTCGTCGCGGCCGGCCCATCCGCCGCAACCGGCGCGGATCGTGCTGGACTATCCGCGCATCACCGCGGCTGCCGGGCCGTGCGGCCGGTGGCCGAACGACCTCGGTCCCGGTGCCGGCATCGAATATGACACCAACGAACCTTATTGGAATCTCGGCTGCGCGATGCAGCGCAATCTGGCGTCGATGGTCGACGATTCGGCCGACTTGGTGCAGCCGCGCGGCGAGAGCCCCGCCTACGCGGCACGGCGGTCGGTGGTGCTGGACAAGTATCGCAAGGGCGAGCCCACCGCGACCCAGACTCCGGACGCCGACAAGGGCAAGATAAGCGATGTCGGAAAATGATCAGATATCAGGACAAAGCCGGTAGCCCGGACCAGACCATCGCCGCCGGTACCGAGGAATTCATCGCCCCGGCGCCGCGGGTGTCGGTGCAGGCATTCTGCGAGACGGCGGAAACCGCCTCGGTCGTGCAGGCCGCCGCCGAGGACCGCCGTCTCTCCAAGGTGCACTTTCGCATGCAGATGGGAGGGATTGCGGCGGCGCTTGAAGCCTACCGGACCTCGCCGACGCCGAACGTGGTGATCCTGGAATCGGAAAATCGCGGCGAGGGAATTCTGGCGGGCCTCGACGAACTCGCCGACTTCTGCGATGCCGGCACGCGCGTCATCGTCATCGGACGGCACAATGACGTGCTGCTCTATCGCGACCTGATCCGGCGCGGCGTCAGCGAATATCTGATCGCGCCGCTCACCGCCATCGACGTGGTGCGGGCGATCTGTGGACTGTTCAATGCCCCGGACGCCAAGGCGGTCGGCCGGATACTGGCCGTGGTCGGCGCCAAAGGCGGCGTCGGCGCTTCGGCGGTGGCCCACAACATTGCCTGGGCGGTTGCCAAGGACATGCAGCTCGACGCCGTCATCGCCGATCTCGACCTGCCGTTCGGCACGGCCGGGCTCGACTATAACCAGGACCCGACCCAGGGCATCGCCGATGCGGTATTCTCGCCGGACCGCGTCGACACCGCGTTCGTCGACCGCCTGTTGTCGAAATGTACCGATCATCTGAGCCTGCTGGCGGCGCCCGCGACGCTGGACCGGGTCTACGATTTCGGCGCCGAGGCCTTCGATCCGATTTTCGACGTGTTGCGGCTCGCGGTTCCTTATGTGGTGCTCGACGTTCCGCATCAATGGAGCGCCTGGACCCGGCGAGCTTTGGTCAGTGCCGACGACATTCTGGTGGTGGCGTCGCCCGACCTCGCCAATCTGCGCAATACCAAGAGCATCATCGATCTGCTGCGCGGAGCGCGCCAGAACGACCGGCGGCCGCTCTATGCCCTCAACATGGTGGGCATTCCCAAGCGACCCGAGATCAAGCCGGCCGATTTCGCCAAGGCGATCGAGGATGAGCCGATTGCCATGATTCCATTCGATCCGCAAATATTCGGCACCGCCGCCAATAACGGCCAGATGATTTCGGAACTCTCCTCGGGCCATCGCATTGCGGAGACGTTCCGCGCGATGGCGCGAATATTGACGGGGCGCGCGGAAACGAAGTCGTCGGACAGCGGAATGTTGACGCCGATCTTTGCCAAGCTGCTGCAACTGCGCGCCGCACGGTAAATGGAGGCAGATTTGTTCGGAAAGCGTTCCGGCTCGACGAATGACGCCCGCGGCGGCCCGGCGGCGCCGAGCCTCGTGCCGGGGCCGGCCCCGCCGGCCCCGGCCTTGCCGTCGGCTGCGCCCGCGATGGCGCCGGCGCATGGCGAATCGCCGCGCGCGGCCGAGTCGGGCCGGGAAACCACGGCGGCACCGAATGCACCGGGTATTGCGAGCCTGGAGGCACGTCGTTCCGAAAATTTCTACGAGGTCAAGTCCAGCATTTTCTCTGCGCTGATCGAGGCCATCGATCTCTCGCAACTGTCGAAACTCGATGTCGATTCCGCCCGGGAGGAAATCCGCGATATCGTCAACGAGATCATTTCGATCAAGAGCATCGTGATGTCGATCTCCGAGCAGGAGGAACTGCTCGACGACATCTGCAACGACGTGCTCGGTTACGGTCCTCTGGAGCCCGTATTGGCGCGTGACGATATTTCCGACATCATGGTGAACGGCGCCACCACGGTCTATGTGGAAATTGCCGGCAAAATTCAGCGCACCGGCGTCCGGTTCCGCGACAATCAGCAACTTCTCAACATCTGCCAGCGCATCGTCAGTCAGGTCGGCCGGCGCGTCGACGAATCCTCGCCGATCTGCGATGCCCGCCTTGCCGACGGCTCGCGCGTCAACGTCATCGCCCCGCCGCTGTCGATCGACGGCCCCACCCTCACCATCCGCAAATTCAAGAAGGACAAGCTCACGCTGGAGCAACTGGTCCGATTCGGATCGATTTCCCCGGAAGGCGCCGATGTCCTCAAGATCGTCGGCCGCTGCCGGATCAATACCATCGTGTCCGGCGGCACCGGCTCCGGCAAGACCACCCTGCTGAACTGCCTGACGCGCTACATCGATGCCGACGAACGCATCATCACCTGCGAGGACGCCGCCGAACTGCAGCTCCAGCAGCCCCATGTGGTGCGCCTCGAGACCCGCCCGCCCAACCTCGAAGGAGGCGGCGAAATCACCATGCGGGAACTCGTCAAGAACTGCCTGCGCATGCGTCCCGAGCGCATCATCGTCGGCGAGGTTCGCGGTCCCGAGGCGTTCGATCTCCTGCAGGCCATGAACACCGGCCACGACGGTTCGATGGGCACCCTGCACGCCAACAATCCGCGCGAGGCGCTGTCGCGTCTGGAGTCGATGATCACCATGGGCGGCTTCACGCTGCCGTCGCGGACCATCCGGGAGATGATCTGCGCATCGGTGGACGTCGTCGTCCAGGCGGCCCGGCTTCGCGACGGCAGCCGGCGGATTACGCACATCACCGAGGTTCTGGGTCTCGAAGGCGACGTCATCATCACCCAGGATTTGTTCCTCTACGACGTGATCGGCGAGGACGCCAATGGAAAGCTGATCGGACGCCATCGCTCGACCGGCATCGGCCGTCCGCGTTTCTGGGATCGTGCGCGCTACTACAACGAAGAAAAACGGCTCGCCGCGGCTCTCGACGCCGCCGTCGATGCGATCAAGAACTGACGTCACACCTCCGGGGCAAGGAAATCATGGACCTGCAATCGCTCTCCATCGTCCTGTTGGCGACATTCTGCGCCGGCGCGGTCGCATGGGTGCTGATCTATCCCTATCTCTCCGGCGAGAACGAAGCGGAGAAGCGGCTGCTGAGCGTAACGCGCACGGGCGCTCCGGCCGCCAAGTCGGCGACGCGCGCCTTGAGGTCCAGACGCGAGCAGGTCGAAAGCAGCCTGAAGGAAATCGAGAACCGCAGCAAGCAGAAGAATTCGCCGCCGCTTTCCACGCGTCTCGCCCAGGCGGGGGTGTCGTGGACCAAACAACAATTCATGATCGGGAGCGCGATCTTCGGGTTCGTCGTCGCCGCCATCGTACTGATACTCGACATGGGCCCGTTCGCCGCGCTGGGAGCCGGATTTGCGGCCGGCGCCGGCTTGCCGCGCTGGGTGCTGACGTATCTCAAGAACCGGCGGGAGCGCCTGTTCGTCGATCGTTTTCCCGACGCCATCGACGTGGTGGTCCGCGGCATCAAATCCGGCCTGCCGCTCGGCGATTCCCTGCGTGTGATCGCAAGCGAATCTCCGGAACCGATCCGGTCGGAATTCCGTCACATATTGGAGACCCAGGCGGTCGGCGTGCCGCTCGGCGAGGCGTGCGCCAAGCTGTACGACCGCATGCCGCTGCCGGAGGCGAATTTCTTCGCCATCGTCATCGCCATTCAGCAGAAGAGCGGCGGCAATCTTTCGGAAGCGCTGGGCAATCTTTCCAGGGTGTTGCGCGACCGCAAGAAGATGAGGGGAAAAATCAAGGCGATGTCGACGGAAGCGACGGCCTCCGCCTCCATCATCGGTGCGCTGCCGATTGCCGTCATGTCGGTCGTCTATCTGACCAGTCCGGATTACATCACGTTGTTATGGATCGACCGCCTGGGACAAATGATGCTGGCGGCGTCCGCCGTATGGATGGCGATCGGCATCTTCGTCATGAAACAAATGATCAATTTCGACTTCTGAGCGTGCCATGATCGGGTTTCTCTTCACCATTTTCGACGACAAGCGGATTCTCGCGATGATCTGCGCCGCGATCGCGGCCGGCGCGACCGTGATCTCGCTCGCGATGCCGTTGCTGGGCGGCAACGAACTGGAAAAGCGGATGGCTGCGGTGGCGGCCGAGCGCGAAAAAATCCGGCAGCGCGAGCGCGAGCGGCTGTCGCGGGGCGACAAAACGACCCGGCGTGGCTCGCCAAAGCAATACATGCAGACCGTGGTGGAGAAATTCAATCTTTCCAACCTGCTCGGGGAGGAGACGATGCGCTCTTTGCTGGTGCAGGCCGGTTACCGCGGCGAAGGTCCCTACGTCGTCTTCCTGTTCTTTCGCATGATTGCGCCGCTCGCGATGCTGGCGATAACGGCTCTCTACGTCTTCGTTCTGCTGAAACTCGATTATCCGTGGACCGTGAATGTCGGCATCTGCATCGCCGCCACCTACCTTGGCATCTACGTGCCGAATTTGTTTGTCCGCAACCGGATCACGCGCCGGCAGGGTTCGATCAACCGGGCGTTTCCGGATGCGCTCGATCTCATGCTGATCTGCGTTGAATCCGGCATGTCGCTCGAAACCACGTTTCAGCGCGTCAGCCAGGAAATCGGCACGCAATCCATCGAACTCGCCGAGGAACTGACGC
>Ga0209698_10006631_pt1 | contig 12273 bp, 7 predicted proteins | sample LitLauG_LLR_2012_FD_187203 | JGI IMG/M metagenome (GOLD analysis project Ga0209698, IMG submission 187203) | Freshwater sediment microbial communities from Pennsylvania, USA - Little Laurel Run_MetaG_LLR_2012 (SPAdes) (version 2) | ecosystem: Environmental > Aquatic > Freshwater > Creek >...
CAGTAAAAGCGTATGCCACGCAAAGCCCTGCTTCGCCTTTAGCGCCGTTTGATATTGAAAGACGGGAACTTAGGGAACATGATGTGTTAATTGATATCTTATTTTCAGGGGTTTGCCATTCTGACTTGCACCAGGCAAGGGATGAATGGGGCGGATCCATCTACCCCATGGTACCCGGCCACGAAATTGTCGGCGAGATCATCAAAACAGGCAGTCACGTTACTAAATTTACAGCCGGCGATACGGCCGGTGTAGGCGTAATGATAGACAGTTGCCGGGTATGTGCCCCCTGCAAAAAATACCTGGAACAATATTGTGCCGAGGGCATGACCGGAACCTACAATGGCTATGAAAGGGATAAGACAACTATTGCCCAGGGAGGGTACAGTACCCAAATTGTTTGCGACGAAAGGTGGGTGTATCATATTTCCGACCAGTTGGACCTGGCAGGCGTGGCGCCTTTGTTATGTGCCGGAATCACTACCTACTCCCCCTTAAAATATGCCAATGTCCAGCCCGGAGACAAAGTGGCCGTTGCGGGCCTGGGCGGTTTAGGTCACATGGCAGTAAAGTTTGCCGTTGCCATGGGTGCCGAGGTAACGATGTTAAGTACTTCCCCCTCAAAAGCAACAGATGCCAGGGAACTGGGGGCCCATCATTTCGTTTTGAGTACCGATGAGGCCGCGATGAAAAAGGTCAGTAGCCGTTTTGACGTGGTGGTGGACGCCGTCAGCGGTAATCACGATTACGAAAAATACCTGCAACTCCTGGATGTAGACGGCAAATTACTGGTGGTTGGATTACCCAGAGAAGAGCCTAAGGTTAACCCGTTTGAACTGATTAAGAACCGGCGCAGTATCATTGGTTCTATGATCGGCGGAACGGTTGAGACACAGGAAATGCTTGATTTTTGCGCCGAAAAAAAAATTGTGGCCAATGTAGAAGTAATTCCCATTCAATATATCAATGAGGCCTATGAACGCATGCTGAAAAATGACGTAAAATACCGCTTCGTGATTGATATGGCGAGTTTAAAATAGGGTTTTTCGAATAAATGCGACCAGAGATTTGCGTGCGCGCCCTGGCCTCTTGATATAAAACTGAAGGGATTGCTTCCATTTTTTCTACCTGGAACCGCCCGCTGAACTTAAATTTGAGCTTTTTTGGAAGGATTTTTTAAACTTGGGCCGGAGCCCTCTCCTGGTAGTCGACAGCTCATCATATGACGGATACGAATCTCCTGGCCGTTCTTCACCTGAAAATATCCAACAGGTTGCTGGAAATCAGTCTTCGTGGCCCTGTCAATTCAAACAACATAGGGTAATAATCAGGGGGAATCAAAAATTCATTCTGCCCGGCAATACTGTTGCAGTCCATAAGCCTGAGCAAAACAGGGGAAGCCCAGAAGGTGAGACATTGGTGTGCGCAGTTTTTGCAATAAGATTATAACGCACAGCTTGGCGCCACGTCCCAGCCATTTGCAGCGCCAAGGGTTCTTCTTGTTCACCAGCCCTCAATAAGGCCACGCTTCCCTGAGCTATTTTAAGGATATGATCTCTGTGAATCGCTTTCTGTATTCACTCTATTACGCATCAATGATTTTTATGACGGAGATCATGATCCAGAATTTTTTTGTTTCGGAAATTTGTTGAGGATCAAAATTTGTCAATTATGAAAAAGAAATTCCTGATTGTCGCGGTGTTGATGACGCTGTCATCGGCATTGTTTGCCCAAAATTCATTTCAAAATAAAAGTAATGATATCAATGCAGGTGTGGGGTTTGGGGGACTCGTTTGGAAAGGGGTCAGTTACGGAGCAACCTATGAGCGGGGTGTTTCCAATGTAATTGGCGTGGGGGTACATTTTGCCTACTCGCAATATTCAAAAGGAGGGTATAACTACACCGCCGCCCTCTTTGGCCTGAAAGGCGCCTATCATTTTTGGACGACCAATAAACTGGACCCTTATGCCGGTGCTGAATTGGGCTATATTTCAATCACCCATACAGGGCACAGTGAAACTTCGGCTGCCCATTCATATACTCCCGTGGGCGTAGGCATTTATGGTGGTGTCCGTTATTTTCTGACACCTCAGTTCGGCCTGAATGGTGAATTGCATGTATCCACGTTCTCTGTCGTCGGCGTTGGCGTATGCGTCAAGCTTTGATGGTAGATCGCGTGAAGTTTGAGGCTTTCCTATGGAAACACCTTTATTTTTTCCCGGTGCCGCGGGCAACATTGGTTGCAGCCACAATCCATTTGGATGACTCGAAGATACGGCTCCCCTATTAGAAGGGAGCCGTACTTCATTTAAGACCCCAGGCAGCTGCCTTTAAAGTATGGACTTTGGGCAGCCAGGAAGGTTTGTCACCTTCCATGGGGGGAAAAGATGGAAAATCAATTTTTGGACTATGATAACTGTCGTACTTTTAGGTGTGAGCTGAAATTATATGGGCAGACACTTAATAATAATAATAATCATTTCGCTTTTAGCAAGACCTGGTTGTGGCCAGTCTTTTACAGATTCATACAGGAGCTATTGCATACATAAAATCAATTCGTCCATTTATCAAAGAATTATTTTGTCATCTGACGCTCATCACAAATCTGATGAAATAACAAGTAGGTGGCAGACGCAATTAGATGAAAGATTGAATGATCAGATAAAAGAACTTTCAACCATTTTTAAGAAAACTTATAGAAGTACTGGGTTGGACTTCAACAAGGCAGATTCATTGACAATTATCTATGAGACAAATAGTACTTCCGTTTTGGCCAATTTCATGATAATCGCTGGCAAAGACACCCTGACATCAACCGAAAGATTAGCGTTACGCCGTGAGATAAATAATGGTGGCGGCAAGTTAGCACCTTTGAACAATGATGCCACCGTCTTTAAGGTGTACAAAACTTCCAACGGTAACATCCCTGAGCCGTTCCTGGAGCTGGCAGGAAAAGGAGACACCGCTTACGCCTTTGAGGCAGCGGTCTATTGCCCTGTTGACAAAGGCGATAATTCAATAATAATAACGGCAAAAAAGAATAATAGCGGCTATAAGATAAGGGATTATTACTTACATGATTTTAGTTTTGCCGCCATTCTTGCAAGGAAATAAGACCCAGGAACGAGAGGCTGAACTTGTTATAAAGGGTATGAAAATTGCTTGAAACATCCATAGATTTTTGGTGCACCCTCCCAAATATCTTAGGATTCGCCCATTACCAACCTTTGCCTGGCACTCTATCTTCGTTGATCGAAAAAAGATTTTTAATTCTGAATAAAATCAAATATATGAAATCAAAACGTCGTGACTTTCTACAAACCATGGCTACAGGCGCGATGGGACTGGGTCTTCCTTCGTTTGCATTGGCTCCCCTTGCTGCAACAGCTACGAATAAAAAATCCGGAAATCCACCTAGTGACAACGATGATGGTCCGGTTCTATTTATCGGGGATGATATTGCAGTGGCAGAAACAACCTACGGTAAAGTACGGGGATTTTTATTGAGGAACATCTACACTTTTCTTGGTATTCCTTATGGGGCTCCGACTTCGGGCAAAAACAGGTTTATGCCCCCACAAAAGCCTACGCCCTGGGCAGATATATACCCCGCAGTATACTGGGGTAATTCTGCTCCCCAGACTATGGATAATTTCTATTCGAACCGGTATCTGGCCTTTACAGATGACTGGCATTATGATGAGATCAGTGAAGATTGCCTGCACATAAATGTGTGGACACCCAATTATAAAGACGGGAAAAAAAGACCGGTGTTGTTTTGGATTCACGGTGGTGGATTTACAAGTGGTAATGCCATTGAACATCCGGAATATCACGGTGAAAACTTGGCTCGTTTTGGCGATGTTGTATTTTGTTCAATAAATCACAGGCTTGGGCCGCTGGGTTTTGCAAATTTTGCCGGCGTTGGCGGAAAAGAATATGCCGCCTCCGGAAATGTTGGGATGCTGGATATTGTTGCAGCATTGGAATGGGTCAGGGACAATATCGCAGGTTTTGGGGGCGATCCAAAGAATGTAACTATTATGGGACAATCCGGTGGCGGCGCAAAAGTTACGATACTTACTGCAATGCCGACTGCAAAAGGACTGTTCCATAAAGCGGTTGCATTAAGTGGGTCTTCAATGAAGGCTGGCGAAAAAGTGGATTCAGAAAAATTGGGTGCCTATGTTCTTAAAGAAGCAGGATTGACTGCATCACAAATTGACAAGCTACAGGAACTTCCCTGGAAGGAATATTACACAATAGCGACTAATGCGAGTAAAAAATTCAGGGAGGACATGGGAATAACAACCATTTTTGGCGGGGGATTCAGCCCGGTCAATGATGGCGTGTACCTTCCTCAGCATCCTTATTTTCCTGAACCAACACCGCTTGCTGTTGATATTCCTATGATTATTTCTTCAACGGTTTATGAAAGATCTCCCAGTTCGTTCGATTCCTCGCTGGAGAATATATCTATGGAAAAAGCCACTGAACTTCTCAAGCAAACGCGGGGTTTTGGACCTCCGATTGGCGACAAGGCCGGTAAAGTGATCGCTGCTTATGCGAAGGCCTTTCCTGACCGGAAGCCGATAGAAATTGTTTCAATGGCTTTGAGCACGCGGAAAAGTCTGGTAGACTTGGCCGATGTAAAGTCTAAACAACCAGCACCTGTATATATTGCCTGGTTTGGTTGGGACCCCCCGCTCTTTGATAAACGTCTGAGGGCATTTCATACAATGGATATTGGTTTTTGGTTCTATAATACAGATCGCCAGTTATCTCATTCCGGTGGAGGTGCCAGGCCAAGGAAACTGGCAGCAAAAATGGCGGGCTCTTTAGTGCAATTTATGAAAACAGGAGATGTTAACGGAGGAGAACTTCCAAATTGGCCGCGGTATACTTCAGAAAAAGGAGAGGTTATGATATTAAATGATGTTTCCGAAGTACAGAATGACCCTGATAGAGAGGCCAGAAAGTCGCTTCTATAATTGAAGCAAATGGGTGTGAAAGACAGAACACGTTCTTCGGTGGAATGAACAGGCAGGTAAAATACCCATACAAACTGGAGGAGTATGATAAAGAATGGAACCCTCCTAGCAATAACACAACCGCAGTTTTCGGAAATATCACGGAAGGCTCTTATACCTTTAAGCTGAAGGCATTAAATCCCTATGGGGTTTGGAGCGAAATTGAATATACGTTCAGAGTGCTTCCCCCATTTAACAGAACCTGGTGGGCATATACTATTTATGCATTATCAGCCATCTTACTAATTTGGAGCATCATCAATTACCGGTCAAAACAGTTATTCCGGGAGAACCGCATACTAGAGGAAAAGGTAAACCTGAGAACCCATCTGTTGAAAGAAGAGAAGGAAAAGTAGAAAGTACTCTTTCGACATTAATGGTTACTCGAACGCACCTTATCCAATCAGAGAAAATGGCCTCTCTTGGCGAACTGACCGCAGGTATCGCACATGAAATACAGAAACCGTTGAACTTTGTGACTAATTTTTCCGAGGTGAATAAGGAATTGGTGGATGAAATGCAGATGGAAATGGACAGGGGAAATTATAATGATGCCAAAGCAATTTCTAATGATATTTTTTCCCACGTACGTTGAACCTCGTAGAATTTTCTATGGTGATGTATTTGTGGAAATAATTTTCTGCGTAACTTCAAAAGTTTTTGCTTGTAAGGAATGAAAAGAAAATTTATAATTTGCGTTTTCATAACTGTAATTGCTTTTGAGTATTTTCAGGGAACTGCACAGCCATTGCGAAGGCTGAACAGTTTTTCCTACAATATTAGCGACGGTTTATTACAGAGTTCCATTTACGACATGAACTTTGATTCGCTTGGTTTTATGTGGCTGAGCTTTGAAACCGGACTGCAGCGATATGACGGAAATAATTTTACAAATATTCCGGTACAGAAAGGACTCCCTTTCACTCAATACATAAAATTTATAAAAAGTAAAAATGGAACACTGTGGCTATGCCATTCGAAAGGTATTAGTGTGTATAACGCAGCAACAAATACCTTCAAACAGGTATTCACCTATATTTCCAAAGAGCCAATGCCCTCGCTTTGGATAGTAAATGAAGATGATGGTGTCGTTTATTTTTTTGAATCTGACGGATATATTATCGGCATAAATGAAAATACATCTCACGTAACGAGCAAAAGCCGCTTCCCGTTTACAACTAATAAGTTTGAGGTACCTCCGGAATTTGAAACTTCCGGATTGCCCGTTAATCATGAAGTCACCATCTGTTTCGATAAAGAAAAAATCATCACATGGAATTTGCAAAAAGGTATTGCAACAAGAATAAAGCAGTTGCCTGATACCATATTTTTTTCCGGGCAGGAATTTTATCCTTTAAATAATTCTGAATTAATGTTTTTTTCAAAAGGACAACTGGAAATTTTTAATCTTGAGACAAGATATTCGACTTGTTATAAAAAATCGCTTAATCAAAAAAGCATAGATGGCTTGTCTTTTCAGCCCATCAATAATCATAAAATATTGGTAAGTGAAAACAATGAATTGTTTCAGTTAAATACAGAAACAATGGAACCCTTAACCAGGATTGTCAACTTTCAAAACCAGCCTTTTGCAAATTTCCCGATAAGCTTTATCCGGCTTGATAATTTTGGAAATATTTATGTTATCACCCGTCATGAAGGTTTTGTAAAATTACTTGCGAACACTTATCCTATAAGTTATTACGGAACGCCATTCAAAAAATATAATTTTATTACAAGTCTTGAAACAGATAAAAAGAACAACCGTGTTCTTGCGGGCGCGCTTAACTCCGGATTGCTTGTTTTCGATACCTTACAGCAACTGCAAGGGCATATTAAAGACATCGGTTCTTTTCAAAAGCCCGGTCCGCTTACGATTGTGTGCATCATCCATCTTGATAATGATAATTATCTTTTGTTTCCAAGACTTAATGCTGACTGTGTTTTGTGGAATGCTGTTTCAGGAAAATATAAAAATGTACCGGTGAAATTTGTATACACACAAAGTTCCTTCAGCGCTAATAATACAAGCAAATACATGGCGTATTACAACTCGAAAATTTCATTAGGCAACCATCGTGAACTTATAGCAATTGATCAAAATTTGTATGAGGTTAATTTCTCTGGGAACAAGCCGGCTGTAAAAGCTTTTGCTTTTACTTACCGCACAAAAGGATTATGCCGATTTGAAAATTTCATTGTAAGCGGAACCGATAACAAATTATTTTTTCGTGACACACTTAACTATACGGTAATAAATGAGATAACTCTCCCTGATTGCGAGGAAATACGATGCATTGAAAGCGCCGGCGATACAATATATGCGGGCACTGATCATGGTTTGTATAAGCTTCATGGAGGTAAGGTCATATCAGTTCTGACAAAACAAAATGGCCTGCCTGACGATTGTATTTATTCGGTTGCTGTTGATGAAAATAAAATTTGGTGCAGCACTAATAAAGGCATCATTGGGATTGGAAATGACAATAGTATTCTTCATTTAAGGAAAGAAGATGGTTCGCAGGACAATGAATTCAACACAAATATTGTTGCCCGGCAAGATAATGGAGAACTGTTTTTCGGTGGAGTAAATGGCATTAGCAGTTTTTATCCTGATCAGATAAGTAATGGCAGTGATTTGCCAAAAGTGTTTCTGACAACGATTAAAGTGAATGATGAAGAGATTTTCAAAGATTCAGCTGCGTGGATGATCAAACAAATTCATCTTCCTTATGATCACAATAATTTGTACGTTGAATTTACAGCGCTCGGTAAAAGGAATGCAGGACAATATTTTTATCAATACAAAATGTCTGGCATCGATAAAAGCTGGATAAAAAATTCTGAGGTTAGAAATGCAAGGTATTTATTGCCGCCGGGAAGATATTTGTTTTATTTGTGTGCAGGTGATGTGTATAACGAAAATCCAACGAACATCAAGACTGTGGAAATTATTATAGGTTACCCCTTTTGGAAAACATGGTGGTTTAGTATCATAGTAGTCTTTTTTTGTATTAGCATTATTGCCTTGATTGTGTGGCAGTATCTGCACAGCAGGTATCAAAAGAAATTGCGGGTATTGGAACTGCAGAGTGAAATACAGCTTGAGCGGGAGCGTATTAGCCGCAACCTGCATGACAATATTGGCGCGCAGCTGAGTTTTATAAGCAGCAGTATAGACTGGGTGATCGATAAAAATACAGAGATGGATAAAGAAGAAGAATTACGGCAGATGAAAGCGATCAATGCTACAGCAAAAAATGTGATGATGAATTTGCGCGAAACGCTTTGGGCGTTGGATAAAGACAGAATAACACTACAGGAGTTTGGAGACAAACTGAAAGTATATATTCGGAGTATGCTGCAACTGCAGCCGCAGATTGAATGTAAAATTGAGGAAAATATTGAAAAGAATTTTATTCTTACTCCAGCGGAAATGCTGAATATTTTCAGGATATGCCAGGAATGTTTAAACAATATTTTGAAACATGCAAGAGCTTCGTCTTTACGGATTTTAATTCATGCTGATGAAAAATATTTTCACATCAGTATGGAAGACAATGGAATTGGTTTTGATTCAACCAAGATTTCCGAAGGCCATTACGGATTGAAAAATATGCGGTTTCGTGCAGAAGAAGTAAAAGCAGAGCTTTCAATAAAATCAACAGCAGGAATGGGCACATTGGTGGAAATTAAGAAATACAGCAAATGAGTGATTGTTTTATATAAACGGAAGTGTCAAATTTGTTTTTGAGATGTAACATGAAAATTCCTATTACCATTGTTGATGATAACGCGCAGAGCCGCACCACGCTGGCAGAAAGAATAAATTCTTCTGATGAAATTGAAGTGAAGTTTACCGCGGTGAATGGGAAGGATTTTCTGGATCAAATGAAGAAATTAACTTTTGCTGAATTGCCCAAAGTGGTGCTGATGGATATTGAAATGCCTGGAATGAGCGGGATAGAAGCAGTGGGATTTGGAAAAACCTTGTATCCAGAAGTACAATTTTTAATGCTTACGGTATATGACAACGATGAAAAAATATTTGATTCCATCAAAGCCGGAGCTACAGGCTACTTACTGAAAGATGAAAAGGTGTCAAAAATAATTGAATGGGTGCAGCAGGTTGCAGAATCAGAAGGCGCACCAATGAGCCCTGCAATTGCCAGAAAAGCGATTTCCATGCTGGCGCAAACTGGAGAGACAAATAAAGTAAATGAAAAACAACAAACGCCTCCTCCGGCAATTTTATCAAAAAGAGAGACAGAAATTTTGAGATTCCTTGTAGAAGGATACGATTATCGCGCAACAGCGGAAAAGCTTTTTCTCAGCAGCTATACGGTGCGCACCCACATCACCAATATTTATAACAAGCTGCACGTAACCTCTAAAGCAAAAGCAATTAATGTGGCTATCAGAAAAAAACTGGTGTAGGAATTTCTTTTTCTAGCAAAAACTGTCACTATACTTTTTCCTATTTTTTATTGTAATTACAGGGACGCTGTTTAAAAAAAAAATACAGCAAATGTTCGATTGTTTTCGCAGGAAGATTATATCAGCTTTGATAATAAATCACGGTCTAATAAAATGTTTATGAAGAAATTTATGCTTGCCATTTTGGTAATAAATGCGTTCACTGCGAATGCTCAATGGAGCGAATTAGGCGGGACAAATGGTTTGTCGGCAAATGGAATAATCCTTTCTATTTGCACAGATCCATCCGGTAAAGTATATGCGGCAGGGGAGTTCAAAAATGGTAACGGATATTATTACGTGGCACAATACAATGGTACCAGTTGGGGGGAATTAGGAGGTACCAATCTTTCTGCGGCCAATGGACAGATCAATGCAATATGCTCAGATACTTTCGGCGATATATTTGCCGGTGGGAATTTCAAAGATGGCGGCGGAGATTATTATATACCCGCATGGGACGGTCAAACAAGTAGCTGGATAACTGTTATCACCTTTAGTCCGGGAAATAATATATATGCAGCATGTACGGACCGGGCTGGGAACCTGTATGCCGGCGGCGCAATAAAAGATGCCAGTAATTATGATTATGTTGCTGCATGGCTAAGAGCTTCTAATTATTGGAATGAATTGGAGAATACAAATGCATTGGATGGAAATGGTATTATTAACGCTGTTTGTTCGGATACTTCGGCAGATGTATTTGTGGGCGGTGATTTTACGAATAGCAGCGGGAACCGGTACGTTGCTGAGTGGAATGGATCGACCTACCTTTGGAGTGAATTGGGTGGAAATAACAGTCTGGCCGCCAATGGCAACATCTTCGCGGTTTGTACCGACCGTGCAGGTAATGTGTATGCAGGAGGGGATTTCTCAAACGGAAATAGTGGAAATTATCATTATTATGTTGCTAAATGGAACGGCACGAATTGGAGCCAGATTGGATCAAGCTTTAATGGCCAGATATATGCATTGTGCACGGATCGCGCGGGCAACGTTTACGCAGGCGGCCATTTTACAAACGGGGGCGGCCAATATTACGTAGCCAAATTTGATGGCACAAGCTGGACAGAACTGGGTGGCACAAACAGCCTTGGCGCCAATCAATATATTTTCACATTAGCGACTGACTCTTTGGATAATATTTATGCCGCAGGGCAGTTTACTAACGGTAGCGGAAAATTTTATGTGGCAAAGTATGGAAACTTTGTCACTCCTGTCAAACTCATTTCATTTACCGCTGCAACAAAAAACGACGATGCGTTGCTGCAATGGGCAACAGCCCAGGAAGAAAATTCAAGTTACTTCAGTATTCAGCGGAGTACAGACGGAACACATTTTGCTGATATTGCAAAGGTATCCGCAGCAGGCAACAGCAGCATGACGAAAGAATATTCTTATTTGGATCAAAATATTAGTACTTTATCCAGCAATATTATTTATTATCGCCTGGCGGAAAAGGATGAAGATGGTACGTCAACATTGAGTGAGATAAAAGCAATTCATCTCAATAATGCAGGCATTACCTTCTCTGTGTATCCCAATCCCGCAAGTGATGTCGTGCATATCATTTCATCATCAGATATACCAGACGCGGCTTTGAAAATAATCAGTATAAATGGAAGTGTATTATACGAAACCAAACAGAGCTTTGTTGCAGGACAACAAATACAGATACCATTATCAAAACTTCCTCCCCAGGTTTTAACGCTTAGCATAAGCAGTCAAAACTCAAACCAAAGGTTTAAAATAGTTAAAAAATAACTTTTGATGGGGCAGGGAACCATAAAGAAGCTGCAAAGTTTCTTACCTACAGCCAAGATCCAGTAATCACTCACCTCAATGCTCAAAATACTTTTGTCCATTCAATTCGATGACCGAAGCAGAATATAAAAAGGTCAATTACTTTCTTCTTTGCCAGAAAGAAATACTGAAATTTGCACAGCCAGAAGATTACCGTCATATGGCCATCGAAGATTATAACAACGCAGGCACCCGGCTTGGACGTTGTCTTAAATAAAAGTAAATTCTGTGAGTTTTGTAAGAAGGAAATTTTATACAAGACAAAAACGAAGTAAGGATTTACAAACTCGAGATGATCACCCAAAGGCTGCGGAGTGGTTTAACACCAGAAAGCCTTCTGTTGGGCCTGTGACATTGCCTATTCTGTTTTTCATTTCCATTATCGCAATTATAGATCTGGCCTGGATACTTCTGATTCGTTTTTTCGAATTTGAGTGTCGGTGGGTGTAAGTGAAGAAAAGATAATTCTTACGGGTCTACAAAGTCTTCAGGAGAAGCCAGCAATTCAGGAGACGTCCGTTTATTTCATTAGGCAGTTTTTGTTATCATGCTGCCGCAAATTAATAGTGGCGCCCTTTATCAATGGTATAATGGCCCGGCAGACATGAGCAAGGGTTTTGATGCGCTATGTGGTATTATTCAGGAACATATGAGGGGTTACCATCATCGGTACAAACACCAGAGGTTGGTTTTGAATTGTGTTTCCATCGCAATTTGATTTGTGACACACAGGATAATTGGTGTCCATTTTGGTGACCAGAAGGAGTAAGTTATGTGCCAGTCAAGTCAGCGACAAACAAAAAAGCCTTATAAATCAATGACTTATAAGGCTTTTAGCTGTAGGGGGAGGGATCGAACCTCCACGAGGCAGTTAGCTATAGCACAAAGTTCAGTGGTCGACCCTGGTCGAATTCCGGTTTGCACCGGAACACGGCTCTATGCTACGTTTATCCTGTTATCCTC
>Ga0209698_10006632_pt1 | contig 12273 bp, 9 predicted proteins | sample LitLauG_LLR_2012_FD_187203 | JGI IMG/M metagenome (GOLD analysis project Ga0209698, IMG submission 187203) | Freshwater sediment microbial communities from Pennsylvania, USA - Little Laurel Run_MetaG_LLR_2012 (SPAdes) (version 2) | ecosystem: Environmental > Aquatic > Freshwater > Creek >...
GGTTCAAACACGCGAAACTCATCGGGCGGCAGTTGAGTGAACCGGCGGGGCGTGATTTCGATTTCTTCGGCTTTGGGAATCACCACTTTTTCGGTCATGTGGCCGACGCATTCGTCGAGCATCATCATGACGGGAACGCGAAACTCCTCGGAGAGATTGAAGGCCTGAATGGTGAGGTCGAAGCATTCCTGCGGCGAACTCGGGCATAGGGCAATGATCCCGTAATCGCCGTGCGAGCCCCAGCGCGCTTGCATCATATCGGCCTGGGCCGGCAGCGTAGGCAAACCCGTGGAGGGGCCGCCGCGCTGGACATTGATGAAGACGCAAGGGGTTTCGGTCATGGCAGCGTAGCCGATGTGCTCCATCATGAGCGAAAACCCGGGACCGGAGGTGACGGTGAAGGCTTTGGCGCCGCCCCAGACCGCGCCCTGAATGGCAATGGAGGCGGCCAACTCGTCCTCCATCTGGATGAAGATGCCGCCGACGGTGGGGATTCTCGAGGCAAACCGCTCGACGACCTCGGTGGAAGGGGTGATGGGATATCCTGCGGAAAATCGCGCACCCGCTGCGAGCGTACCCTCACAGCAGGCATGATCACCGTCGAGGAAATGGACGCCTGTAAGGACTCCCTTGGGGTCAGCGTGCATAGCGCGCTCCGAAGATAGCGAAATCGGGACAGTACATGCCGCACAGGTCGCAGCCGCTGCATTTCTCGGCCGCGGTCACGTGGGGCGGGTGGTAACCCTTAGAATTAAAAGCAGATGAGAGCGAAAGGACCTTAGTGGGACAGAACTCGACGCAGAAGGCGCAACCTTTACAGCGTTCTACGGTGATGGCAACGAAGCCTTTGGCCATGACATTCCTCCAGAGGAGAACAAAAGATGGTCTGCACGGCAGGGGCCGTATAGAGAGAAAAGATTCTTTTGATCTGAATACGTCGGGGCATCGCACCCCGGCCGGGGCGGGAGACGAGGATTTTGGGGATGCTGCACAAAACTGCGTGACGGACCAAGCTATTTTTTTTCAACAGATTGCGGAGGCGGTTACGAATTGGGAGACGAACTTTCGGCGCTTTTTTCGCGGAGATCGTCTCCCTGAGCCCGGGGGAGGCACAGGGACTCTGGGCTTGCCCGATTGAGGAACTCGCGGCGAATGAGGCGGGATGATGGAGCACCGGTTTCCTCCCACTTCAGTTTCCCACGACGATCCGGCGAGACGGGTGTTACGGATCTGGAAGTCTTTAATAACATTGGAAATTGTTTTGTGAATCGGCGGAACCGGGCGGCGTACGGCGCGTACCGCGCGTACGGCGGGGGGTGGAAACGGAAAAAGCCGGGGCACGCTAGAATAGAGTTTATGTTTTTTCGCCGGGAGCGCCCCAAGAACCCAACCTTTCAGGAACGCCTCGATCAGCTCAGGAGCCTGGGCTTTACGGTGACCCCGCTGGCGGGCGGGGCGGTTCGCGTGAGCCGCGGATCCTGTGCCGTGGACCTGGCCGAACGCGATGGCGCCGTCCACCCCACCCATCGCGCCGGTATTTTGATCGGCAATGACATAGGCTTGTTGGTGGATGGCGGTTTTCAGAAATTCTTCCGCACTCCGTCCGGCAAAACCAAGCCTGGGTTAGCCGACGACCTGAAAGGACTGCACGATTTCGAAGAGGATCTGAAGGAAGGACTGGGCCAGCAGAGTTATTACAACGAGTCGTTGGGGACCGTTTCGACGTTTTATCTGTACGACCGGGTGAAAGACCGCGACCGGGGAGTGCCCAAGCGGGTTTGGGAGTAGCTACTTCTTCGCGGGCGCTTTGCGCACCTGTTCGAAATACTGCTCGACATAGCTTTCCAGTGCCACCGGGATTTCGTCGCGATTGATCTCGGCGCCGGTCTGGGCGTGTTGCGCGGTGCGCTCCTGATAGGCCGTCTTGAGCTGCTGGCTGGTGTTTTGGACGTCGACCGTTACCTCGCCGGTGATGTTGGCGGAGCGCTTGCCGATAATTTCGGTGATCTTGCCCATGGCGGCGAGTTGTTCGGCCAGCTTTATGTCCTTGCTGCCGTCCTTATTTCCCGCGCCGCTACCGGGCTGTTTATTGGCAAGGGGTGAATCGGCCTTCTCGGCGGACTGACCCTGCGCGTTCTGGGCCTGTTCGCCATCGTCAGAGGCTTGCTGGCCCTGCGCATCGTTGGCCTGGGCGTTTTTCTTTTCGCCCTTGTTGCCTTGCTGCTTGTTCTGGTTCTTACTCGACTTGCCGTTCTGATTCGAGGAGTTTTGCTGTGGTTGCTGGGAGTTGGGGGACGGCTGCATGCTCGACAGCAGATTCTGCATGGCCTCTTTCATCTTGCTCATCAGGCTTTGGCTGTTGGAGCCCGACTTGGAATCCGGATTGGAGCCCGACTCCTTGCCCTCTTTCTGGCCATCCTTCTGATTGGCCGCGCTCTGTTGGCCCTCGCTGGGATCTTCGGTCTGGTCGGCCTGGCCTTCCTCGTCGGCCTTATCGGCATCCGATTGGCTCTTGTCTTTTTTGCCGGTCTTATCGGCGGCGGTATTTTGCGAGGAGGGGGAGGGCGAGTTATTATCGGCGAGGTCGTCGGGCTGCTGGTTGGAATCGGTGGGGCGGGCCTCCTGGCCATCGGAGGAATCCAAATCGTCCAGTGGAATTTTGGCGGGGCTCTTGCGGGGATCGACGCTGGCTTGTTGATCCCGGTCGCCGAGGCCCAGGCTCTGTTGGAGAATGCGGGCCAGAGGCTGCTTCAAATCGAGCCGGTCGGTCAGCCCATAACGCAACGCGAACACGCTGGAGGCGACCAGCAGAAGCGCGGCGGCAATGTAGGCGGTCTGCGGAACGGTGTAGGGGACAGCCTGGCGCACATCCACGCGTCCGGCATCGCGCTCGGCCTGAGCCGACTGCAGCCGGCGCAGTTCCGCGGAACTCCGGGGGACGCTCTCCGGATTGCTGAAAAACAACGCGGTGGAGAGGGAATCGGCAAGGTGCATCCGGAAGTCGACTTTTTGCGCCGTGCGGTACATCGACGGCAGACGGCTTCGAACCCGGTACAGAGCCACTCCAGTGGCGATCAGGGGAAGCAGGACGGCCCAATACCAGCTCAGGATCTGCGTGCCCAGCACGAGTAAAAGGATGAAGGCGACGAGCGCCGCGCTACAGGCATTGGCGCCCTGACACAACAATTCGTTGTGTAAAATCCTCCGCCTTGCCCTCCGCACCAATTCCAGCAAAATCAAACCTCGTATCGATGCACACACTTCCGCAGGGGAAAGGTTCCGGCCTGCTGCGGTGCGGTGTCGTCTTAATCCTATCACTTCCGGGAGCTTGGCGGCTTACCCGTCCCATAGTAAACATCACATCGTGGATCGGGCGCAGGTCTCCACCCGAAGTGCGGGCGGCGGGCGTAAAATGAGGGAAGGACCCCCTTTGGAAGGATTTTCCCGTTGAATCGACAATTAAAAGTACTCATCGTAGATGACGAAGCAAGCCAGAGGAGCGGTCTTGCGGCCATGGTCGCCGCCTGGGGAATGAGTGCGGAGACGGCCGGGGAGGGCAACGAGGCACTCCAAAAGCTGGGCACGTTTCCGGCGGACGTAATCCTCACCGACCTCAACATGCCGGGTCTGGATGGTTTCGGTTTTCTGCAGCGGCTGCGCGATTCCGGCGATATGCCGCCCACAATTGTGCTGACGGCTTTTGGCAATATAGAGACGGCGGTACGGACGGTGCACGAACTGGGAGCGTACTGGTTCCTGGAAAAGCCCTTACAGCCCGCTACCCTGGAGGTGCTGCTGCGGCGCGCCGGCAGCCACGCCGGGTTGCGAGCGGAAAATCGCAACCTGGAACGGCAACTCAGCTACAAGGGCTCCCTGGGTGAGCTGGTGGGGACATCCGCCAAGATGCAGGAAATCTTTGTGCTGTTGCAGCAGGCGGGACCGAGCAAGGCCTGCGTGCTAATTACTGGGGAGAGCGGCACGGGCAAGGAATTGGTGGCGCGCACGATTCACGCGCTCAGCCCGCGCCGGCAAGGCCCGTTCTGGGCCATAAACTGCGCGGCGCTCCCCGAGACTCTGATCGAAAGCGAACTATTCGGTCACGAGAAGGGTTCGTTTACAGGAGCCTCGGAGCGGCGCGCGGGTTGTTTCGAAGTGGCGCAGCACGGCACTTTGCTGCTGGACGAGATCGGCGAGATGCCGATGCAAACGCAAGCCAAGCTACTGCGGATTTTGGAGGACTCGCGCGTCCGGCGGCTGGGGGGCAAGACGGAATTCGAAGTGGATGTGCGGGTGGTGGCGGCGACCAATAAGGAGCCGGACGAAGCCGTCCGAAGCGGACACCTGCGCGAGGATCTTTATTACCGGCTGAACGTCTTCCACATTCATCTACCGCCGCTACGGGAGCGGAGGGAAGACATCCTCGCGATCGCGCAAACGCTAATGGACGATCTGAACCGGAAACACGAGTGCCGCGTGACGGATCTTGCCCCGGAGGTAGTCGAAGCGCTGGAAACGCATAACTGGCCCGGCAACGTGCGCGAATTGCGCAATGTGCTGGAGCGGGCAGTGATTATCGCCGGCGAGGGAAGCATCGAGCGGAAGCACTTGCCGGCCTTTCTGCAAGGTCCCAGCACCAGCGCTCGGACGCTGGTTAGTGAGACGACGGGGGCTCCTGTCACGGCGCCGGACCCGGGCGATACCGTCCGTTTCCAGATCGGCACGACGGTGGAGGATGCGGAAAAGGGGCTGATTCTCCGAACGCTGGAGCATACGCGAAATAACAAGACGCGCGCGGCGGAAATCCTAGGCATCAGCCTGAAGACGCTGCACAACAAACTGAAGGAGTACGGCGCAGGCAAGGAGTATGGGGTGGGGGCGTAGAGACGCCCCACCCCTACTGTATCGCCACCGTCACGCCGGGTTGCGAAGGCGTGCCCACCACGCCTGCGGAGGCGCCTAAGTAGATCACCAGCGGCACCACACCCGAACGAACTATTAAGGGTGGAATCCGAACATTCACTTGCATGAACCCGGCGACGAAGCCGGGGGCCGCCCCAGCATAAACCACATCCGCCGGGATGCCATCCACAGTGGCCGTCACGGCCACGAGGGGCTTCGGCAGTACGGATCCGGGGGTCGAGGGGGCAATCGTGCCGGTGCCACTGGCAGGCGTGGTGAGGCCGCCCCCCGTCATATAGACGGCGATCACGGACCCCTTGGCGGCCGGTGTGCTGGGCGTGTTCACGGTGTGGCCATCCGAGTTGAAAATCAACCCTGGGCCAGCCGAGGCGAAATTCTGCGTAAAAAGTCCAGGCGTTAAGGAGGTGAGATTGACGGTGAAGGGATCAGAAGCCACTCCCTGGTAAATGACCTGCACCTGAATGTTGGGTACCCCCACGATCTCGTACGGCACTACGACACTAGTCTGCTGATCCCATACATTAATGATCGGCGCAAAGATCACGCCGCCAAAAGATACCTGCGTGCCGGACACCATGGTAGCCACTGAGCCATTGGACGCCAGTACGCCATTGGCGGGATTCTTGGGTCCGATTCCGGTGCCATAAATGGAGATGACCTCACCGGGTGAGATGGCGTTGGCTGCGCCGCTGGCTGCGTTCGTGATGCCGGTGATGACCGGTTTGGGAATGCTGCTCACCGTCAGAGTCACCTGGACCGAGGTGACGGAGTTGAGGGCAATGGAGCCGGTATAGATGCCGGCGGACAGCCCCTGGGGGTTGATGCTTACGGTGAGCGAAGCAGGGGCGGTACCACTGGTGGGGGTCGCCAGCAGCCAACTTCCGGTGTTGTTGGTGCTGGTGGTCACGGTGAACGGCACGGCTCCGCTCGGGGATTGTACCTGCACCGTCTGGCCAGGGGGCGCAGGCCCAGCTACAATAGCAGCGAACGACAACGAGGTTGGCGTCGCCGTCAGGGCGGTTACCACGTTTAGGGTCACTGGAATTGTGATGGGGCTACCGGTGGCGTTGGGCGAGGTGATGGTGACGGAGCCGCTGTAAGAGGCCATAGCCAGGCCCGCCGGATTCACGGCCACCGTGATGGTTCCGGGAGTAGTTCCGGTAGCGGGCGAGACGGAGAGCCAGTTGCCGGAGCCATTGGTATTCACCGCGGTGGTAAAACTGAGAGCCCCCGGCGAGCCGGAAACCGCCACGTTGCGGGTCTGTGCAGTGGTACTCCCGACAGCGGCGGTGAAAACCAACGGCGTCGTGGGTGCGGAGATAGTTCCGGCATTCACTTGCAGCGTCACCGGGATAACGAGCGGACTGCCACCCGTGAAATTCGAGTTGACGACGACGCGTCCCGAATAGGTACCCGGACTGAGCCTGGATCCATCCACCGAGACGCTAACCGTTCCGGGCGTAGCCCCACTGGCAGGAGACGCGGAGAGCCAGCCCAATCCGTAGTCATAGGCGGACACGAAGAAGCTCAGGACCGGTCCGTCGCTGGTGACGTTGAAATTCTGAGCTGCCGGAGCCGGCCCACTGGATGTTTGGGTAAACGTAAGGGAAGGCGCGGTCGCCGAAATCTTGCCGCTAATCAAATGCAGCTCGACGGGAATCGGATAGGGGCTATCGAGCACGCCCTGACCATTGGGATTAGTGGCGGTGACGAAAATTCTGCCGGTGTACACTCCAGGCGCCAGCCCCAGGGGAGGGGATGCAATTACGCTCAGGGTGCCGGGTGTGGCGGACGGCTGGGAAGAGGTAAACAACCATTGCCCACCGGAGTCGATCTGTGGCTGGCCGATTGAAAGATTCAAGATGTCGGTGCTGGTGCTGGTCAAAGTGATGGGCAAGGCTGGCGACGTCTGGCCGGATTCCAAGGTAAAGACGACGGGCAGCGGGGCACCCACCACCAGTTCCGCGCTGTTGCTCACGTACAATGTGACCGACTGGGTCACGCTTCCGAGGGTGACTCCGGTTGCGGCATCCGAGAAATTGATGTTGATCTGACCGGAGTAGCCGCCCGGAGCTAACGAGTTGGTGTTGACGGCAACGGTAAAGGAGTCGTTAGTACTTCCGGTCGTGTGGCCAGTCAAGACAATCCAGGGAATTACAGTAAGAGCCGTATAGTTCAAAGGGGCGCCGGTGCTGCTGGAAACGGTTATCGTCTGTGGCGGGGGTTGCTGCTGGTTTATCTGGTATATAAAAGGCGAACTGGGGCCGAGCACCAAGCTGGGATTGCTGGTGACCTTCAGGGTCACAGGAACCGATTGGCCCACGCTTCCGGAGATGGTGCTGGTAAACGTCACGATTCCCGAGTAACTGCCCGGAGTCAAATTGGCCGGGTTGACACCGATAGAAACGGGATTCGGTGTTGTTCCGGAAGCTTGGACGACGAGCCACGGCTGGTTGGCGACTACGGTATAGGCAATCTGAGTCCCAGGCGCCGCGGTACTTGTGGGGGTAACGCTCTGCGCGGGGGGGAGGGCTCCCGAGATCGAATAGGTGAAGGAGAGAGGAGTAGTAGAGACGCTGAGCAACGGGGTAGCGGACTCATTGACCGTGACGGCGATCTGCTGCGTGGTCGCGGTAGTGAGAGTAAGCAAGCCGCTATATGTACCCGGATTGGAAGAGGGCTGCCCCACGGTGACTGCTACCGTTTGCGAGCCGTTGGCCGGAATGCTGCCAACCGACGGATTTACGCTCAGCCAGGAAACACCAGGAGTGATGGAGAAGGTCGGTATGGCTTGGGCGCCGGCCGTGAGCTGGATGTTCTGGGTAGTCTGATTGTTGGTGCCGCCGATTTGAAGGTTGAAGGTCAGCGACGAGGGCGTTATCGTCACTTGAGGCGTAGTGCTTACGGTGAGCGTCACTTGAACGGTGGCCGGTGTGAGGTTCGAACCGGAAGTCGGTGTCACGGTGATCGATCCCGAGTAAACACCGGCGGTCAGTGTGGGCGCGACTACCGGATCGATCGCCGCTGTAATGAGAGTGGGAGTGCTGCCCCCGGTGACCGCATAGTTCAGCCAGTTGCCGGTCTTAGAGACGGAAGCCGTGGTGCCGGCAGGGAGAGAGACGCTGACGTTCTGGGACGGGGGAATGCTCCCGCCGAGCACATAAGAAAAATTGAGGGCTGTGGGACTGATGCCGACCGGACTCACATTCACGATCACGGGAACGGCAATCGAGGGCTGCCCCTGGATGGCGACCGTGAGGGAACTGCTGGTGCTGGTGGTCATCGGGTCGGTGAAAACAGTCACAGTGGCCGGTGTTGTCAACTGGGAGGTCGTTGATACATGTAGCCACGGGGCGCTTACATTAGGGGTCACCAGGAAGATGAGCGCGGCTCCGGAACTGGTGAAAGTCAGGGTTGCGCTCGCCCCAGTGTTGGGTTGCGTCGTCATGACCAGCGGATTGGGACTGATCTGGAGCGTCTGCGCGGAGAGGGCGGCCGCGCAAACCAAAAGCAGAGAGAAATGTTTCAACGGGAAAACCTCCAAAGTTTAGGCCATCGGACGCGGGGGGACGCCTTCAAGCTAATCGGCGCTGCAATACAAGGGCCATAGTGAATTTATCATGGAACAGGCGATTCCGAAAGCGCCGGGGTCGAAAATCTGTCGCGTCCGGACACAGCTACGTATCGCCAGGCCACGATTCAGGAGTCATCGCTCCGTAAAGCCGATGCTCGCGAATGTACGAAAAAACACTGGCGGGAACTTCGGACGGACGTTCCCCCGCAGCCAACGCGCAGCGGACCGCGGATGAGGAGACGGGCAGGGCCAGTGTCTCGAGACTTTCGATACGAGCGTCTCTGGGGACCCGATAGTGGCGGCCCGGCCGGCTGACAACTATAAATTTTACGCTACCGAGTACGTCGTGCCAGCGATGCCAGGTAAGGATTTCCGCGAAGGCATCGGCGCCGATGAGGAAGAACAGCTCATCCGACGGATCCAAAGTCTCTTTCACTTTTTCAATCGTATCGATCGAGTAGCTCCGCGGCGTGCTCTCTTCGAGGCGCGAGACTTCGAAGCGCGGGTCGAGCCGGCAGGCGAGTTCCAGCATGCTGACGCGATGCTGGTAGGGCGCATGAGTGACACCCGATTTATGCGGCGGGCGGGAGGCCGGAACGAAGAGAACGCGATCCAGGTGAAAGCGGTCCGCGGCCTGGCGGGCCACTTCCAGGTGAGCCTGGTGTACCGGATCGAAGGTGCCGCCGAAAATCGCAAGCCGCAATTGCGCCTATGCTCTCTCGATTTTTACCGAATGGATGCGGACCTCTTTATTGGGCCGGTCCTGCGAATTGCGCGGCACCTGGGAAATTTTCTTCACCACGTCGTAGCCCTCGGTCACTTCGCCGAAAACACTGTGCTTGTTATCGAGGAAAGGGGTGGCCGCGACCGTGATGAAAAACTGGCTGCCGTTGGTATTGGGTCCGGCGTTAGCCATGGAGAGAATGCCCGTCTTGCTGTGCCTGAGGGCGGGATGAAACTCGTCGGCAAACTGGTAGCCGGGGCCGCCGCGTCCGGTGCCTTCCGGATCCCCGCCCTGGATCATGAAATCGGGAATCACCCGATGGAAAATCGTGCCGTCGTAAAACGGTTTGCCCTTCCTGGTTCCATCCGCGAGGCTGACAAAGTTGTCCACTGTTTTGGGCGCCTGCTCGGCAAACAGTTTGATTTTGAATTTGCCTTCGGTGGTGTCGAACACCGCGTAGATCTCATTAGCCATGACTGCGATTGTAGCAACTCATAGGGGAAGGACTCCGCGCGTACCGGGGACGCCATCGTCGCTAGCGAACGGACCATGCAAAAGCCCTATGGGCAAACACCCATTACGGTTTGTTTGCGACTAGAATTAGTCGTTTGGCACCGAGCTCGAATGGTTCGGCATCAAGGGATCGATAGAGGGCCATGACGTTGAAGCCGGCGCACTCCAGCATCCGACGCAACTCGGCCACCGTGTAAACGGCTAATGAGACCATTTCGGTCTGCTCAACTCCTCCCCTAATGAAGGTGTACTTCATTTCAAGCCGGCTCTCACAAGCGTTGTAGGTGCCCTCGGCCAGGAACAAGATGTCAGCGACACGGTGCCACCGCCGCAACTGCAAGGTTGGTAGTAAAGATTCGGCTGCAGCGCCCGTATCCAACACAAATCGTGCTTTCGGCTTGAGGCTGGATGCCACGGCTGCCAGAAACTCGCGGTTCCCAGGGTCATCCATGAAGCCATAGCTGTTTCCCCAACAGAATGCGCCATCGAACTCTGCCGTGCGGTGCAGATCGCGCATATTTCCTTCGATCCACTCGATTTCCGCCGCCGAGGCGCGTGCTTCCGCCAGAAGTTCCGGTGAAATATCCAAACCAGTCAAACGGTGCCCGCGGGCCGACAAAGCTATGGCAATCCTCCCGTTTCCGCACGGTACGTCGAGCAGGCGCGAACCGGGCTGCACAGCCAGGAGGCTTTGCAGGCAATCGATTTCGGCTTGCGTTTGTTCCGGGGGGTTCCTAGCACGCCAGTAGTCCAAGAAGAGCCCGGGAAAGTTCTCGAACCACTTTTCCATGTATGGTGATCCCTCCCGGAAACGGACGGAAGTGTTACCATCGACCATATCAGAATGGCTCGGGTGCAGTCAAATCTTAGAGTATATGACTGTTTCAGCGATTATTCTCACCTACAACCACGTCGAGTTCATTGGCCAGGCGATTGAGAGCGTGCTGGTTCAAGACGCGGACTGTGAGCTCCTAATATGCGATGACTGCTCCAACGATGGGACCCAGGACGTAATCCGAGCGTATGTCCGAGATTATCCGGAAAGGATCCGGCTGTTGGTGTCTCCCACTAACTCCTTCGACTGGACGCTCATCTCCCAAGCGGCGCATTTAGCACGTGGAACGTACGTCACGGTGACTGACGGAGATGACTTCTGGACTCGCCCCCAAAAGCTGTCCCGCCAGGCGGCCTTCCTCGAGAAGAGCCCGGACTGCTCATTCTGCTTTCACAACGTCTTGGTTCTCGATGAAACAGGTCAGCAACTACCCAGGCTGCATAACCACTGCGAAAAGACCCTTTGGAGTCTTGCCGATGTGCTGACAAACTGTTTCATCCAAGCCAGTTCGGCCATGTTTCGTTCCCAAGTTTTACGCGACTGGTGTGAGTCTCCTTTGATGAAAGCATGCCCGGTACAGAGCTCTGACTGGGGACTGTACGTATTCGCCGCGCAGCGAGGGAAGGCCGGATATCTCGACGATGTGATGTCCGTCTACAGACTGCGCCACCACGGGCTTTGGTCGAGCATTCCGCAAACCGCGAAATTCGAACGGATCATCGAGTTTTACAAGGCGATCGCTCCGCATGTGGCTTCCGAATATCAAAGCCTGATCCAAGAGATGATCTTGAAACGATCCTTTGATCTGGCGGCCGAATATGAGCGCGGGGGAGATCCCGAGAGGGCTGCACTGTACCTGGCCCAAGTGATCGCGGCTCGCCCGGTCTGGGCCCCCCAGTACATTCCTGAATTTCATAACGGCGGATGGAAGGGCATGGAGCGGCGCCTTTGGTTCTGCCAACATCCCCAGCTAGGGCGTGTCGCCTCCGCGCTGCAGGCGGCGCGCGCATTCGTCCGGCAGCCCCGCGCACCCACGGGTCAACTTCCGAACAGCGAAGCCGCCGCGTGTATCCGGACAGCCGATCACTGCGACTGTAACGTCGACTATGTGAACGACTATTGCGAACCTCTCAAAGGGTACCGAATCATGGCGGCATCGGGCGGCCTGCTGGAGGTGAAGGGCTGGGCTGTGGACCGTGAGTCCGGGAGCGCAGCGAAAGGGGTGGAGCTGGCGCTTGCCGAAAACCTATACCCGGCCGAGTATGGGATTTCGCGCCAGGATGTCGCAGATTATTTCGGCGTCCCCTCATTCCGGAACAGCGGGTTCCGCGCTGTGATATTTCTGGGGCAACTCCCGCCGGGAGCCTGCGAATTTCGCGTTCGCATCCTGCTGCGCGAGAACGGAGATTATATCCAGAGCAATCCCGTGAGCTTTGAGATTGTTAGCGCGCCGGCCATGGTCATGGATCGGACTAGTGATTCCAAGTGACCCGAATCCGTACGGCAGCTTGGCGCGTTACTGGTGGCGGTGTACGGGGCGGAGAACCGCGCGGCGTAGGGCTTTGTGCGGGCGACCGAGGCTATCGAGCGTCTGCGCCAGGACCTGCAACCCCAGGCCGCGGAGGATCGATCCCAACCGGGCCTGCCACGCATACCCGCCGGCCTTCTCGAGGTCAGCCTGGGCTGCGGCGTAGGCGCGCAGGCTGG
>Ga0209698_10006633_pt1 | contig 12272 bp, 8 predicted proteins | sample LitLauG_LLR_2012_FD_187203 | JGI IMG/M metagenome (GOLD analysis project Ga0209698, IMG submission 187203) | Freshwater sediment microbial communities from Pennsylvania, USA - Little Laurel Run_MetaG_LLR_2012 (SPAdes) (version 2) | ecosystem: Environmental > Aquatic > Freshwater > Creek >...
CTCTAATTTTCGCTCCAACGACTCGCCCTGCTTCCCTTCTTCCGCATCGCGTTCGACTTTCTGCTTCAGCGACTGCAGCACGCGCGGCACGCTGACCAGCACCGATACCCGTTCGCGTCGCATCGTCTGCGTGATTTCCGATGGCTTCAACTCATCGAGGAAGATAACGGTCCCGCCCAGGATCGGCGGCAAGAACATGCCCAGGAACTGCCCGAACACATGACTGAGCGGCAGTAAATTCAAGAACCGCAGCGGATGCACCATCCATTCATACTTCAGATACTTCCGCATCTCCGCTTCCAGCGGCGCGATGTTGGCCAGCACGTTGCCGTGCGTAATCACTACGCCCTTCGGCTCGGCGGTGGTTCCCGAGGTGAAAACTATCTGTAGGATGTCTTCCCGCGCAACCGGGACGCTGCTCCCGCGTGCGTCCGGCGATTCGGCCATCGCGGTAATCCGGTCCAGGTCCAGGCTCGCGATTGCATTCGCAACGCCGGCCCACGCTTCGAGATGCTCTCGCGCTCCAATCAGCAACTTCGCCTGCACCTGCTCGCCCACGCGGCGGGCAAAGTCGAGCGTCGTGCCGTCGTCCATGGGCACGACCACGACTCCTCGCAGAGCACAGCCGAAAAACGCCGCCACCCATTGCGCAGAGTTCTTGCCCCACACCACAACGCGGTCGCCTTTGACCACGCCACGGTCCTCCAGTTCGCTGGCCAGGCCCATGGCCATCCGCAAGACCTGGGCATAGGTGTAGGATTCGCTGCGATAGCCGTGGCGCTGCCGGTAAGCACATTCCGAAGGATGCGCCTGAAAAGTCCGGCGAAAGAATTCTGCGACCGAATCGGCCATAATGGAGCGCGGGAATGCAAGCCGCGCCACCTTCAGTGTAGTAGAGCCCCGCTGCAGCGGAGGGTCTCAGGTACAGTTTCGAGAGTGTCCCACGACAGAGTTCCGCTTCAGTCCACCCGCAACTCAAGAACTGTCGTCCCAGTCTATGTGGGGACGGCCGCCTCGGCTGTCCGGCGCAGCGAAGCGAGCCAGCGTGCAAAAAACGGCGTGTAAGAAAATGCTGTTGCATCTCAGAACTCGAATGTTGGGTCGCTGCGCCTAAAGGCGCGATCGATGCTGGAGCACTTCAGTTACGCCTGACACGAATCGTTTCGTCTCATGAGAGCCTTTTCGTCTCATCCGAATCTTTCATATTTCCCCACCCGCTGTGCTTTCCAGCTTCGAGTCAAAACCGCCGCAGACGAAAATCCCCACTTCCCCAAAACCAAGAAGAAGTGGGCACCCGCTTTATCTTCTACTTCCCTGCAACGTGACTCAGTCCAGGCCGTGGATTCGCATACTGACCAGTTTGTCGATGCTGAGGTCGTGCAGGCCGCGGGAGCGCATTTCGCTGATGTATTCGGGCGTCACGTTGTGGATGCGCATGGCGATCAGGTCGTCGGGATCGGGATGACGGTAGCCGAGGCCCTGCAGCCTATCGATGAATTCGGGGCTCACGCCGTGAATGCGGAACGCGATCAGGGTTTCCAAGTCTACGTGATCGTAGCCGCGCTGCTTCATCTGGTCCATCCATTCCGGGGTGGCGCCGTGAATCCGCATGGCAATTAAGGTGTCCTCGTCGGGAGAATATCCGGCCTCATGGAGGCTGCGCACCATCTCCGGGGTAACGCCGTGGATGCGGAACGCGACCAGTTTGTCGCTGTCGGAAACCTTGAGGCCCTCGGCCCGCAGATCGCGGATGAAGGCGGAATCGACGCGGAAGATGCGGAAGGCGATCAGTTTGTCGGCGTCGAGATCGCTGAGGTGCTCGTTTTTCATTTGCTTCGCGAACTCAAGGCTCACATCCTGCACTGCCATGGCGAACTGCTTTTCGCCGTCGATGGAGAATCCGAGCGACTGCATCTCGCGCGGGTAGGCGGGATCGGGCTGGAAGTGGAAAACTCCGGCTCCCTCGCCGTCTCTCAAGAAACCTTCGCACTCGATCTTGCCGGCGTCGCGCGTGATGGTGAATTGGACATCCTGGCGTCCGGGCTTGGACAAGTCCACGCCCTGGAACGACGCGGCGGGCCAGTCCGATTCGTGGCTGGACGTTCCATGTTGACGGTGTTCGATCAGGGAGAATTCGACCTTGCCGGGTTTATCGGACTTGAGAATGGTCCAGTCGCCCTGCGATTCGGTAGCTGTGTCGGCGGCTCGGTTCTTGAGCGCGATCACGAGGACACAAAAGGCAAAGAGTAAGAAGGCTACGGTGCGCGGGATTCTCATCGATTTCTCTCCTTAAGTAACGTAGGTGGCGGAAGCTATATGGGAGCAATTTCTTGCTTGGGGGCGCTCGGCTTCGCCTCGCTTGGACGGCCGACGGCGGCCGTCTCCACATAAGCAGTGGCCGCGCCATGTCTCTGCGGTTTTCTATAAGTCGGTTTTGGAATCCAGGATCCCCAACTGGCGGAGCTGGATCAGCTTTTGCAGGGTCAGGTCTTTGAAACCGTGCTTGCGCGCTTGCTCGATGAACTCGGGCGTGACGTCCTGAATTTTCGCGCTCACGATCTCGTTGACGCTGAGTTTGAATCCTGCGCTTTGGAGCGCTTTGATGTAGTCGGGCGTAACGTCCTGAATCCGCATCGAGATGAGTTCGCTGACCGACGGTTTCAGGCTCAGCGCGTGAATCTCGCGAACATATTCGGGGGTGACGTCCTGAATCCTCATCGAGATGGCTTCGTCGGTCTTCGGATCAATCCCCTGGTCGTGCATCTCTTTCAGATAGGCGGGCGTAACGTCCTGGATTCTCAGGGAAACCACCTGGTCTGCAGTTACGGTGAGGCCGGTCGCGCGCAAGGCGCGGACGTATTCCGGCGTGACGTCTTGAATCTTCATCGACACCAGGTGGTTCACGTCGCAGTCGATTCCGACGTCTTTCAATCCCCGATAGTAGGCTGCATCCACATCTTGAATCTTCATGGAGATGAGCTGGTCCTCATCCGGATTAAGGCCGGCCTCTCGGAGTTCACGAATATAGGCTGGCGTGACGTCCTGAATGCGCATGGCGACGAGCTTGTCCGCGTTGGGATGCACGCCCAGCTGCTGCAGTTCGCGGACGTATTCCGGCGTGACATCCTGGATCTTGAGTGCGATGAGCTGGTCCACGGTGAGATCGCCCAGGCCGGCGGCTTTCATGGCGTCAACATACGACGAGGCGGAACTGGACGGTGATGAGTCACTGGCGCGCGAAGAGCCGCTCTGCGCGTGCGCGGGCGAGGGCTTTGCGCCCGCCGCCGGCGATGCCGAAGGATTGGGGGAAGCGGCCGCTTGCGAAGCGGAGCCGGCGTGCGTCGATGACGGGTGAGCCAACCCAATCAACGCCTGCCCCGCGGCCAGGGCTGCGGCCAGACATAGCACGCTGCCGGCGAGTCCGAGGCCCCGAGTCGCGGCGCCCAGCGGCTTCAGGCCCAGAACGCGGATGATGCGGTCGGTAAGCGGCCCGCGGTTGGCGGCCATCGAAAAGGTCGGTGCGCTGCGCCACTCCTCCATCAGGGTCAGCGCGCGGGCGTACTCGACGGGGCTGCCGCAGAAGGCGACCGCCAACTCGTCGCAACAGTGCTCGCGTTCGGTGCGAATCCGCTTGTTCAGCCACCAGACTGCGGGGTGGTAGAAGAGCAAGCTCTCCACGCACACCTGGAAGACGTTCACGAAGGCGTCAAAGCGGCGGATGTGCGCCAGTTCGTGAGCGATCACAGACTGAATCTGCTGTTCCGTGAGGCCGGTAAGAGCCGTTGCCGGCAGGAACACGATCGGGCGGAACCACCCGACGACGGCGGGCGCCTGCATCCATTTGCATTCGCAGAATTGAATCGCGCGGCGGATGCCCATGCGGTCCCGCAGGGTGTAGCAGATCTCCAGCAAGCGATCGTTTACCGTGGCGGACTGTCTGCGGCGCTCGCGCTCGAGCCAGAGAAATCCACCGGCGAAGCGGAGGCTGAAGAAAGCCACGCCGACCAACCAGGCCTCGACCAGCCACGGGAGGGCGTCCACAGAGGCAACGTGGGAAGGATGAACGGTCGTGACACCGTCGGCCCGTTGCCAAGTTGCCTTCCCGTGAGGCGAGGCGGCGAGGGGCGTTCCCGCGTCCGAATGCGATTGCGCATCAACCAAGAACGTCAATGGCGGTGCCAGGAGCATGAGAACGAGGGCGCCGACGGCCACCGCGTAGCGCGCCTGGGCCTGCCGGCACAGCGCCATGGCGGCGGCTGCGAGAGCCGCAAGCGCCGTCCCCTGCCAGAGAAAATGCAGCAGGGCCCAACCCATGGAGTGCATCACGTTCGAAGAAAGAGCAGTGGTCAGGCTGGTCAGCATCGCGTTCATCGGCGGCTCCTTTCATATTCGTCGAGCAGACGGCGCAGTTCCTTGATTTCGTCCGCAGAGGCTTTGCGTCCCGCCAGGGCGTGCATCATGAGCTGGCTGGCCGATCCTTCGAAGACCCGCTGCAGCATGTCACCGGCGAGCTGGCGCTTGGTCTGCTCGGCAGGGAGCCCTGCTTCATAGACGTGCGCGCGCTGGGTTTCGTTACGGCGCACCGTGCCTTTTGTGGTCATGATCTGCAGCAGTTTGAGCACTGTCGTGTATCCCAGCGATCTCTTTTCGCTCAAGGACTCGTGGACTTCCCGCACGGTCGAAGGCCCGCGGCTCCAGAGGACGCGGAGGATTTCGAGCTCGGACGCAGTGGGTTTCTGCGGAGACGATTTCATGGACAGGACGATACTACGAAAGTATTCGTAGTGTCAACGAAAATCTTCGTAGATCGATTTGGGGTGAATTTTTGGGCGAGGTGTCGAGGACCGTGCGGATGGCGCTGCGCTTCGCGCTTGCTTGGACGGCCGAGGCGGCCGTCGCTACATGAGTCTGGACGCCGGTGGCGGCCGTCTCTACATGAGCTTGGACGGATGGGCGGCCGTCGCTCCATGAGTTCTTTGCTTACCTGCACTTGGCAGGAACGTCCATTAGCGCGTAGAGTACTGTCGTCCCGAATCCAGGTCTCAAAGTCCCATACAACAGGAGTGCGCTCCCCATGCGTCACGCTGTGATTGTGCTTGCGGCTGTGTTTTGCGCGAATGTGTGCCTGGGCCAGACGGCCGACGAGCTGGTGAACAAGAATATCCAGGCCAAGGGCGGTCTGGACAAGATCAAGGCGATCAAGTCCATCCGCATGACAGGCAAGATCATGGCGGGTGGTGGATTCTCGGCGGCGGTGGGGCAGGAGAACCAGCGTCCGAACCTATTGCGGGAGACGTTTTCCCTGCAAGGAATGACGGCCGTGACGGCCTATGACGGGACGACGGGGTGGCAGATCCAGCCCTTCGGCGGGCTCAAGGATCCGCAACTGCTGGGTGAAGATTCCATGCGAGGCGTGCTCCGGGCAGCTGACTTCGACGGGCCCATGGTTGACTACAAAGACAAGGGCAATACGGTCGAATACCTCGGGCACGACGTGGTGGATGGCGATGACGCGCTGCGCCTGAAGGTGACCCTCAAGAACGGCGACATCGTCTACTACTTTCTCGACCCGGACACATTTCTGGAAATCCGTAAGGAAGTCCAGGAGAACGTTCGCGGAACGATTCGCGAAAGCGTGTCGCAGATGGGATCTTACAAGCCGGTCGCGGGGGTGATGTTCCCGTTCTCGATTTCGGAGGGATCGAAAGAAGATCCGGAGTCCCAGACTACGACCATCGAAAAGATTGAAGTGAACGGGGCGATCGATGCTGCGGACTTTGCCTTGCCAGCATCGCTGAAGCGACCCTCCGCGGCGGACGCGGCGAAGAAATAACGACCTTCGACCATGCAAGATTCTTACCTTTCTAATCACGGCAATCCTCAGAGGATCTCGACTATGAAAGTGTCTGCGTGCAGCGGTAACGATCAGCGCGAAAAACCCAACTTCTTCCAACACCAGGGAAAAGTGGGGCACCCGCTTTTGATGATGGCCTGCATTTACATCGTTTTCGTCGTGGTGGCTGCCGGACGCGGATACGGCCAGGCGGCGTACCGGTTCGATTCGGCGACGGTGTCGGGGTTGCCGGCGCGCAACATCGGCTCGGCTGAAATGAGCGGGCGCGTGGCGGCGGTAGATGGCGTGGACCAGGACGGGCGCATCACCATCTTTGTCGGTTCTGCCAGCGGCGGGGTATGGAAATCGGTGAACAGCGGCACCACCTTCAAGCCGGTCTTCGACCGCCAGAGCGTGCAGTCGATCGGCGCGGTGGCGATCGATCCTTCGAACCCGAAAACGGTTTGGGTGGGCACAGGCGAGGCGTGGGTGCGGAACAGCGTGTCCATGGGCGACGGCGTCTACAAGTCCACCGACAACGGGGAGAACTGGACCAACGTCGGGCTGAAAAACAGCGAGCACATCGCGAAGATTCTGGTCGACCCCACGGACGGCAAGAACGTGCTGGTCTGCGCCACCGGCCATGTCTGGGACGATAGCGACGAGCGCGGCGTCTACCGGACGACCGACGGCGGCATGACGTGGAAGAAAGTTCTTGCCGGAGCCAACGGCGCAACCGGCTGCGCTCTGCTGGCGATGAGCCGGCTGGAACCGAAAACGGTCTATGCCTCGATGTGGGATTTCCGGCGCCAGGGCTGGACGTTCCGCTCCGGCGGGCCGGGCAGCGGAGTCTTCAAGTCGACCGACGGTGGCGAGCATTGGAGCGATATCAACGAGAGCAACGCGAAGGGCCTGCCGGCCAAACCCTGGGGGCGGGTTGCGATTGCAGTGGCGCCCTCGAAGCCGCAGGTCGTGTACGCCAACATCGAATGCGAAAAAGGACGCGGGCTCTATCGCTCGGACGATGGCGGCGCGAGCTGGACCAAGCTCGACGCCAGCAACTACATGGTCTGGCGGCCGTTCTACTTCGGCAACCTGATCGTCGATCCGAAAGACGAGAACAAGCTTTTCAAGCCCGATGGCCCCCTGCTTTACAGCACGGACGGGGGAAAGACGTTCAACTTCGTCTCGGGGGGCGCGCATGGAGATTTCCACGACGTCTGGATCGATCCCAAGAATCCCAGCTTTGTGTTGACCGGCGACGATGGCGGATTGTGGCGCAGCGAGGATGGGGGCAATGGCTGGCGGCACCAGATGAATCTGCCGATCTCGCAGTTCTACCACGTGAGCACCGACAATTCTGATCCTTATCGCGTGTACGGAGGATTGCAGGACAACAGTTCCTGGGTGGGCGACTCGTCGTATCCGGGAGGGGTTTCGAACTCGCGCTGGGAAAACATGTATGGCGGAGATGGTTTCTGGATGTTTGAAGATCCCTCTGATCCGGACTATCTCTACGCGGAAGCGCAGGGCGGAGAAATCGGACGCATGAACCGCTACACGCACGATGGGCGGGCCATCAAGCCGCTGCCGAACTACAACGAGAAGAAGCTGCGGTTCAACTGGAACACCCCGATTCACATGAGCCCCAACGAAAAGGGCACGATTTACATCGGGGCGCAGTTTCTGTTCCGGTCGCGGGATCACGGGCAGTCGTGGGACCGCATCTCGCCGGATCTGACGACCAACGATCCGGAGAAACAGAAGCAGGAGGAGTCGGGCGGGGTAACCGTCGACAACTCTTCGGCGGAAATGCATACGTCGATCTATTCGATCTCCGAGTCGCCGAAGAACGGGCAGGTGATCTGGGTCGGTACCGATGACGGGAACCTGCAGGTCACGCGCGACGGCGGAAAGACATGGACCAACGTGGTGGGCAACGTCAGCGGCCTGGGGAAAAACTCGTGGGTGTCCACGGTCGAAGCCAGCCGCTTCGACGAAGGCACGGCATACACAACCTTCGACCGCCATACGTTTGGCGACATCAAGCCTTATGCCTACAAGACCACGGACTACGGCAAGACGTGGAACAAACTGCCCGTGGAGGAAAGCGGGGCCCACGGATACGCCCACGTCATCAAGGAAGATTCGGTGAATCCGAACTTGCTATTCTTGGGGACGGAGTTCGGGCTCTGGATATCGGTGGACGGCGGCCAGCGCTGGGCGCAGTACAAAGGGAGCAACTTCCCGGCGGTCGCGGTGCGCGACATCGCAGTCCAGGCGCGGGAGAGCGACCTGGTGCTGGCCACGCACGGCCGCGGCATCTGGATCATCGACGACATTTCCGCCCTGCGCCTCCTCACGCCTGAACTGATGGCGAAGGAAGCCACGCTGATTCCGGGCCGGACCATCCAATACATTCAGGCCGGCGGAGGATGGGCGGAAGGGGACGATTCGTTCTCGGGGCGGGAACGGCCCTCCGACGCGCAGATTACCTACTACCAGAAGAGCCGTCACATCTTTGGCGACCTGAAGATCGAGATTCTGGATCAGAACGGCAAGGTCATCGACAGCGTGGCGGGCAGCAAGCATCGCGGGCTGAACCGGGCAAACTGGTCGATGCGGATCAAAGCGCCGGCGGTGTCTCCGGCGGCCACCGCGCTGGGAGAGGCGACGCAAGGACCACGAGTTCTCCCCGGCGCCTACACCGTGCGCATGACAAAGGGCGACAACGTGTACAGCGAGCAGGTGAACGTGGTTCTCGATCCGCGGGACAAGTTCTCGCTGGAAGAGCGCAAAGCACAGTTTGAGACGACCATGAAGGTCTATCACACGCTGGAACACATGACCTGGGGAGTCTCAGCCATCGAGGGAGTGCGCGACGCCGCGAATCAAAGAGCCGCGAAGCTGCTGGAGAAGGATCCGCTGAAGAAGCAACTGCAGGACCTGGCGGCGAAATGCGACGCCTTGCGCTCAAAGATCGTGGCGACGAAGGAAGGCGGGATGATCACGGGCGAAGAGCGCATCCGCGAACTGCTGGGACAGTTGTATGGGTCGGTGAACGGGTACGACGGGCGTCCTGGTGACTACCAGGTGGCGCGCGCCGAATCGCTGGCACACGAACTGCAGGATGTCATCGATGATTTCAGCAAGCTCGCCGACAAGGAACTTCCTGGCGTGAATACCGGGCTGAAGAAGAAGAAAGCGGAACCGATCTCCGTGCTGAGCGAGGCCGACTGGCAGAAGAAACGCGAGGCAGAAGGCAGTTCGGGCGCCGCGGCGGGGATGAGGTTCTTCGCACGTCAGGCCGAGAGGGACTAGCTCGATTCCTGTTGCCCCAGCTTTTGCGCTATGGGCTCGTGACCAGTCGGCAGTAACACGTAGGGGCGGACCCTTTGGTCCGCCCTGCGAGCGAAGCGAGCCAAGGCAGAAGAGACGCGACCCTCGCGGTGGTTCGGGCGCCGCGGCAGCCGTGCCGTTTCTTCAGAACAACACGCCGAGACGGATTAGCTCAATTTCCCGCAGCGAGGGGAACCGATTCGTCCGCGCCCTCAGCTTCGGCTCGTGCCCTCTGGCTCGCTTCGCTCGCTGGGCGGACCAAAGGGTCCGCCCCTACATGTTGGCCCTACGTGTTGCCGTTGATTCCTGCCGCCTAGGCGAGTAGATTGGTGTGTCCCAAAAGACTCCCAATCGAAACCGCAGGAGATCCCAATGTTAAAACGATTCATTATCCCTGTTCTTGTGTGCGCCGGGCTGGCGGCGGTCGCCTATGCGGCGGATGAAAGCCAGAACGTGTGCAAGGGCGATCCCGGCAAGTGGCAGCAATTGTTTAATGGCAAGGACCTCACCGGGTGGAAACACGTCGGTCCGGGTGGAGACTCCGTGGAAGACGGCCTGATCCGTACACACGGCGGGATGGGGTTGTTGTACTGGACCGGCGGGAAGTTGGGCAATTGCGTCATTCACGTCGTATACAAAATGCGTGATGTAAACGACAATTCCGGCGTGTTCATCCGCATTCCGGTTGAGCCTCGGGAAGAATGGATGCCGGTGCACTACGGATTCGAAGTGCAGATCGACAATCATCCCGAAACATCGAACGAAGATGAGTATCACGAGACCGGAATGTTGTATTCGCTGACCAAGCCGCTGGTGAAACAAGCGTGGAAGCCCGGTCCGGAGTGGAACACGATGGAGATCACGCTGGACGGCTCCCATACGGTGGTGATGCTCAACGATAAGAAGGTGACCGACTATAAGGACGGCGATCCGGTGCCGGAGAGGAAGTTCGATTTTGAGCCGCAGCGTGGGCCGCGGCCGAATCTCGGATGGTTCGGGCTGCAGAATCACAGCGACAACGACATTGTTTTCTTCAAAGAAGTCGCCATCAAGCCATTGAAGAAGTAGAAAATTCTATCAACCAGAAAGGACACGAAGGTACACGAAGTCGTTCGAAGTTCCTTCGTGACCTCGTGGTTTAAAGGTTCTAGGAGGACTATGAGACGGAATTTTTCACGACGGGCGTTCTTGCAGGGAAGCGCCGCCACTGCGGGCGGCTTACTGGCTTCCAAAACGATATTCCTCGAAGCGGAACCGATGCCGCGCGTCGTATCGCCGAGCGATCGGGTTCGGTTCGGCATGATCGGCATCGGCATGCAGGGATCGGGCCTGCTGGGGCAGTCCATCACGATTCCCGGCGTGGAGTGCGTGGCGGCGGCCGACCTGTACGACGGGCGCCATACGCTGGCCCGGGAGATTACGGCCAATCCCAGCCTGCCCACCACGCGGCATTACCAGGAGTTGCTTGACCGCAAGGATATCGACTGCATCGTCGCGGCCGTGCCGGACCACTGGCACCGCCGGGTTGTGGTCGATGCCTGCAACGCGGGCAAAGACATTTATTGCGAAAAGCCGATGTCACACACGGTGGCTGACGGCTTCGCCATGGTCGAAGCGGCGCAGAAGAACAACCGCATTGTGCAGATCGGCTCGCAGCGCGTGAGTTCCGTGCTGTTGGCCAAGGCGGCAGAACTGTACAAAGGCGGCGTGATCGGCGACGTTTCGATGGTCGAGCTTACGCTGGGGCGCAACGATCCGACTGGGGCGTGGGAATATCCTCCGCCGACCGATCTGTCGCCCGAGACGCTGGATTGGGATACCTGGTTGAACGATGCTCCGAAGATCCCGTTTAACAAATTCCATTTCGCGCGCTGGCGCTGCTGGAGAGCGTACGGCACCGGCGTGGCCGGCGACCTGATGGTCCACTTAATAAGCGGCATGATGGCGACGCTGGGGTGGAATGAGATTCCGCGTTCGGCGATGGCGATGGGCGGCATTTTCCGCTTCAATGACGGCCGCGACATGCCCGACTTCCACACCGTGCTCTTCGACTATCACGGGATTCCGGTTTATGTGCGCCTGGACCTGGGATGCGAAACTCCGGAACTCGCGCGCTTCATGGGCCCGAAGGGCCTTCTCGACGCGGGCGAGTTCGATTTGCGGCACACGCCGCAGAGCGGCGTCGACATGGATCCAAGCTACTACAGCTACTCCTTCCCGGCGAAGATGCGGGAGCAGTACATGAAGGAGTGGCATGCCGAGCACGATCCGCAGATCGGAAAAGAACCGACGCACGAAGACGCCGTGGTCTACAAGGGACACGACTGGGACGACATGCGCCCGCACCTCAACATGTTCTTCCAGGCGGTGAAATCGCGGAAGCCGGTGACGGAAGACGCGGTGTTCGGCAACAGCGCCGCGGCAGCCTGCCACATGGCCAACGAATCCTATTTCCGCAAGAAGCCGGTCTTCTGGGACGAGGCGTCAAAGACCGTTAAGTCCTGACGCTGATCGGACCGGATTCGTGTCGCGCGAGCCGCGAAGCCGTCCCGATCTCATGCTGAGCAGAGAACGAGATCGCTAAGCCAGCTCGTTCGGAGTCGAAGCATCCCTACCCCCTGCTCTGCACCTGCTGGGGGTAGGGCGCGGCGTACCGTACATCGCGACTCTCGCGGCGATTTCTCATGTCATCCTTCGGCGGGCTTTTTTGCCCGCCGAAGGACCTGTGCAATACGCCGGCGGCATCGATGCTGCCGGCCAGGTGCATAGGTCCTTCGCCGCAAAGAACGGGGCTCAGGATGACAAGATTTTTCCTTGATAGACGTCAGTCGCGTGCTTGCGCAAAGGCCGGCCCACACTGCATGCGTGCTACCTTTAGCCCATGCGCACTGAAATCGAACATGCCGTCCAGTTGCTGCAGCGGGGAGATGATGCCTCCGTCGAAGAGGCGCTGAAACTGCTGCAGAACACCGTGTTTTCCTTCAGCATGCGGGTGTGCGGGCAGCGCGAAGATGCGGAAGACACCATGCAGGAGGTGCTGCTGAAATCGGTTCCGCAGCTGCCCAGGTTCGAGGGTCCCAAGGCCCTTCTGGTGTGGTTG